>JAAHTG010001215.1_pt1 | contig 18348 bp, 18 predicted proteins | sample 6116081 | NCBI WGS metagenome assembly JAAHTG01 (sample SAMN13939989, study PRJNA603662) | sponge metagenome | isolation source: marine sponge | host: Mycale hentscheli | place: New Zealand | collected 2005 | reverse complement strand
CAAATTCAAAAAGAGATCGATAGAGATATTGCTGTAGAGAAATCTGGCGAAGAGTTGCCTTGGGGTGTAGCTACACCACCACCTGCTGACGACATTTAATAGAAAGAGGCAATCATGAATTACACATGGGAAATACTAAAGCTTGGAACCCTTGACCAGACGAATAGTGATGGTGATGTGTTAGCAGATGCAATCATTCATATTAAATGGAAAAAGATTGTTACAAACGATGCCAATAAAAAAGCTACTTATGTTGGTAAAACATTACTTGATCTTTCGTCTACATCGGCGGCTGATTACATCGAACTAGATGATGTTACAAAAGCAGATGTCGTATCTTGGATAGAAGAATCTATGACTGAAAGCGAAATGAATGTTATCAACAAAGTTTTGGCTAAGAAGGTTGAGATAAATACAATGAATACGTTCGTACCAGACTGGTAAGGACTACTATACTATAATTATATAATGGAGAGAACATGCACGATTTGTACATGGGCGGCTTGGCAACATACGCACTGAAAAGAGGGGGTTCATTACACCCCTTATTGATACCAACAGAAGTTCTTGGAAACGAGACAGGGATCATGAACCCCTCTATATTCTCGCACAACGGTAAGCTCCTTGTAAATGTAAGGCACGTTAACTATTACCTGTATCACAGCGAAGGCAAAAAGTTTCCACACCAATGGGGACCTCTTGTTTATATTCACCCCGAAAATGACGTAACTCTTACTACACATAATGTAATGTGTGAGTTAGATTCTAACTTAAACCTTGTTAATGCACAGCGTGTTAATATGGCGTTAGATACTGGGAAACCAACATGGAACTTCATAGGTCTTGAAGATGCACGTCTATTCAGTTGGGACGATAAGTTATTCCTATGCGGAGTACGTCGAGACTGCTTTGATGATAAAGGTCGAGGTCGCATGGAGATGTGCGAAATCGAATTTATTGACGGTGAGTGGACAGAAGTATCACGTAATTCTATTCCAACACCAGGTGACGATAGTTCTTACTGTGAAAAGAATTGGATGCCAGTTCTTGATATGCCTTACCACTTTATTAAGTGGTGCAACCCAACACAGGTTGTTAAGTTTGATATTGAAAGTGGTACAACTGTTGACGCTGTGTATGATGCAGATAAGAAAATTGATGCCAACAAAGACTTTAGGGGTGGCTCACAAGTAATTCGTATCAATGAACATCAGCGCATGGCTTTCATCCACGAAACAAACTTATTGCGTGATCCTTTTGGTAGGAAAGACGGTAATTACGCTCATAGAGTTATTATATGGGATAACGATTGGAATATCATACACAAAAGTCGTGAGTTCCATTTCATGGGAACTTATTATGATCACGTCAAAGGGCAAGACTATAATATTGAGTTTGTTACAGGAGTAGCTATTCTTGGAGATGATATTTTAATATCATATGGTTGGCAAGACAATGCTTCATACGTATTGCGTGTTCCACAAAGAGTATTTCTTGAATTTTTACATGGAGAATAAATTATTAATACTGATAATAAAAAACTAATACAAATTACTGACATACTTGAAACTAAGCTTCGTAAAGAAAAAGAAATAGAATATTACGAAGAACAAATTGTCAAAATTAGACAGAAGATGATGTTTCTACAGAAAGACCTTGATTTGACTAAACTGATAATTTCTATTATAGAGAAAGAAAAGGTTTATGACATTAAGCAAGAAATGGAAAAAAGAATGATAGAAGGTGACGATGATGAGGTTTAAGAATATGAAAGTTTTGAATGATGTCGTTATGGACTATTCTAATCCATTTAAGATGTACGCTCTTGCTCGTGAGTATGATTCACTGAAACAGGGTGCGGCGGCTTTTGGTTGGTATCTCAGGGCGGCTGATTTTTGCGAAGGTGAAACGTGGGAAGAAAAGAAATTACAATATAACTGTATGGTATTGGGTGGACAGCTTTTCGAAAGATCAGAGGCTCGTGGTCAAACGGTTATAGGTCTATATAAGATGGCTATGACTATACTACCAGATAGACCAGAAGCATATTATTTTGCGGCTAAGCATTCCAAAGAGGTTAGTAATTGGCGTGACTCGTTAATGTACTCTAAAATAGGATTAGGCTTAGAATTAGTAGAACGCAATGAAGAACTAAACTATCCTGGCCAAGTAGGTCTTGAATATATCTATGCAATGTCTAAATGGAAAACAGATGGCAGAGACGATTCAAAGAATTTGCTATTCAATCTAAAGCACAAAAATAAACTTAACATGACATCTGAAATGGATACAGAAGTCACTGATTTGTTAAGTGACATTGGCTATCCTAGTACGTTAGTATATCGCAAAGAAGAAATTGAGAAATACAGACACAAATTTGATGGTCTTGAGAATGTGGAGAAGAACTATTCTCGCCACTTCCAAGATATGTTTGTCCTATCACTACTTAAAGGTAAGAAGGGTGGTAGCTTTGTAGAAATTGGGTCGGGACACCCTAAGCTATTTAATAACACATACTTACTAGAAAAAGAATTTGGTTGGAGAGGCTTGTCTATAGATAGAGACGAAAGAATGTGTGCTATGTTCAGTAGAGAACGTAATACAAAAATTATTATGGAAGATGCGTCAACTATAGATTATAAAAAGTTATTTAAACAGAATTGTATTGAGCAACATACAGAATTCCTAAGAATTAATGCAGATCAAGCATCTCTGTCAGTTTTGGGTGAAATTCCATTCCTAAAGTATGAGTTCTCAATTATACAGTTTCAACACAATGAATGTTGGTGGGGTGCTGAGATCAAGAACAAATCAAGAGAGTATCTAAAAAATATTGGATATAAGTTGTTTGTTCCTGATGTATCTATAGATAATAGTAATTCTTATGAGGATTGGTGGGTACATCCTGGTTACATAAATAACAATATGAAGTCTAATAAAAGTAAGAACTTTATTTGGGATTATATGATGAAGGAAAGAAAATGAAACCAGTGATCGTAACTGGGGGTTTTGATCCCCTACACTCAGGACATATTGCATACTTTAAAGCGGCTAAAGAATTAGGTTCTATCCTATTCGTTGGTCTTAATAGTGATGAATGGCTAACACGTAAAAAGGGAAAACCTTTTATGTCTATCGAAGAACGTATGGCTATTATTAAAGAGATTGGCTGTGTAGGTCATGTATTTACTTTTGATGATTCAGATGATACTGCCTGTGATGCTATTCGATATGTAGCTAAACAAGCTCCTAGAGGATCAGAGATTCTATTTGCTAATGGTGGTGATCGTAAAAAGGGAACAACACCAGAAGTTGAGTTTGCTAAAGAATTACGTGATGAATGTAATATATCATTTGTATTTGGTGTTGGTGGTGAAGATAAAAAGAATAGTTCATCATGGATTCTAAAAGAATGGGATAAACCAACTACACAAAGACTATGGGGTAAATATAGAGACTTAGATCAGAATGGTCATTGGAAAGTAAAAGAGTTGTCTATTGACGTTGATAAATCATTATCTGATCAAAGACACTTTATACGTTCTGAACATTGGCATATCGTTGATGGTAAACTTAAAATGGATTTAGAGTTCTCTAATGGTTATAGTACGTCTAAGGTATATAAGACTGGTGATAGTATAGACATACCGTCTAAGACTTGGCATCATGCAACTAACGTTGGTAGTGTTCCTGTTAAGGTTATTGAAGTATGGATGGGTAATGAATTATCTGAAGATGATATTGAAAGAAGATAACATTAAAGAATCTATTATTATATCATAAGCGATAACGCTATTATACACGACTTTGGAATGTTGTCAACTCTTTTTTTATAAATATAAAGAAATAATGCAACAAAGGAGAAAAAGATGGCTTTTCAGTTATCCCCCCAAACAAGAAATGGCACACTCCAAGCAATCGAAACAGCAATTGGCGCAAATCCAATTCTTACGATTGCTACAGGATCAGCGCCAACTGAGTGTCCAAGTGCAAATACAGGTGTTATCGTAGCAACTATGATTTTACCAACAGATTGGCTTTCAACACCAAATAATGGCGTAATGCAGTTATCAGGTAGTTGGCAAGACCTTTCAGCGGATGCTTCTGGTACTGCTGGTTACTTTAGAGTACACCAAGGTGATGGATCAGTATGTCACTTACAAGGTACTATTTCAGCATCTGGTGCTGGTGGCGATATGCAACTTGACAACACAAACATCGCAATTGGTCAACAAATCACTATTACTACATTTACAATTACTGCTGGTGGTGCATAAAGGACGTTCTAAATGTCTAACGGCACATTTACAGGGAGTATAGATTATACCTTTTTCGGTGGGGGCTTTTCAGTTCTTGTCGGTCAAGCTAATAGCACGTTCGACGTATCATTTACATCTGACGTGTTTACTCCTGTTCATGCTAACGCCAACAACACTGTAGACTTTTTTCTTACTGCTGGGGTTGAAACGCCAACTATATATGGTGAATTCAACGGCACGATAGAATTTGATTTAAACCAAAGTGGTCGTATTGAGTTTGGACGTCAAGGATATGGCGAATCTGCTAACCTTTCTATAGAATTTACGGGATCGGCTACAGCGTTCAACCCTATCGTAGGTAGTTTTGATAACATACTTCCAATTGAGTTCTCTGGTACTATGGCTCAGTTCTCATTGGGTCAAACTACAGGCGCTTTCTCATATGCATTACAGTCTAAGGTTGTCAATTATACCTTACTAAACAAAAGCAGACCAAACTTAACAAACGGTATCAGACTACAAGATACGCAAAATAACCAAGTAACTATAAAACAACAGCCAAATGGCGTAAAGATACGCAACAATGGCGAAAATTTTGTTATAATCAGATAATAACTTTTTAGATAAATAAAAGTAAACGGAGAAAACACATGTCGGATAACTTCTACATCAAGCAAAACGATACTGCACCATCCCTAGAAGTAGTCCTAACAAGTTCGTCTGGACGTGCTAAACCTATGACGGAAGCGGCGTCTATCGCATTTAATATGTCAACTGATGCTGGCGTCAATGTGGTTGAACTGGGTACAGGAACTATAGTTAACTCAGCAAAGGGCATTGTTGCGTACACTTGGCAGACAGGTGATACCTCTAACACAGGTATCCACAACGCAGAATTCCAAGTTACTTACAACAATGGTCAGATCGAAACATTTCCAAACTCTGGCTATATTAAAGTAATCATTAAAGGTGAGTTAGCATAATGGCACAACCAACATCAAAAGAAGACTTTAAAGACTACATCCTAAGAAAAATAGGCGCACCTGTAATTGACATAAACGTTGCAGATGAGCAAGTAGAAGATCGTGTAGATGAAGCAGTTTCTTTTTGGAGAGATTATCACTACAACGGTAGCCAAATGGTTTACCTAAAACATCAGATCACCGAAGCAGATAAAGAAAATGGCTATGTTCCATTACCACAGGGGTTGTTAGGTATATCTAAAATATTTGACATGGACACTAGTATCTCAACTGGTACTGGTATGTTTAATGTAAATTATCAATTTGTTTTGAATAATATTCAAGACATGACTAGCTACAGTATGCAGAACTATTACATGACTATGCAACACATTGAGTTTATGCAAGAAATGCTAGTTGGCAAGCAGATGATCCGTTATAACAAACATGTAAATAAATTGCACATCGATACAGATAACAAATCTTGGGTTGTAGGCAATTACATTATTATTGAAGCATACGACGTTGTTAATCCTGATGAATACGCAGATGTTTGGTCTGATCGTTGGTTACAGAACTATGCGGCTGTCCTTGTGCGTGAGCAATGGGGTTTAAACCTAACTAAGTTTACACAGATGCAATTAGTTGGCGGTGTGCAGTTTAATGGAGAACAAATATTAGCAGAGGCTAGGGCTGATCGTGAACGTATGGAAGAAGAAGCAATTCGTTCATACCAACCGCTAACATATAACTATATCGGATAAGAGATGGCAACGAACGCATTTTTCAGAAACACTACGAATAGTTACGAACAGAACTTGATTGATGACTTGGTTATTGAGTCTATTCAAATCTATGGAATTGACGTAAAATTCGTTACGAGAGCAAACGCTAATATAGACCCTATATTGAATGAAGACGATATTCCTACATTCGATCAGTATTATGATTTTGAAGTTTATATTAAAAACGTAGATGGGTTTGAAGGCGAAGGCGACTTCTTGAGTAAGTTTGGTTTGCAGATCAGAGACTCAATTACATTTACCGTTGCTATTAGAACTTTTGAAAGATTTGTCACAAGAGAAAATGACAAGAGAATAAGACCTATTGCTGGGGAAGTTATATTCCTACCTCTAAACAATAAGCTTTACAAAATTCAACATGTAGAACATGAAAGTGTGTTCTATCAAAGTGGTGCATTACAAGTTTATGATATGCGTTGCGAACTTATGGAATATTCTGGTGAGCAATTTGACACGGGGTATTATGAGATCGATCATTTCTTTGATGATATTGATACCACAGCGAACACAGTAAATACACTTACTTCATTGACTGCCGTTGATCCACTTGCTGATAACTTGGCGTTTGAACAACAAGCTGATGATATACTAGACTTCTCTGAGCTAGACCCATTCAGTGAAAATATTAGCATACAGGATTTATAAACAATGGCAATTGCAAATTACTTTTACAACTCGACTACTAGAAAGTACGTAGCGATATTCGGTACACTGTTTAATCAGTTAAAGATTGAACGTGCGAACGCTGCTGGCGTCAAGCAACAAGAGATGATTGTTCCTCTTTCTTATGCGCCTTTCCAAAAGATTTTAGCAAGAGTAGCGGCTGACCCTGATCTTATCAACAGCACACGTCCAGCAATGACACTTCCAAGAATGTCTTTTGAGATTAACAGTATTGCGTATGACCCTGCAAGAAAAATAGCTACAACACGTAAAGTATTAAAGCCCACATTCAATGACGATCAGACGCAAAGAGATTACTTGTATTCTGGTGTTCCTTATAACTTAGACTTCTCACTTTATATCATGACAAAATACGCTGAGGACGCTACTAAGATTATGGAACAAATCATACCGTTCTTTACTCCAGATTGGACTGTAACGGCTAAAATGATACCAGACGCCGAACCTATCGACATTCCCATTATCCTAAACAGTGTAACAACTGAGGACTTGTATGAGGGTACGTTTGAAGAAAGACAGTCAATTTTATACACATTGACGTTCACTCTTAAAGGTATGTATTTCGGACCTGAGAAGAAAAAGAAGATTATTAAGTTTGTAGATATTGATATGTTCAACGGTACGGATACCAATGCACCTTTCTTAGAGGGTATAGAGATCAAACCAGGACTTAACGCAAACGGCGAACCCATAACTACAGAAGGGCAGACTGCTAGAGCAAAAGCTATTCTTGTAAATGGTAGGGTAGATGATATTCAAGTATTAGTTGATGGTGAGAAATACAATGCTAATACTACAGTAACTGTATCACCACCAGACGTAGCCAACGCATCTATTACTGCTACAATGGCAAATAGTTCTTTGAGTGCTTTGAATATATTAGATGGGGGTGGTTTCTTCTCGACACCACCAACAGTTAGTTTTAGTATTCCAGATGCAGTGCCACAAACAGCAACGGCAACAGCCACACTTTCTGGTGAAAGTATCGACGCAATAACAGTTACAGGTGGCGGTAATTATTACACAAGCCCAACCTTTAGTATTGCTCCACCACCAAACGTTGCACAAGAGTTTAAATTTGGTGACGATGCTTTACCACACGCATCTGAAAATGATGTTACATTGTTACATACATTCTCTGGATTCTTTAGCTCTAACACAGGATACAAGGTTCAGTTTTGGATTTATCCAACATCAATGCCAGCAGGAAATCCATTCTCTATTTTGTTTGCTCCATTCACAAAAATCTTTATGGAAACAACAGGACAAATAAAATTTCAATATGGCTCACAGCCTGTTGTTAGTGGCGGTAATGTAACTATGGGTCAGTGGAATCATGTTGAACTAGAACATTCTGGTACGGACATTAGAATTAACGTAAACGGAACCAAGGGTACAACTGAAACTCGTGGGGCAGGTAATGTCGCATTGCCTAACCATACATACAAAGTTGGCGATGCACAAGGCAACCAATCTGTGTTTGATGGTGCTAATCGTAGTTTCCTTGGGTACATAGATAACGTTACATTTGAAACACAAGCTCAATTAGTTGGTGTTGATGGTGACCCATACAGTGTTCCTACATCTGCACAGACAGGCGACATCTTTACGGCTGACTTCAATAAAACACTTCCAACGGCTACAATCACAGCCACGGATGGTGAAGTGACTACTATAACAGTAACAGATGGTGGGCTTGGATACACGTCTGGCGCACCAATAATTACTATAGATGCACCAGATGATGTACCATCAAGCTTCGCGGCATCTGCAACACCTAATTTAGTCAATGGCTCTATTGACAGCTTTACGATAAATAACATAGGTAAATTCTATGATACTAATGCAATAGTAACTGTATCAGCACCAACGGCTACAAATGCTACGGCAACAGCCGTAGTAGCGTCTAATGGTGATGTTTCTGCTATTACTGTTACTGATGCTGGACTAGGTTACAGGACAGTACCAACCGTGACTATATCACCACCAAACTTTGGCTCAATACCATACCAAGACATTGAGTTCGATGATGATTGGGGTATCATTAAAACTATAGTGAGTGAGTAATATGAATGATAAGATAGCCGAAAACCTTGGTCTTAGACCGCTATCAGAGGTTAGAGAAGAAGAATTAGAACAAGAAGTTCTTCCCGTTGAAGTTAAAGAAGAATCTACTGTGGTTGAATACCACCCAGACCCTGTTGATGAAGAAAACCTTAATGATCTTACTAAAGTACGTGAGAATATTGAAGGTGTTATTGATCTAGGTAATGAAGCAGTAAGAGAGATGCTAGAGATAGCTAAACAATCTGAGTCTGCAAGAGGCTTTGAAGTTGTGTCAACTTTAATGAAAACTTTATTAGATGCTAACAAAGATTATGCAGACATATCTACTAAGAAAAAATTCGCAAAAGAAGAAATCATGGGACCTAAAGAGAACGCCCAAACAAATGTTACTAATAATAACTTGATTGTTTCTACTGCCGATTTATTGAAAATGTTGAAAGAGAATGAGAATGGGTGATGGTTATCTAGGTAATGTACATCTCAAGAAAGTATCAGAAGACGTAGAGTGGACACCAGAACTTCTTAAGGAGTTTATGAAGTGTGCTAACGACCCTATATACTTTGCGAAGACCTACATTAAAATTATTCACGTTGATAAGGGATTGGTTCCTTTTGAAATGTATGGTTATCAAAAGGAAATTGTACAAAAGATTTCTGATAGCAGACGTGTTGCTGTATTAACTGCACGACAGTCTGGCAAAACCACAACGGCGGCGGCTGTCATATTACACTACGTATTGTTCAACGAATTTAAAACAGTTGCTATCCTTGCAAACAAGGGTGATGCTTCTCGTGAAGTTTTGGCTAGGGTTAAGTTGGCTTATGAAGCACTTCCTAGATGGCTACAGCAAGGCGTTAGTGAATGGAACAAGGGTAATATCGAACTTGAGAATGGTTGTAAAATTCTTGCTGGTACGACATCATCTTCTGCTATTCGTGGTAAATCTATTAACTTTCTGTATCTTGATGAGGTTGCGTTCATTGAAGGTTATGATGAATTCTTCGCATCAGTTTATCCTACAATTTCATCTGGCGAGAGTACAAAACTATTAATGACTTCTACGCCTAATGGTCTTAACCACTTCTGGAAGACTTGTAAGGGTGCTGAAGAGCAAACGAATGGTTATGAGTTCGTTAAAGTTATGTGGGATGACGTTCCAGGTCGTGACGAGTCTTGGAAGAATGAAACATTAGAGGCACTAGACTTTGACCAAGAGAAATTCAATCAAGAATATTGTTGTCAGTTCTTGGGTAGTTCTGGTACGCTTATCGACAGTGGCAAATTAAAAGAATTAGCACCATCTCGCCCTATAGTTGAACAAAACAATATATGCCAATACGAAGCACCTATTGAGGGTCATACATATGCTATGACATGTGACGTTTCTCGTGGCAAAGGGCTTGATTATTCAACATTCAGTATAATCGATATTACATCCATGCCTTATAAGCAAGTTTGTACTTATAGAGATAATATGGTAACGCCTATTGACTTTTCGGCAGTTATCTATAGAATGGGAAAACTTTATAACGAATCAGCAGTTCTGATTGAAATTAATGATATTGGAGAACAAGTTTCCGATACATTACTTATGGACTATGGTTATGAAAATTTACTTTCGACTGAAAGTGCTGGTAGGCAAGGAAAACGCATATCCGCAGGTTTTGGTAAGAATGTAGATAGTGGAATACGAACGACTAAGAGCGTGAAAGCTGTTGGGTGTTCTATCTTAAAGATGTTAGTTGAACAAAATCAATTAATATTACAAGATTTCGAAACAATTCAAGAACTTTCAAGGTTCTCAAAGAAAGGTGTTTCTTATGAAGCGGAATCGGGTTCGCATGATGATTTGGTAATGAATTTGGTCATATTTGCTTGGTTAAGTGATCAAATGTATTTTAAGGATTTAACAGATATTAATACCCTTATGAAACTAAGAGAAAAGACGGAAGAACAAGTAGAGCAAGAAATGTTACCTTTTGGGTTTATAGATGATGGTTCAGATGATGAAGATGTGATTTGGCAAGATGATGAGCGACAAGGTTGGGCATTATATTAAGATGTTCTTTTGTATAAATAGAAACAGACAGAATAAACAAAACTAAGATCAACGACGTTTTCAATACATAAAGGAGAAAAATATGGCTTTTTCCGTAAGTCCTTCAGTCATCGTAAGAGAAGTTGACGCTTCACAGGCAGTACCAGCCATCGCTACGCCACCAGCCGCTATGGCAGGTGTGTTTAGATGGGGTCCGACCAACGAACCGATACTACTTTCATCAGAGAACCAACTCGTAGACCGATTTGGCGCTCCTAACTCAGGCAACTATGAAACTTTTTTCGTAGCGGCTGATTTTCTATCATATTCCAATGCATTATATGTAGTTCGTGCCGACGATGGTTCAGTAACTGCTAATAGCACAACAGTAGATATCACCGAAACAACAGATGCTAACGGCGATATCATCACAACAGATAATAGCGTATACGGTGCTTTTGAAGCTAAATATCAAGGCGCATTGGGCAACGCATTACAAGTAGCATGGGTTACGTCAACTGGATACGAAAATGACGTATTCGCAGTAGGTGATATACCTACCAATCAAGTTGCAAATTCTATACTAGATCAAACAATATCATTCAACTCTACATCTGTGGATTTTGAACTAGAAGTAGCTGATAGAATTAGCGCACTTTCTAGTGGCGATGTTTTAGTAGTTGGTAACGAATCTATTGGTTATCAAGAGCTACAAGTTTCTGCCTTTGCAGAAACAGCACTCACAGAAACAACTGGTACAGGTAACACAGCGGTCACAGAAACAATAGGTTACGACTATACTATTAGTTTTACTAATAGATATACGTTAGCGGAAACTGACCTTAACTTGCTTTCATTCAAAAGAAAGTGGCAACACAATTCTAATTTCGCAAGAAAACCAGACACAGGCAACATTCACGTAGCAGTTATTGATGCAACTGGAGACATTTCTGGTACTCCAGGATTTATGCTAGAAAAGTTTGAAAACTTATCTGTTACTGAAGGTTCCACAAATGCACAAGGTGCTACAAATTACTACCCAACAGTAATTGATGGTTTCTCAGAATGGGTTAAAATTGCAAATAAAGCTACTGTAGAAGACCCAGATACTGGTGAAGATATTACTCAAAGTTATACAAACGTGATTGGTACAGCTACAACAGCAATTTCACGTTACGAAACAATGGTTGGTGGAACAGACGCTAAGACTGAAACTAAAGCAACATTAGCTCACATTGGTTTCGCACTAGATACTTTGAAAAACTCTAACGAGATTGACATTTCTTTCGTCCTACAAGGCAAAGGTGATGATGCGGGTACTAGAGCAAACTACATTGTTTCAAACATCTGCGAAACAAGAAAAGATTGTGTGGCTTTCTTATCACCATCGAAAGAAGCTGTTGTAGATGAACTTAAAATGAACTCAAAACTTACTAATGTTCTTGCATATCGTAATAAAGTTCAAAACTCATCTTACTCATTCATGGATAGTGGGTACAAATACCGCTATGACAAATATAACGACGTATATCGTTGGACACCATTAAATGGTGATATGGCAGGTCTTGCCGCTAGAGTTGAGCCATGGGAATCTCCTGCTGGTTTCAGAAAAGGCGTTATCAAGAATGTTATCAAACTAGCGTTTAACCCAAGCAAACCAATGAGAGATGTACTTTACGGTTCAGATGTGAACCCTGTTATGTCACAAACTGGACAAGGCATCGTACTATTCGGTGACAAAACTGGACTTGGACTACCATCAGCGTTTGATCGTCTCAATGTACGTAGGCTGTTTATCGCAGTTGAAAAAGCAATCGCTACAGCGGCTGAAGGCTTCTTGTTTGAACTTAACGATGATTTTACTCAAACACAGTTTAAAAACATTGTTGATCCGTTCTTACGTGATATTCAAGGCAGACGTGGTATTATTGATTATAGAGTTATTTCAGACTCTACAGTTAATACTCCTGAGGTTGTTGACCAAAATAAATTCCGTGCAAGCATCTTTATCAAACCAGCACGTTCTATTAACGTCATTGAATTGACATTCGTAGCAACACGCAGTGGTATTGAGTTTGATGAAATTGTTGGTCAGATATCGTAACTAAATAAGAATAGATAAAAGGAGAAAATAGACATGGCATTTAATATCAACCAGTTCAAATCAGAGCTAGTCGGTGGCGGTGCGCGTCCAACTTTGTTCCAATGTCAAATCACTAACCCAATTGCCCCAGAGGCTGACATTAAAGTACCGTTCATGTTACGTGCTGCTGGTATTCCAGAGTCAACTCTAGGACAATTTACGGTTCCATACTTTGGTCGTCAGGTCAAGTATGCAGGTGATAGAACATTCGCAGATTGGACTGTAACCGTAATCAACGACGAAGACTTTGCTATCCGTAACGCAATGGAAGCTTGGTCAAACGCAATAAACTCGCATGACTCTAATTCAAGAGCCTTGCCACAAGACTACAAATCTACAGGCCAAATTACTCAGTTTAGTAAAGATGGCTCTATTTTGAGAACGTACATTTTTGAAGGAATGTTCCCCATCAATATTGATGGTATTCAGATGGATTGGTCACAGACTGATGCAATTGAAGAATTTGGTGTTACATTCCAATACGACTTATGGCGTGTTGAGGGTAATACTGGCGTACCGACTACATAATTTTATAATGAGAAAGTGATGACATGAAGATTTTTGGTTTTGACATCAAAAGAGAAAGCGATGGGGAAGGGTTTGTTCCTTCCTCATTTGCTGAACCGTCTAATGATGACGGTGCTATTACTGTTGGTAATGCAATGGGTGGCTTTTACAGCACTCTTTTGGATATGGAAGGTTCTGCTAAGACAGAATCAGAATTAGTTACAAAATATAGGGGTCTGGCGCAACAACCAGAAATATCCCAAGCTGTTGATGAAATTATCAACGAAGCAATCAGTGTTGACACTGATGAAAAGGTTGTTGAGGTAATTCTTGACGATACCAATATGCCTGATAAGGTAAAGAATAAAGTGGTCGAAGAGTTTGAGAACATACTTTCTCTTTTTGACTTCAGTAACAATGCATACGAAACTTTTAGTAAGTTTTATGTAGATGGTAGAATTAACTACCACGTAATTATCGACAACGAAAACTTGAAAGAAGGTATCCGTGAGCTACGCTACGTTGATCCACGTAAACTCAAGCTTATTCGTGAAGTTGACAAGAAAGAAAAAGACCCACACAGTGGCGTCCCTGTTAAAAAAATAAAGAATGAATACTACATGTATTCAGAAAGTGGCTTTGCCCAACATAATACAGGATCGCAAGGTGGGACACAAGGTTTCAAGATTGCTAAAGACTCTATTGCTAGAGTGACGTCAGGTGTTATGACAGAAAACAACTCATTAGTGTTGTCCCATTTACATCCATCAATCAAACCTCTTAACCAATTAAGGATGCTTGAAGATGCGACAGTCATTTATACACTTACACGCGCTCCTGAGAGAAGAATCTTCTATATTGACGTTGGTAACCTACCTAAATCTAAAGCTGAGCAGTATCTAAGAGATATGATGACTCGCCACAAGAATAAGTTACAATACGACTCTTCTACAGGTGAAATTAGTGATGCTCGTAAAATGATGACAATGACAGAAGATTTTTGGTTCCCACGTCGTGGTGGTGAGAGATCAACTGAAGTTGATACAATGCCAGGTGGTAATGCACAAGCGTTAAGTTCAGATGAAAATATGTTGTACTTCCAACGTAAATTGTATAAATCTCTTAAGGTTCCATTGTCAAGACTTGAGCCTGAGACTATGGCTACTTTTGGACGTGTTTCAGAAATTACTCGTGACGAATTAAAGTTTAGTAAATTTGTTAAACGTCTTAGATCACGTTTCTCATCTTTATTTACACAAGTTCTTGAAAAGCAAATGGTACTCAAAGGTATCATGACACCAGAAGAATTTGCAGAAATTAAGAATACCATTCGTTATGACTTTGTGCAAGACAACTACTTTACTGAGTTGAAAGAAGCTGAAATCGCAAGAGAAAGACTTACTACTTTGCGTGAAGTTGAAGAACATGTTGGTACATACTATTCAAGAGAATGGGTACTACGTAACGTTCTTCGCATGTCAGATGAAGAAATGAAAGAAATGAAACAGCAAATCGAACAAGAGGCTAGAGATGCACCAGATGAAGATGGTGATGAGCAAGATGACTCTGCACCTCAACAAGAAGCACCACCTCAAGACGATGAGCAAGAATAAAAAATAATACGAGTGCTAAATTAGCATAAATAATAATAAAGAATTAGGAGAACGGCTATGAAGTCCTTTAGAGAAATTTTAGGTGAGGTTGCCCAACCAAAACCAGAAGAAGAACGTGCTTTTAAAGATATGCATTCATACGAGACTGTGCCACATCCAGTGGCTCTTGATCATCAATTCACTGGTGAAATAACTGGTGTTGGAGATGCGAAACGTATCGCTGATCAAAAAGGTGACGCGGCTTACGATACTTCATATGACGATGCAATGGAATATGCAGGACCTTCTTTTGACGAATCTGTCGAACTTGATGAAGCAGAAGACCTACAGGAATTATCTGTTGGAACACTCGCAAAATACGTTCAGAAAAAAGTTGGTAAGAATGCTCGTGATAGTGAAACTTTAAAAGCTTACTACGCCCTTGCCAAAACAGATGGATTTAAAAAACTTAGTAAAGCAGACAAAGAACCAGCGATGAAGTTGATTAAAGACCAAGAAGCTAAAGTAAAGAAAGCTGAAAAGGGTATCAATTTAGCTAAATTAAAAGCTAAGGCAACGGCTGATAAATTAGGTGTAGATGTTGTTTTTGGTAAAGATGGCAAATCAATGTCAAGGTCAAAGATCGGCATGGATTTTAGAGAACAAGCAGACCAAGCTATTATCAATAGACTTGAAGAAAAGGCTGTAGAAAGAAAAGACTACAACCCATACGCGAAATCTACAAAGAGAGCAGTTCAACATGCTAATGCACAAAAAGAAATTGCTAAAGCTAGAAACGATGCTGTCAAAGTTGGAAGAGAAGTTCCTACAAGAAGAGAACTAGAAAATCAGAGAGACAAAAAATGAAAAAGACTTTCCAACAAATGAGAGAAAGCCTACTTCTTGGCGAAGCCGTAATGGATCAAAAGACGTGGGACAAAACCAAAAAAGGCGATAAGCTGACTATTGGGTTTGACTCTGGTATCAAAAAGGGCAACAAAGTTACTTTTGTTGTGGGTACTAAAAACATTGTAGGAAAAGCTAAAGTTGGCAAGATCACAATGAAAAGAGAAGATGGTAAGGGCGGCAAGTTCTTCCTATACAACCGTAATGGTAATATCTCTTTGGCATTGGGTGACATGGCGGCGTCTATGACTAGTATGGTTAAAGAATCTGTTGAAGAAGAAGTAAACGAAGCCAGTCTTGTATCTGACGCTACAGCAGGAACAGTTAAAGGCGCTGTTACCTTGGCAAAGAATTACTTGAAGGATGCTGATAGATTCACTAAAATGGTCGGTATATTCAAAAAAGGTAACAAATTCATACCAGGTGAGATGAAATTCAGAAAATCTCTGGAAAAAGATGGATACAAATACATAGGTGTTGTCAATAAAGATGGTTCTGTATCTCTGCAAAAGGGCTTCAAAGAATCTGTTGAACTTGATGAACGCAACTACGCTAAAGAGTATGCTAATTACCATAGCAGACCAGAGCAAATTGCAAACCGTTCTTCAAGAAACCAAGCACGTAGAATTATGGCTAAAGATAATGACGTTGAAGGTATGGATGTTGGACATAAAGACAACAACCCACTGAACAACGATCCTAAAAATCTACAAGTAGAAGACCCAAGTGATAATCGTCGTGAGCCACGTATGCGTAACGAAGGTACTTGGGCAATTCCTGACACTCCTAAGAAAAAAGCAGAATTAAAGAAACTCTTATCTAAACCACTTAAAGCAAAAGGTGCATCAGATAAGCTTTATAGTCTTATTGGTGATGATGAGTTAGCGGATGATCTTGACGATATGGAAAAGAAACGCCCTAATGATGACGTTCGTACAATTGTCAGAAGTCGTATGAAACAAATGGGAATTAAAGAAGATGTAAACGAAGGTAAGCAAGCAAAATACCCTCTTTACCACAAAGATTTCTCAGGTGCTATGAAAACAGCATATGACCACGCTAAGAAAAATCTTGGTGTAATTGTTGACCCATCAGAGATTGATGATAAGGTTGCAATGGGTCCGAGAAAGCCAAGCACAGGTAAAACAAACTCTTATCGTCTTACAGACAAAAGCGGTAAAAAAGCTATTCAAGTACAAGTGTACAACACTGGTAAAAGCTATGAGTTGAACATGTATAAAGAAGACTTAGACTTTGTATATGAAGCAGTTGTTACATTTGAAGATGATTACGATACTATTATCAAATTAACAATAGAAAAAGATAAGTTTCTGTACGATGGTCAGCCAATTGCAAAAAGATACCCTTGGAAAAAATCTGCTAGTTATTTTCTTGAGCCAGCGATGTATAAAAGATCAAGGTCTTGGGACGATGTACACCAATATCTATTGAGATTCTTAGGCAATAAAAGAGGTATGGATAGTGCCATTCGCCAAGTATTCAGAACCAATAATGTGCCTACCATTTACAAAGAAGACGTTCAACTTGATCTAGCAGAAGGGTTTTCACCTGCACAAATAGACAAGCTTAGAAAGCAGTATAAATCATTACCAGATCGTTTGCCAACAGACCAAGCGATGAAAATAGGCAAATTCCTTAAAGGTATGCCTAAAGATCAGTTAATAGCAATTGCTCGTGCTGACATTAAATGGCTTTCCTCAAGTGCAATTACTAACTTGATTATGCAGGGCGTCAAAGCATCTGAAATCAATGAAGACGTTCAGCTTGATGAAGCGTTTAAAGCTGGTGGACTTAAGTTAAAAGATGGCAAACAAGTATTAGTCAAAAAAGATGATGCAATGATGCTGAATGATTTGATGAAGCAACTTAGTAAGCCAAATGTTAAGAAGATGACAGATACATTAATGAAGAACAAAAAGGGTTATGCAGAAATCCTTGGTTTTGCAAAAGATAGTCACGAATAATGACTTGGGTGGATATTCCAGGGTCAAATGCCATTTGGCAGTATGACAATGCGGCAACTGGACATGGTACATATTTCGGTGCTAACGGAACAACCGCTGCTGGTGTAAGAACATTTACCCCACCTAACGGAGAAAGCGCACAGGAAACTTATGTTAAAGTGCGTAAGAAAGGTGAGACTACTGAGCGTGGTGAATTAAGTAAAAACTATTATGACTTTAGAATAACAACTTCTGTATATGCAATTCTTTCTGGCGCTGTTACCTTTGAACCAAAATTAGTCTTTGACTTTAAAACTTCAGCTTATAAGACAGGTGGAGTAGATAGCACTCTAGCTAACAGTGTGACTCACGCTCGTGCAGGTAATGCTACGATGACAGACAGTGATGGTACGATAAAATGG
>JAAHTG010001213.1_pt1 | contig 18375 bp, 16 predicted proteins | sample 6116081 | NCBI WGS metagenome assembly JAAHTG01 (sample SAMN13939989, study PRJNA603662) | sponge metagenome | isolation source: marine sponge | host: Mycale hentscheli | place: New Zealand | collected 2005 | reverse complement strand
CCGTGATTCATCCCATGGGCATAGCCGTGGGTCTTCTCAAGGAACACAGATAACTCAACTAAGTCAAAGTCAAAATCAAAGGTTTAATCAAATTGACCAACGTTTAGATAAGATTGATCAGCGTCTAGAAAAAGTCGAAACAAACATTGTCGACTTAAAGGTAGAACAAGCCGATTTGAAAGCTCGTTTTTAAGTAATCAAGCCTTCTGTCGATCAAGTTTAGAACTTATCTGAAAAAGTAGGAGAGCTAAAAAACTGGAGATAATTTGTCTTTACGGCAATTACTGTTTTAGCTACTGGAGCAGTTGGCTGGTATTTAAGGAGATAATGAACTATCCTTGTGTGAATGCGATCGATATGGCTATGTTTAATTATTTTGATGATGATCGCACAATAGAAGAAAAGAAATCTTGTAATATAGTACGAGTCACAATCATATTACGAACAGCGATCGAAATTTCTTCTGATATAGCACAGAACAGGTTGATTAGGAAATGGATAATTTCTGAAAGTGTTGCTATGTCGAGATTTTAACCTTTGTTCTTTGTCCTTCGCTATAGATTGATTTAATTGCTACCTAAGACAAATAAGGTAAACAAAGTACCACTATTCCATAAACTATGAACCATAATTGATGCAAGTAAACTACGAGAGCGAGTATAGACAATACCTAAAATAATTCCTAATGTTGTTAAAGGAATTACTTCTGCTAGACTAAGATGAGCGATCGCAAATATTGAACCACTAACGACAATCGAGGCACTCACGGGTAAATAACGTGTCAAGGATGACAACAAAAAACCACGGAACATAATTTCTTCAAAAATAGGTGCAGCGATGGAAGCAGTTATAAATAAAATAAACAAAGCAAATTTGTCTTGTGATTCTAAAGTTAAAAGTAATAAAGGATTACTTCCTCCTTTGCCTTGCCATATTTGTTGATTAAGAAAAGAGACTAAAAAGACCAACGGAATTGCGGTTAAATAACCACCGATTCCCCACCAATACCAATTTTTATTGCGTAATTTAAACCAATTCTCTGGTAGAGGAAAAAATGGTTTTAAGCAAAGATACAATACGGTTAATCCTCCTACTGCCATTAACAAATAAGTCATTAAAACATATAATGCTGTTCCTCTGACATCTAAAGCTGAAGCATTAAAACCAGTCAAGCCCATTATTATGCCAATTACTATTGGTAATATCACTTGAGAAAGGAAGAAAAAACCAATAATCAAGACTTGCCAAATAGTTTCTCCATCCCAAGGAGAATTCCATAATTGATTGGCATTAGTAGCTAAAATTGATTCTTCTTTCTTTAAGATTAATTGAATTAATAAAAAGACAACTAAACTTATACCAATTATACCTCCAAAAATCGGTAAAATACTTAAAGAAATTAATTGATAAATTGCTTTTTTTGCTAATTCTTGCTGTTGTTTAGTAACATTATTTAACTCGATTTGATTATTATTTATCCTGTATAGTTGTGATAAATTCGTATTTTCAAACCAGCCATTATATTGCTCTTGAATTTCTTGGGCTAAATTGCTTGGATTACTATTGCGATCGCTCCAAATACTTTTGACAATTTGAGCTTTATTTTCTTGTTTAACTTCATTCCAATAGCTATTTGCGACATCTAATTTATTTTGATAAGCACAAATAATTCCCAACTTTAGTCGTAAATCATCGAGTAAACTTTCACTTTGTTTAATATTTTGTTTTAATAATTGTCGAGGAGTTTCTGGATTTTGAGAAATTATTTCTTCAGCTTGACTTTTTAATTGTTTTAAAGATTTTTCAACTATTTTTAAAGTTTTTTTATATTGATTTTCGGCTGTTTTATAAGGATCTGTTCCGACTAAAGTTTGAGCGATTTTATTAATATCTGCACTATCAATTTCATCATGAGAATTACTAGTTTGGAGTTGCGCACTATTAAGAATTAGATTTGTTTGATACAATTCCAATTGAGCTTGAACCTGTGGTTCACCTAAACTTTGACCAAGAGCAAAAAATACACAGTATAAAGATATTACCGTGATAATGGCTAGGAGCGATCGCTTCAGATTCATAAAATGCAAAGAAAATATTAAAGAATAATTGAAAATTATGAGGACGAACAAATCAAGACAAGTCCCTAAACTTCAATCGTTAATTGTAAATGGCAATGTAACATTATAGTCAAATCACAAACCCTCTGACAAGTTTAAGAGATTGTCAGAGCAAGTCTTAGATATTCTGTTTTCATACCCAAAAGTTGAATTTAGGGGGCTTTAATCTGAACTATTTGTACCTTATTAATACGTAAATTGCTATATTTTTTCCCAATTATATTTACGAGCATTTTTTGATCAAACTCATGGTAAATTATGGGAGGTATTCTTTTTCTGAAAATTTTGAATTAGTAACCATACATCTTCTAATAAACTAACAGAATTAGCCTCAAACCATTGAATCTGAGAATTTCGCTTAAACCATGTTCTCTGTCTTTTAGCAAATTGACGGGTATGAATAGTAATTAATTCTTCTGCTTGGCTTAAGGTTACTTCTCCTTTTAAATACTGTTTAATTTCGACATATCCTAAAGTATTTAATAATGGTAAATCAATACCATATTTTTGGATCAAATTATCTGTTTCTGCTACTAAACCTGACTTTAACATTATGGCAGTACGTTTGTTAATACGATCGCTAATCACTTCTGGTTCGCAATGTAAACCAATCTCTAAAATGGGGTAATTAGGGGGATTTTCTCCTTGTAGTGCCGAAATGGTTTTTCCTGTCACATAATAGACTTCTAAAGCTCTAATTGTACGAATTTCATCGTTAGGATGAATTTTTTGAGAGGATAGACGATCGATTTGTGTTAAAAAACTATATCTTTCTGGCTGACTATACCATTCTAGTTGCGATCGTAATTTCGGTATTGGAGAAACCGCAGGTATTTTTAAACCTCTGATAATAGATTTAATATATAAACCGGTACCACCTACTAGTAAAGGAACAGACGTTGATTGACTGATGATATTTTGTACTTGCTTTTGATAATCAGCAACAGTCAGAGTTTCTATGGGGTGACAAATATCAATCATATAATGAGGAACTAAATTTTGCTCTTCCTTAGTGGGTTTTGCCGTACCAATATCAAAATCTTGATATATCTGACGAGAATCCGCACTGATAATAAATGTGTTTAACCTTTGAGCTAACTCTAACGCCAATGATGACTTTCCTGATGCCGTCGCTCCACAAATAACAATTAAACTCATTTTTTTAGGGAAAATATAAAAATATAAGCTTCTTCATTGATGAAGAAAAAAAAGAAAAATGAAAATCTAAATTTCCAGCCTCCAACTTCAGGTAATTGTCAATGGTCAATTGTCAATTGTCAATTATGAGATAACAACTTTACATCTTTTAATATTAATGCAAAGTATTGCAACAAAACGGTAATTTTGTTGACTCAAACAACTAAAATTAAAACTTTGAAAACATCACTAACTATTATCAGGAGAGATTAGATGTTTTATCTAAATTCATTATTAGCCGCAGTTCCTACCACTGTTGAATGGAATTTTAGTGTTGGTTTAACTATGATTATATGTAATATTGTAGCGATCGCCATCGGTAAATTTACCATCCAACAGATGAACTCAGGACCTGGTTTACCTAGCGAAGACTTATTCGGTGGTATGGGCTTGCCCGCATTACTAGCAACAACTAGCTTAGGTCATATTATCGGTGCTGGTGTAATCTTAGGTTTAGCTAGTTCTGGTGGATTATAAATACTGTGTCAACGGTAATAAAATTCCAGTTTAAGGTGCTAAAACAAAGAACGGTAAATTAGATTGTTCTTTGTATTAATAAAATCATGACCTTTACTAATATAAATATTTTTTAATTGCACCCCCTGATTTGTGGTCAGAGGGTGTAACTTCTTTTTGATAAGTAATTGAATTTTCCCATAAACTTAAATGAAAATACCAGTTATTTAAAAAAAATCCCCCAAATTTGCAGTATTTAGGGGGCTAATGTGGTCTCAGGCACAAACCAAACTGCTTATGTGTGCATGGTAGACGAATAGGTGAGATATCCAGAGATGTGGGATTTAGTGGCAAAAACACAATATCTGAAGACTTGCTCTTACAAATCCTAAACAAGTAAATAGGAATTTTATAACTTAAAGTTTAGGACATTTTAAAACTCTTCAACAAACATCTAAATCATGACAGTTTATTTTATTGGTGCGGGTATTGGTGGAATCGAATATTTGACAATGAAAGCCTATCAAGTCTTAAATCAAGCACAAGTAATACTTTATGATGCTTTAGTTGATAATTCCATCTTAGAACTTGTTCCTGATCATTGTTTAAAAATTAATGTTGGCAAAAGAGGCGGACAGATTAGTACAACCCAAGAAAATATTAATCAATTGTTAATTGAATATAGTCAACAATATAATTATGTAATCAGGCTTAAAAGTGGAGATGCAGGAATTTTTGGACGTATCAATGAAGAATTGCATTGTTTAAAATTAATTAACGCAAATTACGAATTAATACCCGGAATTTCTTCTGCTTTGGCAGCACCTCTTTTAGCTGATATTATGTTGACTGAAAAAAATAATAGTCGTTGTGTCACTATTCTTACAGGTCATAATCCTGAGTCTTTAGACTGGGAAACTCTTAGTCGTATTGATACTTTAGTTATTTTGATGGGAAGTAAAACTTTACCCGTTATTATACAAAAGTTACACAATCATGGACGATCGTCAAGTTTGCCCATTGCCATTATTAAAAATGGAGGAAGAATAGATCAACAGACATGGAAAGGGACAATAGAAGATATCATTCCTAAAACAGCTCATATATCCTTATCTCCTTGTATCATAGTCATTGGTAAAGTAGCTGATGACTAAATTCCCTCAAGAATAAAAACTTTACTGTTCTCCCTTCTCTCAACTACCTAAATTAAAAATCATAGCCAAAATAACTAATAGCTGTTGTCATCATTTGTGTATTTTTTTGACAATAATCAATTAGCCGATCGAGATATAATTGTAAATTGCCTAAGACGCTTCATTTGTCGTCAAACATGATTAATAGGGAAAAGATATAGGAGTATTTATGACCGAAGATATTCGCATTTTAATGTGTGCACCAGATCACTACGATGTAGATTATGTTATTAACCCTTGGATGGAAGGCAATATACATAAATCAACCAAAGATAAAGCTGTGGAACAATGGGAAAAATTATATACTGCTATCAAAAAATACGCCACTGTTGATTTAGTTAAGCCAGAAAAAGGATTACCTGATATGGTATTTACCGCCAATGCTGGTTTAGTGTTAGGAGACAATGTCGTTCTCAGTCGTTTTTATCATCCAGAAAGACAAGGAGAAGAACCATTTTTTAAAAAATGGTTTCAAGACAATGGTTTTCATGTTTATGAATTACCTCAAGATTTGCCTTTTGAAGGTGCAGGAGATGCTTTATTCGATCGAGAAGGTCGTTGGTTATGGGCAGGGTATGGTTTTCGTTCTGAATTAGATTCCCATCCTTATTTGGCAAAATGGTTAGATACCGAAGTCTTATCTCTTCATTTAATTGATAATCGTTTCTATCATTTAGATACTTGTTTTTGTCCTTTATCTGATGGTTATTTACTTTACTATCCTGAAGCATTTGATAGTTATTCTAATCAATTGATAGAAATGCGTGTACCAGCAGAAAAACTTATTCCTATTGATGAAGCTGATGCCGTTAATTTTGCTTGTAATACAGTCAACATTAACGATATTGTCATCATGAATAATATCAGTGACAATTTAGAAAAACAAATTACTGAAAAAGGTTTTACCGTAATTCAAACTCCATTAACAGAATTTTTAAAAGCTGGTGGTGCAGCTAAATGTCTCACTTTAAGAGTAACTGAACCAATTGTAGAAGACGTTCATGCTAACGTATCTATTATCAGTAAAGTGATCAAATTAGAAGGACATTTACTCGATAGTGGTTTAATGAACCGTGCTTTAGATCTAATCATCAATGAAGGTGGTAGTTTTAAAGTTCTCAATTTTAACTTGGGTATAGAAAGACAAAGTCCTTCCACTGCTGAGGTGCGTGTTTCTGCTCCTTCAAGTCAATTAATGGAAGATATTGTTAGTCGATTAATTGATTTAGGTGCCATTTTCACTCCTGAAAAACAAGTTGATGCGATTTTAGAATCAGTTATTCAAGCAGGTGTTTCTCCTGATGATTTTTATGTAACGACAATTTATCCTACTGAAGTAAGAATTAATGGATCATGGATAAGAGTTGCTAATCAAAGAATGGATGGTGCGATCGTCGTTGATAAAAAAGATGATAAAATAACAGCTACTTGTAAAGTCTTAAGAGATTTAAAATTAGGAGAAGAACTAGTAGTTGGAGTAGAAGGAATTCGTACTGTTCGCTCTCCTCAATCAAGGGAACAACGCAATCAAACTCAAGAATTTAGTTTCATGAGTGGTGGAGTTTCCAGTGAACGTCGTGTGGAATTACTCGTCGAACAAATCGCTTGGGAAATGCGTCACATTCGAGATCAAGGTGGTAAAGTCGCTGTTGTCGCAGGTCCGGTTGTCATTCATACTGGTGGTTCAGGACATCTATCTTCTTTGATTCGTGATGGTTATGTACAATGTTTACTCGGTGGTAATGCGATCGCAGTTCATGATATGGAACAATCATTGATGGGTACATCTTTGGGTGTCGATATGCGCAAAGGAACACCTGTTAGTGGTGGACATCGTCATCATTTAAAAGTCATTAACGCTGTCCGTCGTGCTGGTAGTATTACCGAAGTCGTAGAACAAGGTATTGTCACAAAAGGGATAATGTATGAATGCGTGAAGAATAATATACCTTTCTGTTTAGCAGGTTCAATTCGTGATGATGGGCCTTTACCCGATACTTATATGGATTTAATCAAAGCACAAGAAGAATATGCTCGTTTAATTAAGGGTTCTGATATGATCTTGATGCTCTCTACAATGTTACATTCGATCGGTGCTGGTAATATGACTCCTTCAGGAGTGAAAATGGTCTGTGTAGATATAAATCCTGCGGTTGTAACCAAATTAAGCGATAGAGGTTCAGTAGAATCAGTGGGAATTGTTACCGATGTCGGCTTATTCCTCAGTTTATTAGTACAACAACTGGAAAAATTAACTAATCGAACTCAAAATACAGAAGTGAAAATTTAGAGCTTTAAGGGGATTTATGGAATTGAAAATACCAGTTTTTAAAGATTAAGTTCCCCTTTCTCCCTTAAAAAGGGAGATGTTAACAGGCTGGGTTGAGGATTTTAGGAGATATAACTATGGTGATTTTTTCATGGAAATATCCTAATAGTCCATCAATATAAAAATGCACAATAGTAGTTCGTCAAGTTTGAAATGATATAGCAAAGGACAAAGGTTAAAATCTCGACATAGCAATACTTTTAAAAATAATCAATGTCCTAATTAACCCGTTTTCTGCTATAGATTATAGTAGCAGGGAAGAAGGAACAAAAGGAGCTGGGAGAGAAAGTATTTTGTTAGAGTTTTGAATCTGACAAAATACTTTCTCACAATTCATTTAGGACTACTAGTTATATTGATTGCGTCCAGCCATAACACCGCCATCTATATCCCAAATCGCCCCTGTCACCCAACTAGCCTTATCTGAGAGAAGATAAAGAACAGCTTCGGCAATATCTTCTGGAGTTCCTACTCTACCAATGGGATGAAAATCATTAAATCCTTGTAAAGCTGAATGTACTTCTTCTTTGGGGATAAAACCTTGATAAATGGGAGTTTCCACCACCGCAGGAGATACTGCATTAACACGAATATTATATTTTGCTAATTCTATTGCTAGATGTTGAGTCATAGAATGTAATCCTGCTTTTGCCATAGAATAAGCTGAAGAAGGAGTTGCTTCCACTGCTTGTTTTGCCCACATTGAACCAATATTGACTATAGCTCCATTATTACCATTATTGATCATGTTTTTGACGATCGCTTGAGTAATAAAAAAAGTTCCTTTATTAAGATCTAAATACTGATCATAATCACTTGACTCATAGTCGATAAAAGGCTGAGGTAGAAAAACTCCCGCTGCATTCACTAACAATGTCCCATCACTATGATTGTGATTAATGCGATTAATCAAAGCATTCACTTGCTCCACATCTGAGATATCCGTCAATTCTCCTACCACATCCCCATACTGCCTCAGTTCATTAACTGCATCAGTAAGTTTGAGCTGACGAGAACCAACTAATACAGCTGTACCTCCAGCAATCAAAATATTTTGAGCAATAGCCTTACCCATTCCACTGGTACCACCTACAACAATGATTTTTTGTCCTGTAAATACTTGAGTCATAATGTTCTCCATAAATTAAAAGTTTTTCTATCTACTAGAAGGTAGAAAAATGGGTAAAAAAAATTAGTTATTCTCTAATTTATCCTTTAGTAATTCTTCGATAACTTGATCAAAAGCCTCAACATTATTGTCCGCAGCACGAGCTAATAATTGAGCTCCTTGTAGCATCGCAATGATTGTTTTGGCTTCCAATTCTACAGATTGAATACATTTCCAAACACCTGCTTCATTTCCACGGGTTAACAATTTTGTTAACCAAGATTCAGTTACAGAAAAGAAGGTTTTCAATTCTGCTTGAATTTCTGAATTTAAAACGACAAAATCAGCTGTCAACATCCCACATAGACAAATTTGATCATTCTCTAAACCATCTCGATAGAGATTTACAAATTGTCTCATTTGTTTTTGAGGTGTAATTTTTTGTTGCTCAATATAAAAACATTTTTTGACTAAAATTTCTCGGTATTGTTTGACCAACTCTTTTACCAAATCATCTTTTGACGGAAAGTGATAATGAATACTAGCTTTACGAATACCTATTTGTTTGGCAATATCGGCGTAACTAAAAGCACTATAGCCTCTATTTCGCACCATTGATTGAGCCACATCTAAAATTTGTTGAGCAGTGTTTTGTTTCATGGTTTTATTTTACCTATTAGTAGGTAAAATGTCAAGATGAATTTTTTTTCTCCACAATAGAATAATCCATGAATTTCAAGCTATTTTCAAACATCAGGATTTATCCACAAACCTTATATAACCTCAGTTCGACATAAAATGATTCGTTAAAACGAATTGGGAGAAGGGGGTTAGGAGGTGGGAGAATTATTTTCAATTCTATCTGCGTAACATCAATTATCAAGTGAAAGGTTCAAGGTGATCGGCTACCTGATAACCAAAGACAAGAGAATAAAAATAAAACTCACTATCGATCGCTTTTTTGATATTTTCTGCTTTTCTAAAACCATGCTGTTCATCAGGGAAAGTTACATAATAAGTTTGAACACCCTTATCTTTCAAGGCATTGAACATCATTTGTGCTTGATTAGGTGGGACAACTTTATCTTCTAAGCCTTGTAAAAAAATAACAGGACATGATAACTTCTCTATATGATTGATTGGCGATCGAGCATCATAAATAGATTTATCTTCAGGATATTTACCGATCAATTGATCTAAATAACGAGCTTCAAATTTGTGAGTATCGGTAGCTAAAGCCTTTAAGTCACTTATGCCATAATAACTCGCTCCTGCTTTGAAAATATCATGGAAAGTAAGAGATGCTAAAGTCGTATATCCTCCTGCACTACCACCAGAAATTGCTAACTTTTCTTGATCAACTTTTCCTTCTTTGACCAAATATTGAGCGACATTGATACAGTCTTCCACATCGACAATGCCCCAATTACCATAAAGTCTTTGACGATATTCTCTCCCATATCCAGTACTGCCACCATAATTGACATCGACAAAAGCAAAACCACGACTAGTCCAATATTGTATTCTTAAATTATAACTAGCAGTAGTCATCGCCGTAGGCCCACCGTGACTTTTTACAAATAGGGGAGGAAGCTCCCCATCAGGTGCGACGAAGTCTTGGTTTTGTGGTGGATAATACCAAGCATAAGCCGTTTTTCCTTTACTGGTAGGGAATGCTATCTGTTCAGGTTGACTTAAGTAACCTGTATCAATATTTAAGTTACTGCTTTGTTGCAAAATTTGATAATCACCTGTGGCGATATTCATTTTTACGATGGCAGTGGGTTGGGTAGGTGAGCCTCCTGTAAATAAGAGATCTTCTCCTTTTACCTTGAGATAGGCAATATTAGTGAAAGGAATATCATAGTTAGTTAAGGTTTGATTTGTGGTGTCGATCGAGGCTAATTTCCATGTACCATTTTGAGTATAAGTAGTAATAATTGTTTTTTCGTTGATGAAACCATAGATAGTTTCACCAAATACCCAATGAGGATAACCAAATTCTGCTTCTAAGGAATAAACGGGTTTAATTTCTTTTTGGTTGTCTTGAAAATATAAATTCCACCAGTTGGTGCGATCGCTACTGAAATATAATGTACCATTAGAACTAAAATAAGGCTGGCATACTGACTCGGTTTCGCTACCTGCTATCAAAGTAATATTGCTTAAACTGTCATCTTTATTAACATCGGCTACATACAAAAAAGTACTATCCCAAGGCATATAAGGATGATTCCATGATAACCATGCCAGTTTACTATTATCAGGAGAAAGACAGGGTGAAGTGTAAAAATTGGCACCATCAACTAAAGTCTTAACTTCACCCGTTGATAAATCAATGGAAACTAATTTGTTTTCAGCTTCAGTGTCAGGTTCACTATGATCTTCGGCGACACAAATAAGACGATTATGATTGCTATCTAGACAAAAATCAGCATAACGGAATTTAGATTCAGCAGTGAGAGGTTGAGGAGTTTCTCCTTGCTTGTGAACATATACTCGTTGGTCAACAAAGTTACTAAAATAAATGATACCTCGATCGATGAGGAATGCACCACCACCATATTCGTGAACACGACTACGGACATTAAAAGGTTTAGGGGTAATATCTATTTTTTGTCCATCTTGACCTAATTTTACTATAAGCGATCGACCACCTTCCGAAGGTCGACTTTCTAACCAATATATATCTTCTTCATCAAATTTAGGACTACTAACACCAACTGTGGCAGATACGATCAATTCTGAACTAATGGGGGACTTCCAGCTACCATAGTTAGCGATTTTGCTCTGTGACATATATTATTTGATCTCTTACTTTATCGATATAATTATATCGACATAAATAAATACAGAGACAAAAAAGATCAATTACTATTTGTTTATGAAATATTATATTTCTCATTATCAGCATCAGGATTATGATGATTATTTGATTAACAAGATAATTATTAATTGTACAGTGTGTTTCTCTGTTGATAAGGACGATCGATACTTAATATAGCATTTTGAATAGTCTCAACATCTAAACAAGTACCACCTTTTGCTCCTGCCATAGTGGTAATATGCTCTTCCATTAGAGTACCGCCAATATCATTACAGCCCCATTGCAAAGCAGATAACGCCCCATCTAATCCTAATTTTACCCAGCTAGGTTGATGATTGGGAATGATGTCTCCTAAATATAAACGTGCCACGGCCGTTAGTTTCAAAGTCTTTTGTAAATCAGGTTGATCTGTTCCTACCCTTTTACGTAAGGGTGCAGGGGCTTGTTCTCCCACAAAAGGTAATAAGATAAATTCAGTAATTTTAGCAGGATAATCTTTTTCTAAGGCTAATTGTTGAAGCGATCGAATTTTGCTCATATGTAACAGTTGTTGCTCAGGGGTTTCTATATGCCCACATAACATCGTACTTGTAGTCGGCATACCTAAGCGATGGGCAGTTGAAACAATCTCTAACCATATCTGACTATTAATTTTTTCAGGACAAATAATCTGTCTAACTTTATCCTCTAATACTTCTGCTGCTGTACCCGGCATTGAGCCAACACCATTATCTCGCAAGGCAATAATCACATCAGCAAAACTTAAACCATCTTGACGGGCAATAAATTCGACTTCTTGGGGGGAAAAGGCGTGTAAATGTAATGCAGGAAAATTGTTTTTAATTTCTGTGACTAATTTTAAATAATATTGCAAACTGCTACCATTTATTTTGGCTTGAAGATTCAAGCCTCCTTGCATACAAATTTCGGTGGCACCTTCGTTAAATGCTTCTGCCGATTTTGCTAATATATCGTCTATTTCCAACCAAAATGAACCTTCTTCTCCTTCATCCCGACGAAATGCACAAAAGCTACAATGTTGCTCACAAATATTAGTAAAATTTATATTTCTATTGACGATATAAGTAACGGTATTGCCCTTTTGCTTTTGTCTTGTGCTATCTGCATAATTTTGCAACCAAGATATATCTTCTTCCGAAGAACTTTTTAACAATTTTACCGCTTCTTGATCAGACAATAAATTATTGCGATCGTCTTTCAATTTAATTATCTCCTCACTGCTATTAATTGAGAATTTATTATTCATCTTCTATTTAACTAAAATATTGCATTGATAACATTAATGCTTGATTTTAACTGTTTACATTAAATTATCAAATAAAATTGAAAACTTTTGGGAATAAAAGTTCTCAATATAGAAACAAAATGGCTTCTATGAAGTTTTTATAAAGTAAGGATTTAGAACTTGTAGGTATAAAACTAGAACTCCTGAAATTGTTGAATTATTTGCTGAAGCTAATCGTGATCCTAGAATGGGAGAAATTTACGAAGAATATTTACAAACTTGGTTTAATTTAGGAGGAGGAGAATTGGCAAATTTCTCCGATGTTGGTCGATATACACAATATGGTTACTGGGGTACAACAGAAAAATTAAATGAAAGTACAGCTAAATCTGAAGCTATTAGCAACTTAATCAATAATTCTTTATAAGTTTAGTTTTTAGTTTTCAAACTATAATAAGTTTTTGTTTCGAGTTCAGTTTTTAGTAGTGGTAAATTATCACCTATTTTTGATTGAATATCCTTCGTCAAGGTAATCTCAAAATTAAAATTGAGATTATTATATTTTACTAAATTAAATAATTCTTGTATATTGGTTTTAATAATGTTTCTCTGATTATAAGTAAGTTTAAAAACTTTATTCTCTAATATATTTTGAGCTAACATTGATTCTTTTATTCTCGATTCTAAATACTCTTTTTCCGAGTCTAAATATAACCATTTTTCTTCTATTTCTTGATATCTACTTAGTAAAATATTGAGATCTTCTTGAGTATTTTTATGACTCAATTTATGGTTTAAAATCATTAATTGATGATAGATTTGTGCTAAGTAAACACAGTCCATTTTCGCATATTCTAACTGCTCTTTTCTTAAAGGTCTTACTCCCCAGTTACTTCCTTGTTCATCTTTACTTAAATGTTTAAAATTAGTTAAATATTCTGTCAAAACCTTCAAGCTATATCTTTTGACTGGCAAAATATAATAAGGTATTGTTTTGGCAAATTCTAAGGTACAAAATACATTTTTAGTTTCTTTTTTGCCTAAGAATCGAAGATCATATTTAGCGTTATGGAAAACTTTCTTTATTTTCTCATTTTTCATGATTTTTTCAATCAAAAAATTGATTAAATCATCATTATCTAAAACATCAAATAGATAAGTTCGATCGCCATTAAGATTATGAGGATAAGCTAATATTTGGATTAAAGATAAACGAGGTTTTTTTGTCTTGTAATCTGCAACTTCTGTATCTAACCAGAGAATATCAGTTTCTTCTAAATCAAGAATAATATCTTTTATCTCTTTTTGATCGGTTAAATAAATCATTTATAGCATTTTTTAAGTTAGTGAATTATACAGATTAAGATTAAGAATTGCCAGTCATGATAAGAATAGACAATTAACTTTAGGAATTAATTATTTTACTTATAAGGCGAGGGTAATTACTAGGAATATTTTATTTTAAATCATTCTCAGATGATGACAAAAAATTATCAGTACTTCTTGATATTAAATTATTAAAATCATCTTCATAATTAGAAGCTAATGCCAAACAGGCACCACCTAATAAATAAAGAGGAAGGGGAATAAAAAAGTTTCTTAACCAAAGAATAAATTGGATAAGAACGAATAAAATCAAAAAACTAACTAGCCAAACTTTCATCGATCGCAACCCTTTATATTTTTAAAATTAAAATTAAGATTATTCAATCAAAATGATTTTGTCAAGATTAAACAAGATATAAAAACTTCCCCATGACTCAAATTTGAAACAGAGGGGAAGCTTCTAGCGATAAACAGCATTTGATTCGACTCAATTACAATTTAAGACCAACATTTTATTTCTGAGTTCTGAATTCTGAGTTCTGTTATCATTATTTTTGATGAAGACGGCATACCCCCATTAAAGAACCTTGTACTTGTATCTGATCTGGTGATACATTGATAGGAGCATATTTGGGATTAGAAGCTTTTAAACTAACCTTAGATGGCGAAAAATAAATTTTTTTTAACGTCGTACCATATCCTTCAACTCTGGCTGCGACAATATCTCCATCTTTAGCTTGTTGAATAGAGGTAATCGATTGCATAATTACGTAATCACCTTCAGTAATATGATCTTCAATCATGCTATCTCCCACTACTTGTAAAACATAACAATTAGGAAGATTGAAAAAGGAACCAAAATCAATTTTTTCCTGCTCATCTCGAAATGGTTCAACTAATCCTCCAGCAGTTATTTTGCCGAGTAAAGGTATTCCCTCCCCATGGGGCTGAAGAATTCGCAAAGTACGAGCTTGTCCTTCTGTCCAGTCAATATAACCTTTATTACGCATTTTTTCCAAACGGCTTTGAATCGGGGCAGGAGAACGTAATTTCATCGCCTTCATCATTTCACGAATGGAAGGGGAATGTTTATTGGTATTTATATATTGCACTAACCAGTCATAAAGTTCTTTTTGTACGGGTGTTAAATTTTCCATCTTCTTGATTATTCTGCTTATTTTTGAAGTTATATTTATATTAAATGTACCTTAGAACACTCGTACTAAGCAACTTTTCTCATAATTTTTAACTTTTATTGATAAATCACATCCATATTGAATATCCTTTGCTCTCTGCTCATTATTAATTTAACTATAGAATTGTTGAGCATGAAATTTAGCATAACGTCCATTTTGCTCTAATAATTGTTTATGAGTACCAGACTCAACTATTTTCCCAGCTTCTAAGACTAAAATACGATCGGCTTTTCTAACTGTGGCTAAACGATGGGCGATGACAAACACTGTCCGTTCTGCCATAACTCTTTCTAAAGCTTCTTGTACAAGGACTTCTGATTCAGAATCAAGGGCGGATGTAGCTTCATCTAAAATGAGTATTTTGGGGTCAAGAAATACCGCTCGTGCGATCGCAATTCGTTGTCTTTGTCCTCCTGAAAGATTAATACCTCGTTCACCAACATAACTATAATAACCTTGAGTAAACTCAGAAACAAATTTATGGGCATTGGCAATTCTTGCCGCTTTTTCTACTTCTTGAATATCATAATTTTCACAACCAAAAGCAATATTATCAGCAATAGTTCCCGAAAACAAATTTGTTTCTTGAGGTACTATTCCGATATATTTTCTTAAGTTATTTAAAGTCAATTCTTTAATATTAATATTATCAATTAAAACCTCTCCAGATAAAACGTCATAAAAACGAGGTAATAAATTAACTAAAGTACTTTTTCCTGCACCAGAAGAACCAACTAAAGCAATTATTTCGCCTTGCTTAACTGTTAAATTAATATTTTTTAAAACCAAATTATCGCTTTGATAACCAAAAGAGACATTTTGATATTCAACTAAACCATTAATACTTGTTAATTCGAACGCATTTTCTTTTTCTGTTATTAAAGGTTGAATTTCTAGTAATTCTAAAATACGTTCAACAGAAGCCTCTCCTTGTTTAAATTCATTGTAATTACTAGTGGTGACAGAAATAGGATCAATTAATAAGGCAACTGCTGCCACATAACTGACAAAATCACTAGCTGTCATATTACCTAAAGATATTTGCCAAGCTCCCAAAAAGAAGAGAAATATTACACTCATTGCTTCTAAAAAACCCACTACTACGAATTGTAATGCTTTAATTTTCTCAGCGGCAAATTTACTTTTACGATTATTTTCTGCTTCTTGAACAAAACGATTTATTTCATAATCTTCAGCAATAAAAGCTTTCACTAATCTAATACCAGAAAATACTTCAGTAATCAATGCTGATAAATTTGAAACTCTATTTTGACTTTTTCTGGTCAAATCTAATAACTTACCACCAAACCAACCAATCAAAAATGCCATCAAAGGAGCCACAATAAAAGTAGCAATAGTTAACTCCCAATTGACATATAACATATATCCTAAAACCACAATTAATTGCAGAATACAAGGTATAAATTGTTGAAATATTTTATTAACAACTTCTCCAATGCGATCGATATCTTCTGTCAAACGATAAGCTAAATCACCTGTTTTTACACCCTGAAAATAATTTAAACTTAATCTTAATAAATGGGAATAGACTAACTTTCTCACATCAAGAGCTATTTTTAAAGCCGCTTTTGCCATGAAAGTATCTTGTCCATATTGCACAAATCCCCTTAACAAAAAGACAACAGCCGCTACTCCCGCAAAATAAATAATCGAATCTACATCTCCAGTGCCGATAAATTCGGCCATTTTTCCTGCTAACCATGCCAAGATAGGCCAAAAGATAGTAAATACAATGGTACAAGTAAAAGCGATCGCGATCGTTTTTTTCTCCTTACGAATATAAGGAATTAAGAGTCTATAGCTAGATTGAGATAATAGTTTCAAGGTCGTTCTCGTAATTTAACTGTTATGCAGTTTAGCAAACAAAAGACGAGTTTAGGGTCAAAACTTTGTACAGACAAGGCATGCCTTGTCTCTATTCGAACTATAAACTCAGAATAAACAATTCTTAATGATTATCATAGAGGCATTACAAACTTTCTCAATCGGCAACGAAACGATGATAAATTAGTAAATTGAATTGGTATAATATTTTGATATATATAACATGGTCAATACATTAAAAAAGCCTAATAATGATAAGGCTATCGTTAAAGATTATTTTAATAACACAGGTTTTGATCGCTGGCGTAATATTTATGGTGACGGTAACGTCAATAAAGTACAATTAGATATTCGTGATGGTCATCAACAGACGATCGATACCGTTGTTAGTTGGTTAGAAGCTGATGGTAATTTAAATCAACTTTCGATTTGTGATGCAGGTTGCGGTGTCGGTAGCTTAACTTTACCTTTAGCCAAAGAAGGAGCAACAGTTTTTGCTAGTGATATCTCAGCGAAAATGGTCGGAGAAGCCGCCGAAAGAATTAAACAAGAATTAACCCATCCTCAAAATATTAGACTAGATGTTCAAGATTTAGAGTCTATTAGGGGAAGCTACGATACTGTTATCTGTTTAGACGTATTGATTCATTATCCAACCGAAGATGCAGCAAAAATGATTGGTCATTTATCTTCTTTAGCTAACTCTCGGATAATTCTCAGTTTTGCACCGAAAACTTTTCTTTTAACTATTCTCAAGCGTATTGGTGAATTTTTTCCTGGCCCGAGTAAAACAACTCGTGCTTATCAGCATAAAGAAGAAGATATTGTGAAAATTCTTCAAGATAATGGTTTTTCCATCAAACGCACAGGAATGACTAGTACTAATTTTTATTATTCTCGTATTCTAGAAGCTGTACTTTGAATAATTAATAATTAACAGTATTTCTGAAAAACTTAATCATTGTCAAGATTAGTTATCATTGTTAAGTAATTGAACATATTTATTGGTCAAATTAGATATGCTAAATATCTTTTATAGCGTTTCTCATAGTTATGAGGCACAGTTTAGATTTCTAAGTCCCTCAAACTTGGGGGATTTAGGGGGCTTTAATCTGAGCTATTTGTACCTTATTCACACGGGAATTGCTATATATAATTGATTTTGTTCATTTACTTTTACTTACTACAAATAGAAATAGATCGATAATGTTATGATTTACCGATTAAAACAAATTATCCCTTTTGTACTCGTACCAATACTATTAACTGGATGTAAAACCAGTAATATCCCCACAGGAAATAGTAATGGTGATAATCAACTTTCGGGAATACCAATTAAATTTCTAGTGGGAAGTGATTTAGGAGAATTTTGTCGGCAAACAGCAGAAAAGTTCAACGCAACAAAACCACAATTAAGTAACGGTACATCTTTTTACTTAACTTGTGATGCCAAAGGTAGTGGAGATGTTATCAATGAAGTTTTATTGTTGTTGACCCTAAATTTACTTCACAAGACTGTAGTAATTGTGGTCAAA
>JAAHTG010001072.1_pt2 | contig 18377 bp, 25 predicted proteins | sample 6116081 | NCBI WGS metagenome assembly JAAHTG01 (sample SAMN13939989, study PRJNA603662) | sponge metagenome | isolation source: marine sponge | host: Mycale hentscheli | place: New Zealand | collected 2005 | reverse complement strand
TCTACTGAGATTTCGTTGTGTCTTAAGGAGGCTCGTGAGGATGGAAGAATTCAATAAGAAGTTAAGTGATGAAGAAAAAGCAGCCATAGCAAAAGCCAAAGCAAAAGCCGTAGCTGCGAGGAAAGCAAAGAAGTGATTACATGTAAAACTTACCGGAAGGCTCAAAACCTTTTGCCTCAGGAATAGGTAGGTTTTTTAGGTAGTCTTCATAACCATCTCTCGTGTGCTCTTGCGTGCAACCTTGGTCAATTTTACCTTGCAAGTGGGTGCCGTTTTTTCGATCCAACCAGTACGAACACGCAACCTTCATGTGGCGTGATTTGGATTTACTCATCCACATTGAATAATCATCCGGCGCTAACTTAAATTCCTCATCACAACCCCAAAACAAAGTTACTCGAACCTCACCATGGCGAATACCATTACAAAGAATGTAAGACCTTTCGCCAAGAATCTCAGTTTCAATTTGAATTTTTTCTTCGTTGTCGGCGCCGTTATAATCAAGGCTTAGATGGTTGTTTTCAACAAGGTGATTGACTGCGTGCACTAAAAGCTTTCTGTGTCCATTCATAAATTTAATCCGTAAAAAAAAAACCGCCTAGGGTCATAGGCGGTATCGTAAATACTCGTGCGAACTTGTGCCAAGAAATAGAAAAACCTTATCTAGAAAGAAAGTCCTATGCTCGGAGAACGCACGTTTCATCGGTAAGCTCGTTTCAACAACATAATATAGTGAGTTTAGTTTTAAAGGAATACTTAAGGAGTATGAAAAAAATGGACACCCACAACACATAAACATCAACAACTAAAACGAGCAAATTTTTTACTAAGAATTTGGTTACGTGCAAAGAGTGCCACAAGAAAATAAAAAAGGAAGTAAAAGTTTAGTTTTAAAATTCAATAGGTTATAAAACGATCAAAAGGGGTTTTTTTGTTCCTGAGTTGTTAATTTAAATAGTTATATGGGAGAAATATTCACTTCGTTATAACTGGTTGGTTATTTTGTGAGCAAAGTCGTGTTTTGGCATGTTTTTTATTGTTAAAAATAAGTTGTTTATTATACTTGCCGCTCAAATTAACTAAGCATATATGAGTTGTTATGCAAACTATCGAACAAGCGCAAAAATCAGTTAAAAATATTATTAATAATTATCGCAACCATCCAACATGCACATCGCTTTACTGGGAAAATACTTACCAAACTATTAACAAGATAACACCTTTAGAAGCAAGCGTTATTCTTGATAGTCATCATATAAAAATCAACCGCAAAGAGAAAAAAGGAAGAACGCAGTCACTTAATTTTGAAATAAACCAAGGTAGATGGGTTCCTGTGATAAGCAGTATTAAGTTTTCAACCAAAGGTAAGCTTATTGATGGTCAGCATAGGCTTAATGCTATTGCTCAACAAAAAGAAAATATTCAAATAATTATTCAGCACAACGTACCAGAGCGCGTTATTCATTTTTTAGATACAAATGCTAACAGAACAGCCGCTGATATGTTTATGTTTAGCGGTCAATTTAAAAAAGCAAGTGTAGCTAGAGATGCTCAACAATTAACATCTTTACTGGTTTTTTTAAAAGAAAAAGGTTTTCATTTATCCACAGCAAGAAAAAACAGCACATCACTTAAGCAAAATTGCACTTCAAATAAATCATCAAAAAGTCACGATAAAGCAAGCGTTATAGGTAAAAGTTATTCTGAGTACTTAAATTACTACAAAGAACACAGAGATGAAATTAATGAAACATTGCAGTGGATTAAGTCTAATATTAAAAACAAACAAAAACTTTTAAATATTTCCCGTATCTCTTGCGCTTATCACTTGTTTCGATTTATAGATAAAATTGCTGCACAAGAATACATAAAAAATATTTTTAATCAGACAGGTTTGGAAGAAAACACAACCACATACAGGGTTTATCAACTGCTTTTAAATTCAAAAAATAAAGCTAATGGATGCGAGTTAAGTGGCAAAGAAACAGAAGAAACTTTATATAATGGTTTTTGGTTATCACACATAAAGAAAGAAAAACACAGAAAAATTAAAATTAAGTTTGCTGCAACAGAAGAAATTAAAAACGACATTAAAAATGGTAATTACAGCAATATTAAATTTTTACCATCTCGTGAAATATATTCAATGTTTAAAGAAAAATATAATGAGCGTTTATCTAATAAAAAAGAATTATCTTTAGATGTAATGCTTGATTATTCAGATTGAATGCGCAAACAATCGCGCAAATAACATACAAAAAAGCCTCGTGTAAACGAGGTTTTTAATTCTTCTTAGCCTTTTTTTTACCCTTAAACTTCTTCTTTTTCTTGGGCTGGTACTTATAGTTCACATCAAATAAATTAAGGTTTCCGTCAATATTATTGCGCTCACAAAGACCTTGAACAAATGCAAATTGCTTAGCTGTTAAAAACTCGTTTGCTTCGTAAAAATAAAAAAATGAATTGTACTTAACGTCAATTTTAGAAAGCTGGTGAAGAATATTTAGGCATTCAGATTTGTTATCATTTTCGACAGACAGCGTGGTTAGTACATCGTAGTAATTTAAGGATTCTTGGTACAACATAAATACTTCCAATTTTATTTATTTTATTTAATATTTGCACTCTTGGCATAGATTTTCTTTATTTATCGAGCGCAGTATATCGGAATTATTTAGAAAATTGCAGTAGTGTCTGGTTTGTCGCCCCCACCAAAAAAAGAAAAAAAAGACAGAAACAATAAACACCAAGATAGGTTGTGCTCTCTAAAGACGGAGCTTCTAGGAAAGAATATCACTTAAACTGCTTTCTAGATTAAACGAGTTTTATGTTGCATGGTTCCCATTTTACCTTGAAAAATAGAATGGTCATATAGTCTGGTCCACTAGAGAAATGAGACGCCCGATAAAACAACCGCCCTCTTATGATATACAAACTAAAGACTAGCTAAACAATAAATGATAAAGGATGTCGCTTCGCTCCTCTTTTTATTGTCATGCAACAACCGTCTTTGTTTGAGCTATTGTCTGAAAAAACTTCATTAAAAAAGCTAAACTAGTTTCATACTACGTAAAAGGAATTCAAGTATGAGCAATAAGCCACGCTTTAGGGTCCGCGATGGGCTAACCAACATCTATTCAAATATAAACACTTCTCAAGACGCCCGCACATACAACATGTGGGAATATAGTTTTTACAATAATTTTTCTCAATTAGACACGGCGTATCGTGAATCACCATTGGCGCGTAAGGTTGTCGATATTCCAGCCGATGATGCCACAAGAGAATGGCGCACGTTTACCTCTGAGGATGCGCAAAAACTAACATTAACTGAAAAAGCGCTTAATTTTCCTGTTTTGTATAGCGAACTTATTAAGCTTTCACGATTATCTGGCGGTTCGTTAATGCTAATGATTATTGACGGCGTTGATTTATCTAAACCTTTAAACATAAATCAGGTCAAACAAGGCAGCCTAAAACGTGTTATGAACTTTGACCGCTGGGAAGTTACGCCATCGTCCCAAAACATTACTAACGTGTTGTCTGAGCATTATTTAATGCCTGAGTTTTATATGGTTAGTAATGGTCAACAGCTTATCCATCATTCGCATTTTTTACGATTAAACGGTGAGTGGTTGCCACGGCGACTAAACCGCCTTGAATGGGGTTGGGGTGATTCTGTGTTGCGTAAAGTTATGTCTGATTTAAACGACGCAGTTATGGCTAGGCAGGGTGCGGCGGCTCTTGTTAATAAAGCCAACATCGATGTTTTTCAAATGCCGGGTTTTTATGATGCTATTGCAACGGGTCAAGATGAGTCAATTATGCAAGCTATTACGGCCTACAAGATGGGGCTATCTAATACTAATGTTGCGGTGACGGATGCAGAAAGTAGCTTTGTTCGACACGGCTTATCCATGAGCGGGCTTCCTGAAATGATCTCAGAGCTGCGCAATTGGTTAGCCGCTGCCGCAGGTATACCTGTTACAAGGTTCTTTGGCACACAGGCCTCTGGGCTTAACAATAGCCAAGATGGTGACATGAAGCAGTATTACGACAATATCAAATCGCAACAACAATCTTATTTATCTAAACCATTAATATATTTTGATGAGGTGCTTGCTATGTCAACGCTTGGTTTTATTCCTGATGATATATCGTGGGAATGGAACCCACTTTATCAAGCTTCAGGTCAAGAACAAGCACAAGAGGATTTATATAACGCCCAAGCGGATGCTGCACGTATTGAACAAGGTGTTCCCCCGTCGACTGTATTAAAAAAGCTTCAAGTTCAAAACAAGTACGCTATTACTGATGAGCAAATTACAGCTATGGAAAAAATGGAAAAGGAACAGATGAGTTATGACGTTGACAACGAAATTCAACTCGCCGTACGTGAGTATGCTGAGCGCAATAAAGCCGAAAACAATACCGGCGATGATACCGAGCAAGAAAGCAACGACTTGGTATGAACAACGTTTAATTCACATTATGGATTTAATTTGGGCGGATGTTGAGCGCGATGTGCTGCCCTTATTTAGCAATAAAATTCCTACCGCTGTACGTGATGCTAAGTTGTCGCCTGAAAAAATTGTCCAGTTACTAACTACAGCTATAAAGACGCTGGACATTATTATCAATAAATACAGCTCATCCGAACTAACAAATCAATATCAACGCATAGCCCAAGGCGCTATAAGTATTGCTAGCGCTGAAGCGGATAAAGATTTTAAAGAAGCTATGCAAAACGCTATTGGTATTGATGTTGAACCGCTTTATAAAAATGTTGATTTTACGATTATAAAAAACGGCAAACCGGTAACGGTTGGATTAGAAGGCGCTATAAAAGCTAATACAGATTTAATTAAAACTATCCCAAAAACTTACCTAGGACCAATGAGGGATATGCTACAAGATGGCGTTTATCAGGCTTACACCACGGAAGAATTAGCCGCTAACATTTTACAAGAATACGATTTACTTATTAAACCCAAATACAAAGCAACCAGTAAAGCTTACATAGCAAGGCGCATTGCACGCGACCAAATGGCTAAAGTGTATTCACAAACAACACGCCAACGCCAAGAGGATAGTGGTGTTGAGTATTTTAAATGGCAAACATCCGATGATGAGCGCGTGTCTGGCAACCCATCAGGCGCTTATAAAAAAGCTAAAGTTTCTTGCTATAACATATCGCGCGACAATCAAATAAAAAAAGGTAAGGGCGTTTATTCTGTAAAAGACGGAGCCACATGGGATGGCGAATCTAATTTGTTTCCCGGTTCAGCTCATATTCAATGTCGGTGCGTTATGATACCGCTTATTGATGGCGTAAATTACGATAGCGCAACCGGTAAATACAAAAAACCGAAGATGCCAAAAGGCACAACTTAATTGTTTTTTTAAAATCGCTGCTTATTTTACTAAGTTTTTTTTGTAAATTTGTTGTAGGTCGCATCATAGCAACGTTAGTGGGTGTATAATAAAACACCAACTAAACAAAGAAAAGGGTAATAATGTGAGTGTAAATAAAGTTATTATTGTTGGAAATGTAGGTAATGATCCTGAAATAAGACGAACCACCAATAATAAAGTAATTGCTAATATAGCGGTTGCTACCTCTGAATCGTGGAAGGACCAGCAAGGGCAACAACAAGAGCGCACCGAATGGCACCGCATATCAATCTTTGGTAAAGCGGCCGAGTTTGTTGAGCAATACGTTCATAAGGGCGATATGATTTATTGCGAAGGCCAACTTAAAACAACTAAGTACACGGATAAGCAAGGCATCGAGCGCTACTCAACCGGTATTACCAGTCGCTTTTTTGAATTGGTTCACTCAAAAGAAAAGCCACACCATGAACAGGTGCCACAAGGTAAACCTGAATATGCGTCAAAGCGTCCAGAGGATTTTAAAACCCAGCACGCTAATAACATGAAAATAAGTCACCAATCTAAAATAAATCAAGCCGCGCAGCCACAAGATAACAATCCACCGTGGGATGATGATATTCCTTTCTAATTAAGCAATTGTTGTAAATTTAGTCTACTTTTATAAGTGTTATGAGTAGACTAATTTTTGACAAAATCAATTTCGCTCTTGATGAGCAAAGCCAACGCAAAACAACCGCTGAAGGTTATTTATTAACAGCAGGGCGTGTTGCGCGTACTGGCATTCAAGAGTATATGGCCTATGAAATAGGTTTAAAAGATTCTAATCCAAACAGCATTGTTAATGTGTACCGTTCGCCTACTCAAGTGTTTAGCAATGATTCGCTAGCAAGTTATAAAGATAAAGATGTCACGCTTGAGCATCCTACCGAGCTTATTGATAGCCGCAATTACAAAATGAACACCGTAGGCCATGTAACATCGATTGGCCGTCAAGTTGGTGATTATATTGAAATTGATATGGTGATAAAAGATGCCAGCGCTATTGAAGCTATTGAAAGTGGAAAAGCTCAGCTATCCGCCGGATATTCAGCTAACTTTAAAGAGCGTGAAGGCGTGCACGATGGCGTTGCGTATACCTTTGAACAAACCGATATTTATATAAACCATGTTGCCTTGGTCGATAAAGCGCGAGCAGGCAATGAGGCAAAAATTTTTGATGCACATAAAAAAGGAATTGTTATGTATAAAATTAATTTTGCTGATAAAAGCGTGTCGATTGAGGATGAAAATGTAGCAACTATCGTTCAATCAACGTTTGACTCACTTAATAAAGAGCTAGATGCTACTAGTAAAATGCTTGATAGCGCTAACGCTGCCACATGCAAAATGGAAGCTGAACGTGATAGTGCGTTGTCAGAGCTTAGCTCGCTAAAATCACAAATGACTGATGAGGCAATGAACAGCCGTATCAAATCAATCATACATACAAAAGAAACCGCGTAAAATTTAAGGGGCGATAAGTTGGCATTCGATTCATTAAACGAGATGGATATTGTGCGACACACCCTTTCTGTTTCTCATCCTAAAACAGATTTTACAGGTAAGGCTGACGCTTATCTTCAAGCTTATTTTGATGCTGACGCTGAGAAAAAAGAAGATGAAGATGAAGATGAAGATGAAAAAGAAATGAAAGCTAAAGATAGTTTAAATAATTTTCATCACGACATGAAAGGCCAATCTAAAGTGTCTGATTTACGCGCAAAGCGTAGTGAAGAAATGGGTCAAGCATGGCGTAAAACAATAGGGGAGGCGTAATCATGGCTGTTCAATCTAAAGATTCATATTCACTTGAGCATAAGCCGCTACACGCAGGGCAATTAGCAGACTTAACGTTATTTAATACAGTTAGTGGTTTACCTGTTGTTGATATTGCGTTTGGTTTAGGCGTTGTGCGTGATGGTAATAAAATTAAAGTGCCAGCAAGTGTCGCTGAAGTGCAGAATGATTTTCTTGGCGTTGTTATGTATGAATCAAATCGCGCAACACAAACGGGCGAGGATGGCAAAGTTTTAGCTGGTTACGATGCAACAGTTATCACACAAGGCCATATTGCGGTTGTTATTACCGAAGCGGTTGCAGCCGGCGACGCGGTTTATTTACAAGTATCTGGTGATGCTAAAGGTAAATTTTGTAAAACTGAAACAGGCAATCAAATTTTAGATGCTTGGGAATTTAAAAGTGCTGGCTCAGATATAGCTGTTATAGGGCCTAAGTCTAACATCGTATTGCCAGTGGCATCAGAATAAGGAGATTCAACATGGCGTTTCATTCTATTTTAGATTCTGGCCACAGATTCCCTACGCAGTTTAAGGACGGCCTACCAACCATGGATGATGGATTAGCTTTCTATATCTCTCAGTTGTCGTTTTTAGAAAAAACGATCTATGAGGTTAAGTATGCCAATATCATTTTTCAGGATTTAGTGCCAATTATTAACGTGCCTGAACACGTTGATGAGTGGAATTACATGTCATACGATGGCGTAACTGTTGGGAAATTTATTGGTTCTTCAGCAAAAGACTTACCTTTAGTTGACGTTCAAAACGCACTATCAAGTGAAAAAGTTTTTCAAGGTGGAATTGCGTATCAGGTGTCTCTTGATGAGTTAAGAAAGGCACAAGCGCTTGGTATGAATTTAGACCAAACAAAAATTCAGCAGTGCGTAAGAGGTTATCTTGAGCATCAACAACGTGTAAGTTTTGTGGGTGATAGTGATCGCAGTATTGAAGGTTTATTTAATCATTCAAATATTACACTAAAAACGGCTGTTTCTAGTTTTGCCGCCGATGCAGCATCAGCACGAGCGTTTGCTCAAGATATGTTATCGGATTTATGGGCCAACAGTAAAATGGTGCATGTGCCAAACGTGTTATTAATGCCACCAAGCATTTTCTCATTATTAAATAATACGCCATCAATTGCGGTTGCAAATGGCGCTGCTTATCAAACTGAGTTGCAGTTCTTAAAAGAAAATAACATTTACACATCAGTTACAGGTGCACCACTTACGATTCGCGCTGTATCGCAATTAGAAACAGCAAGCGCAAGCGGTGGTATTCGATTGGTTGGTTATGAATTAAATAACGAAAACCTTTCAATGGCTGTTAGTTTGCCACAGCGTTTCCTAGCGCCACAACCTGACCATCTTATGTTAACCGTGCCTTCTGAATATCGCTTTGGTGGTGTAGGTATGCGTTATCCGGGTGCGTTTATTTATGGTGATAATGGGTAGTATGGAAATTAAAAACGTTTCTAAACGTGTGTTTATGTTTGAAGATGTTGTAATAAAACCTGAGGAGGTTGGCGTTTTAGATACCGGCCTTTGGTTTGACTCTTCTTACATAAAAACTTTGGTTGAACGTGGTGATATTATTTTAGTAAACCCACCGCCACCAAAGAAGCGAAAAAGAAGCAAGCCCAACTAGGGCAACACAGCCCCGTAAAGGGGCTTTATTTTTGGTGATATTATGGAAATTACAGCGGATGTTGTTACACAGTTTAGAGCTAATTATCCTTACTATAGTGATGTCACAAAATACCCAGAGGCAACTATAAACCTTGCTTTATCTTATTCGGATGAAGAAACAGGAAGTAACGGCTGGGGTAGTTATTCAGATAATCCGCGCAACTTAAAACAATCTGGCATGTTTTCTTGGTCAGCGCATTGGCTATATATTACCTATCCAAACGGCGCACAAGATAGTGAAAATATGTCACCGGTTGCCGCTAACACCGTTGTATCAAAATCCGTAGGCGATGAATCTATTTCTTTTGCTGTTTACACGCCAAGCAGCGCCAAAGATATGTCTGAGAGCTGGTATACACAAACCAAGTGGGGCCAACAGTTTTTGCAATTTAAAAAACGTGCTTACACCAAAGCTGCGTGGGTTATCGTATGAAGATTGATGTTAAAGGTGCTCAACAAGCAAAAGCTGCTATTGAGGCGCAAGCTAAGAAAATGTTTGGTGGCAATATGTACGCGCTTGTTGGTTATGGTCAAGGCACTGGCAACGGCGGTTTAGTTGAGCGTGCTTTTTACAATCAATTTGGTACAGGTAGGCGACATCGTCCTTTTTTAGATAAAGGTGTTGAGTTGGTTCAGGACCAATGGTTAGCAACCGGTGAAAAAGGCTTAGCTAAACTTGCTAAAAACAAAGGCACGATGGATGAAGCTTTAACCCTTATGGCGCAAGTTGCCGTGGCAGGTGTTCAAATATATATAACCGAACTTAAACAACCAGCTAACTTAAAATCAACTGAGAAACGCAAAGGCAGCTCTAACCCGTTAATTGATACAGGGCAGATGCGCCAACAAGTTTCTTTTGAGCTAACCAATGAGCAACCTGAGGAAATGTAATGGCTATTGATATGTCAGGCATGATAGATGGCAATTTTACCTCAACAACGGTTACGCTTATTTCATCGGTTGATGGTGATTACGATAGTGATGGTATTTGGAGTGATGGCCCCACTACCACAACAACGTTTAAAGCCGCTATTCAACCGGTTAACCCTAAGGAAATTATAGGTTTAGATTTAGGCTCAGAGCGTGTTGATGATATGCGTAAAATATACCCCGCTAGTAATATTGATTTTAAACTATCGCCTTACATGAGACTGCAATTTGATGATGGTTTAGGTGTTAAAACTTATTGCATAGTTAAAAGCGATATTAGGCCTTGGCACTCTTACGTCAAAATAATATGTGAGGTCATTGATGAATAACGATGAACTTTATTTAGCAACCAAAGACGTTATTAATATTGTCCATCCAAACTTAAAAGTTAAAAATGCTTATCAAAATAAACGTGCGCCAACGGGCGTCTACGCGGTTGTAAGTGCCGTTGATACACGAGAGGCAGGTTATCCGCCTATTATTAAAACAAGCAATAGTGCGCCTGTATCAAGCACGATAGGTCAAGTGACCAATGTCGATTTTGATGTTGCCTATCAATTAAAATCAACCGTCACAATTAATTTTTACCGTGACACAGCAAGCCAGTTAGCGACCGCAATAATTTCAGCTAATTATTTGCCGGCGGTGCATACGTATTTACTAAAAAACAAACTTGGTTGGGGTAGCTCAAGGCCTGTGACAAACTTAAGTGCGCCTATTAACGGTAAGTACGAAGAACGTGCTCAACTTCAGATTGTTTTTTTGCATGAGGCAAGTCGCACCGACCAAACAAACGCTATTTACAGCACGCAAGTAAGTGTTGAAGATGAAAAAGCGCAGGTATTAGAGATAATTGATATTACCGCACCAGAGGAAACTAGCTAAACTAGAAACAACGTAACAACAAAAGGATTTTAAGTTATGAGTTATGACGCATCAAACATTATCAATATTGTCACGCGCATATCACCAGCGGGGTTATCAACGGCTGATTTTGGCTCAGCTATGATTTTTGCTGACAATAGTGAAGCAAATGGAATTGCTGATGATACCGTAAACACTTACACAAAATTATCTGATTTAGCGGTTAATTACCCTAGCACAACTGAAGTTTATAAGTGCGCCTCTGTTTGGTTTGGCACTATTCCTAATCCCGGTAAAATTCAAGTGTATCAAATGGAAGATATTGATATCTCAACATCTGGAGCGGTTGTTGGTGTTTTAAATAAAGCGCGACAATCCTACTGGTGGTATTTCACGTTTTTTAATAAAAACGTTTATTCACATACGGGTTTTTTGCCAGCTATTGTTAGTTGGGGTGATGATAATAATGCCATGGTTCCCAATCTAGTTATTGGCTCTCAACTTGATAAAGTTTTAGATAGTGCTGATACAGACGATATTTGTAGCGCCTTAACCACACAAGGTACGCGCCACTGTTTTTCATTGGGATCAGGTCAAACATTAGCAAGCGGTGGTGCTTATGCCGGTGTTAGTTTATGTGCCCAATTTGGTAGTGTTTTATATTCAGGTCAAAACACAACTATTACCGGTGAATTTAAAAAGTTATCGGTTGGCGCTGATGATTGGAGTTCAAGCCAAACCACAGCTATGACCAGTAAAAAATGTGCGTTTTATACCAAAGTTGATTTACAAGGAAGTGAAGATAGCGGTCGCGTAATTAACGCTATTTCTCACAGCTCTTATGGTGAATGGATTGATGACGTTATTAACTTAGATGCGTTCGTAAACAGCCTTAAAGTGGCCCTTTATAATGTTTTAGCCAATCAAACAACAAAGCTTCCTCAGACCCCCGCTGGTCAACAGATATTAATAAGCGCTGCTAATGATATAGGCCAGCAATATCTTGATAACGGTTACTTAGGGCCGCGCGAATACACCGACCCTGATGATGGCATTAAAAAACAAACCGTTGGTTTTGAGGTGTTAACACAGCCTGAAGATATTTTAACATTATCGGATGCTAATAGAGCTGCTCGTCAAAGTGCGCCTATTCGTATGCGTATTTTTAAAGCGGGCGCTATTCATCATGTTGACGTTACCGTTGATGTTTATTAAGGAGGATAAATCACATGGCACTACATAATTTTTCAACGGAAAATTTTTTGGTATCAATTAACGGAAGATCGATAAGTAACTACGGGACAACTGACCCAGCTATCACCCATGAACCTATTGATCAAGTATCAGATTTAGTGCGAGGCATGTCTGGAGACGCTTTAAGAATGGATCGCGTTTCACCGGGTAGACGTTACACAGTTAATTTACAACCGGGCAGCCAAGACAGTGCTTATATGCAAAGTTTAATGAACTCAAAAGCCAATATTACTATTAGCACAACGCAAATTGGAACGCTTGATAAAACGATTGCCTCTGAGGGCGTTATTGTTAATGACGGTTCAACAGGGCGTGCTGGTCAATCGCCAACGGACGATCAATATATTATTGAGTTCAATAAATTCCAGCAAACAAAAGGTAGTTAATGAACATTCATAAAATAATCATAAATGGCATAACCTATCACTTGGCTGAACAAAACGCCGAAAAACAAATGGAATTGTTTGAGCAACTTGGCGCAAGAATTTTAGCTAATTTTGTGAACAGTGATATGGAAAAAATAGAAACTGATTTCTTATTTGGTGTGTTGTTAGCTATCAAAAAAATAGATGGGACATCCATTGAAGATATTGGCAAAAATGTTCTTTATAAATGTTTTGTAGAAAACACAACTGACCTTGTTGATTTAAGTCACTTTCAGGGAAAGATAACAAGTTACACAAGGTTAGTGGCTGAGGGGGTGCGTGCCAATTTAGAAGATTTTTTTACCTCTATAGAAAGTCAGGCTTTCAAAGAGCGCGAGAAAATCAGGCAGCAAGAGCTAGTAAAAACAGCATCAAAAATGCAAAAACCCAAGAAAAAGAAGAGTTAATTAATTGGTTTTTTATGCGCCCATGTATAGGGATTATTGATGTTTGCCCGCCGTTGGCAAAATACAGCGACTTTAAAGATGGCACGTATAACTTAACCGACTGCTTACAGTTTCATTTAGTTTTAGATCAGCAGTTCGAATGGCATCAAAAGGTTCATCATGGCTAGCACAATTGCAAATATGTTTGTTGGTATTGGGTTTGATTTTGATAAGAACTCAACAAAGGGCGTTGAAAGCGCCATGGATAGTTTCAAGTCCAAAGCAATTATGGCGGGTGCGGTTGCCGCGGGTGCGTTTGGTTTAAAGAAAACTGGCGACTGGGCAAAAGCAACCGATGACCTTGGTAAGTTCTCTGAGCGTTTTGGTGTAGCAGCATCGGACGTATCCGCGTTTGACAGGGCGCTACAACACGCAGGGGGTAGTGCGGGCGAGTTCCAAGGGGTAATAGCCAACTTATCGCAGAAACAGTCTCTAACGGGAGCTGATAAAGCCACTATGTTAGCAGGTGCGGCGCGTGAAGGTATTGCCGGCGCGGTTCAATCAGTTATTGATGCGACCGATGCCACCGAGGGATTCTTAAAAGCGGCGGATGCTATACAAGGCATGTCACCGGATAAGCAAGAGCGGTTTTTTAAAACCATGGGGTTTTCAGATGCGCAAGTCCGGTTATTGCGCGAAGGTCGCTCTGAGATTATGAAAACCATAGCCAAAGAGAAACAGATGCGTGATGTTAGTGACGAAATGACTAAAACATCCGCTGAGTTTAACGATACCATGCAGAATATGGGAACTATTTTAGCAGGTATAAGCGATCATGTTTTTATGCCAGTGGCAAAAGCCCTTACTAATATTGTTGCAGGGATGAACGATTGGTTGATGGCAAACTTTGAACTTATAACCTCCGGCATTGATTCGTTTATGAGTTTTCTTGGTGATAACGTTCTTTTTGTGGCTGGGGCAGTGGCTTTATTAACAGCCGCTAAAATCTTAAAAGGATTGCGGGCCTTTTTATTTTTACTTGAATCCATTGCAGCGGTTAAAGGTTTAACAGGTGTTGCCGGTAAATTAGGTAAAATTGGTCGCGTTGTTGGTTTTATGGGTAAAGCTGTTTTACGTGTTATTCCTATTGTTGGTGCATTAGTAACAGCGTTTGAAGCTGGTTCTTTTATTTTTGATAAGTTCTTTGGTGGCGATGAAAAACAAGGCAGCAAAGGTGCGGCGGCAAAAGATGCTAATGCAGCGGCAAGTGCATCACAAAAAAATGTTTCTGTTGCAACAACCCATAACGTAACCGTTGATGTATCGTCAAAAGATGATCATATTGAAGCAAAGGTTAAGGATATTCAAAACACAGAAAACCAACAAACCATTGATGCGCTAGCGTCACCGGTAAGGGGGTAATATGTTATCAATTCTACCGCGCCGGCGGCCTAAATTTGGTTCAGGTGGTGATTTTTTTGTGTTTGACGCGGTTATAAAAGACAATATAGGCGCTGCTATTGAGTTCACGTCATTCCCTCTTGAAATTGGCGCTGTTGCAACGGACCATGGAATTATCCAACCTAAAACCTATAGCATTGAGGGCGGTGTTTCTGACAACCCTTTATCAGCTCAATTTTCTGATTTTGCCGGTGGATTTCTCTCAAACCTTACAACTAACACACGTGTAGTTAACGCCGCGGCTTTTAGCGCTGGTTATTTAGCAGGCTCAAAAGAAGATAGGGGCAACTCAACCCTTGAGTTTTTATTCACCCTTATGTACAAGCGCATTCCATTTGATATCGATACCGGCCAAGTAACATTAACTAATATGGTGTTTACTAACATTACAACAAAGCGCGATAACAAAACGGAAGGAGCGCTTATGTTTAACGCTGATTTTCAAGAGCTGCCTTTATTAAGAACGTTGTTAACACAAGATGATCCAAGTGTTGACCAAATGAATGATGGTGATGACGCGCAAACTATGGCGGCAATTTCCGTAAGCAAAGGACGCAAAAACGCGGGGCTTGTGGCTGTGGCTGCCTCTGCGGTTGCGCAGCGTTTATTATGATTACAATCCCACTTGAAGGCGGCGCTATTAATGCTCATCAAAGTTTTTCAATTAATTTAGGTGATAATAATTGTGATTTTATTGTCAACTACAACACGCAAGCACAAGGTTGGTTTGTTGATATATCCGTTGATAGCGTGCCTAAAATAACAGGCATGGCGTTGCTTGCTAACTGCGAAATATCAAAAAGCTATAACAGCGATATAGGCCTTTTTTTCTTTATCACAACAGACAATACAGATGTGACGCTTGATAATTTAGGAAAAAGCAATCAATTGCTCTGGGAATCAAGCGATGGCGAATGATTATTATTTTAGGCAATGGTCTATTGTGTGGGGCGGTCAAACTTTAATTGAACCAACAGACGGCCAAGATTTTAAAATGACGTTTAAAGTTCTTCACGATAGCGGCGGTTATGTTAGTTATTGTGATTTATCTTTGTATAATTTAAGCGCCAACACAATGGGCGGCTTATCTAAAAAAAACCAACCTATATCTCTTATTGCTGGTTATCTTGGTTTAAATGGTCAACTTGGCTCCAATCCTTACACAGGTGAAATATTTACCGGTACAGTTGTAAATTTTATTAAGGAGCGTCAAGGTAGCGATGTTGTTTTTAGGTTATTTGCAACTGGCACAGGGTTAAGAACTACCGAGCCTACCATACATAAAACGTTAGGTGAAAACACAAATATTATAGAAATCATTAAAACATTGGCTAGCGCTTTAAACACGGGCCTTGAGATTAATGAAGAAGATTTTAAAAGCGATCCACGTTTTTCTTATGCGCGTGGTTATACGTTAAACGGTGGTGTGCGTACCATTTTAAGAAAACTTGCTAACGTTCATAATTTTTCATGGACGGTTCAAAGTAATGACCTAATTGTCGTTAAGGACAATAAACCAACATCAATAAGCTCATCTATTCCAATTATTAGCATGCAAACAGGCATGGAAGGTATTCCTGAAATAACCGAACGTGGGTGCACTGTTACTACAAAGCTTCGCCCTGATTTACGCGTGGGGCGCATGTTTAAAATAGAAAGTGAATTTAAAACACTTAATTTCTCTGAAATATATTATCAAAACATTGGACCCAATCAGGGTAGTGGCTCGTATTTACTTAATAAAATTGAACACACCGGCGATAGTCACGGCAACGCATGGAACACAAAACTAACAGGCATTCGGCCTTAGTCTAAACTTAACATCATGATGACTTGATATGATGGTTTTTTATTTATGCGCCCTACAGTTACCTTAACTGAAACAATATCAACTTGCTTTTATAATCTAATGAAAGACGTTGGCACATCGGTTCCGGCTATTGTGCTAAATTTTGATAGCTCAAAACAATTAGCAACCATACAAATTGCTATACAGGGTGTGGGGGCTGATGGTAAATCGTTTGAGCAACCACCTATTTTATCCGTGCCTGTTTATTTTGCCGGTGGCGGTGGTTTTTCTATACAACATAAGATTCAGGCAGGTGATGAAGGTATTGCTTTATTTTCCCAACGCGCTATTGATAGCTTTATATCAAAGGGGGCTGGTCAACCCAATCCTATTTTGCGCTTTCATGATTTTACTGATGCTATGTTTTTTTCCGGGTTGCGTTCTACTCCCAATAAGATTAGTAATTTTAATACCGATGGCATTGGTATATACAAAGATGATGGAAGCCAAAAGATATCTATTAAAAGCGATGGGACGATAGAGATAACCACCACAGGAAAGGCTGAAGTAAACGGCTCTGAATTTTTACCAAATGGGATCATTAACTGTACCGCGGTAAACACTGGCTCTTTAGCAACGGGTGCAATCGTTGCGCCTACCGGTGGAAGTGGTATATCGATAGGAAGCTCAGACCCTAACAGCCCACCTGTTTTATTGAACGGCGTAAACATGAATGAACATAAACATACCGCTGGAACTTATACCACTTCAGAAAGTGCTGTAAGCGGTAAATCCGGAGACCTGACAACATGACAGTAAGACGACTTCAAGGTGATGGTGATATAGCTGTGTCAGGGGTTCAGTTTGTAGAAGGCATTGAAGAATGTGCGCAAACAATAAAAACTAGGTTAAATCTTTTTTATGGTGAGTATTTTAGAGATATTAACGAAGGTGTTGATTGGTTTGGCAAGGTTTTATTAAAAGGCACGCCTGACAATGTTAAAGACGCAGAAATAAGGCGGCGCGTACAAGATTACGAGCAGGTTAGAGGTATTAGCGCTTATACCTCAACATTTAACATTAACACAAGAAGTATCAATGTTAGCGCCACGGTGTTAACTGTTTTTGGTGAAACAGAGGTAACTGTTAAGGAAATTATTTAATGGCTAATATTATAGAAACAGGTTATCAGATAAAAAGCGCTAATGAATGGTATGACGATGAAAAAAAGCGTTATCAAGCTATATCACCTAGCTGGAATTTAGATCCATCAACCCCGGACGGTTTAAAATTAGCAACAGATAGTGAAATTTGGGCCATATTAGATGAGTTATCGCAGATTTCATATAACTCAAAAGACCCTAGTAAAGCTACGGGTTTGCAGCTTGATATTTTAACGTACTTAACAACAGGTAGACCGCGTCAATTAGGAAGTTTTTCAACGGTTACTATGGAGTTATCTGGTTTAAATGGAACGCTGGTTGCTAAAGGTACGTTGTTTGAATCTACAATTGATGGCTCACAATGGTCAACCGATGAAGGTATTTTGGTTGATGGGGGCGATCCTACATTACCACCATCAAATCTTGTTGGCGCAACTTGTACAGTGCGAGGGGCAACGGCAGCGGCCATTGGTGATATCACTAAAATAATATCGCCGATTGCGGGGCTTGATAGTGCAACTAATTCAACCGTAGCAACTATTGGCACCGACCCTGAAACCGATGCACAGCTTCGAGAGCGTCGACAAAAAAGCGTGGCTATTAGTGGCAATAATCAAACCGATAATATTTTTAGCTCGATAGCGGTTGTTAATGGCGTGGCTGAAGTAAAAATTTACGAAAACTTTTCAAACACAACTGACGTAGCAACAACGGTTCCAGCACATAGTTTAGGTATTGTTGTTCGCGGTGGTGATGATGATGATGTTGCTTTAGCTATATATACTAAAAAAAACCCCGGTTGCGGGCTAGCTAGTTTTACCAGTTCAAGTAATCAATCTCTTGCTGTTATAAAATCGGTCACATCACCTGTAACAGAAAATGTTGCAAGCATTACGTTTAACCGGCCTGAGGCAGTTGATATTTACATTAACTGCTCAATACAAGATGATGGCACGCTGCCAAACTCAACAGACCCAAAAACTCCAGCAGGTTATAACACTGTCATTAATGAGATTAAGCAATCCATTATAAGCTACACGTCAGGTAAAACTGAGCTTCAAAATGGCTTTAAACAAGGTGGATTTAATATTGGTGATGATGTTATTCAATCGGCGTTGTTTACGCCTATTAACCAAGTTTTAGGTGATTATGGAAGTGCGTATGTTGTAAGTTTAACAATAGGAA
>JAAHTG010001211.1_pt1 | contig 18380 bp, 14 predicted proteins | sample 6116081 | NCBI WGS metagenome assembly JAAHTG01 (sample SAMN13939989, study PRJNA603662) | sponge metagenome | isolation source: marine sponge | host: Mycale hentscheli | place: New Zealand | collected 2005 | reverse complement strand
CTAACTATAAGCAACCTATACCAGGTCGCAAAGCGGGTGAAAGTTGGATATGGAATGACGCACTAGGGGGCTATGTTTATGTAGAAACCTATGGTGGTGATAATTTCCCAATTGGGCCAAGCAACTTTAACGGTAAAGCGGTTGCTTATGATAATATAAACACTATAGAAGGCTACGCTAAAAGAGGTCTTAAGTAATTTAATATACTTTACTAATGTACGAAAAAGAAGGCAGACAAATTTCAGCAGCACAAGCAGAGTATGCTGCTAACAGCAAAGGGCTATCTTTAGAAGATTGGCTAAGCGAAACAGGGTTTGCACCTGTATCGGGAAAGACAACGGTTCCGGGGGAAACAACTCCGCCAACGGAACCAGTAAAAGAAACGGCCGCTGGGGATTCCAGTTTGGCCGATACTTCATTGGAGTTACCAAAGAATAATCCTTACTTACTTACTTTAGAAGACTTAGAGGGAACAGAAGAAGAAGTATACGATCGCTTAAACAGCAAAATGAGGGCGATAGGTATTAAGCTAACAGAAGAAGGCTTAGGTACAAACAAAATACGCTTACAATCTATACAAGAGTACGATCCCAAAACCAACCGTGATGCTTATGTAAAAAGAAGCTTAAAAGACGATAACAGAGAGCAGGTGCTTGCTGATTTTAATTCTTTTATAGAGCAATACGCTGATGAGAATTACGCAGCGCAATTTACTGAGGGTCGTGAAGACATATTAAAAGAATACGAGCAAAAGCTTAAAAATGTTAAAATAAGCGACGAAGAAGTTGAGGATAGCTTAATAGTGGAAAAAGCCGCTAAGTGGCGTGAAATGGATACCCTTGACATGGGCATGGGAGTGCGATCTGAAATAACTTTAAAAGAAAGTGATTTTGACAGCCCCGAAGAATTTAAAGCATACAAAGCCTGGAAAGAAACAGGGCTTATTGAGCCGTCTAGCGCCGAAGTAGCTAACGCTAAAGTTGATATGCTGGAGGCTAAAAAATCTAAAGTTAGCCAAGGTTATATCAATGCCCTCCCTAGCGAAGACAGAGAGGCTATTGAAACCGTTACTGCTAAAAACAATTTGGACCTACAGATACGCGTTGATAACCTAGAAAGCGAAAAAAACAACCTTGAGGCAAAGAATTTTGCTTTAACCAACGATATTAAAGCGTACGAAGAAAACCCAACAGAAGAAGGTTATTTAGCTATTAAAAGAGATGCGGCTGCCTTAATGGAGCAAGAAAGCAATTTCAACTCTTTTTTAGATACATTGCAAAGCGAAGAAACGCAAATAGCCCTTCGCGCTACGCAGGACTTTTCGAAAACTTACAGCCTGGTAAGCAAGCTAGGCGTTAACTTTAAAGACCTTGCTATTAATATAGGTTACGGTGCTTATCAAATAACTAATGCACTCGGCGCTGCAAAATTGGCAGCAGTTACGCCTGGAATAAGCGTGGGTGAGGGTTTTGAAGCAGGCATGAAAGCAGCGGAGCAAAACGCTAAGGAAATATTACAAGGTGCAGAAAAAGAAAAAGGCAGACTATCACAAGGTGTAGCTTTTGAAGATATAGATTTATCTAAACCGAGCACACTGATCAATTGGGCAGGCAATACGGCAGTGCAAGCTATACCTTCATTAACTATGGCTTTCACAGGTCCGGCTGCAATGCCTTTGTTCTTCGCAAGTGGGTACGGTAGTAAAGCCGCTGAATTAGCTACGCAAGAGTATGCTGCTGCAGATAGAATGGTAGCCAACAAAAAGCTTTTAGTTTCAGGCACATTAACTGACGAAGAGATACTTAGCATAGAGGCTCAAATGGATGCTGATGCTGAAATTGTTAACATGCCTCTGTGGAAAGAGATGTCTGTGTCTGCAATTTCCGGTGCCGCGGAAGTTGTGTTTGAAAGGCTAGGTACTATGGCTATTCTGAAAGGTGTTAACAAGGCTGTGAACCCATTACGTCCGCAAATAGCCAAGGCTGTTGCTAAATCGGCTAACCAAGAAGGTTTAACAGAAGCAGCTACTGAAATAACAAATAACTTTGCCTCTATCTACATACTAGGTGAGGATAAAAATATAATGGACGGTGCTTTAGAATCTTATGCCGGCGGCGCATTAATAGGGGCTCCGCTACAGCTGAAGCAATCCTTGCCTGCGGTTTATAAGAATCTTGCACACCAGTACATGACAAATGCTGAGATAGAGGCGTACCGTAGCAAAATAGAAAAAATTAAAGAGCTGTCAGGCTTGGAGAACATAGATTCTTTACTAAACCCAGCGGCTCCTTTGCCTAAAAATATTAGCCCCGAGATTAAACAATTAATTGAAGAGGTCCAAACCGAAGGCGAATTACTGGAGGATAAGGCAATATCAAGAATGAACTCTAGATTATCTGCTGAAGATTTAGCGGCGGTAGGTGAGGCAAACCTAAAAATGCGCCAGATTAACCAAAGGTTAATTGATTTAGCAGAATCAGGAGCTAGCATTGCGGAAATTGACGCCGCTAAAAATACATTGCAAGAACAGTTTGATAATCTATCAAACCAAAGAGAAGCTATTTTAACAGATAACTCAGGTCAAAGGAAAGCCGCAAAACATAATGCATCGTTAAAAGTTAGTATCGACGCTAAAGCAGCATTTGAAGTGGCGTTCATGGAAGAGCTAGCCCAAAAGGAAGCTATGTCTAATGCCAGATTTGATAAGCTAGATGATGTTTCTAAAAACAAATATTTAAAGAAAGCAAAAGAATCAGGTGCTGAAAATATAAATCAAGCTGCTAAATTTGAGTTTTTTATTGAAACAAATAAAAAACAACTAGCAGAAGATGAAGCCAATGCTAAAAACTTATTAAAGGAGCTTGGCTTAACAAATCAAATTATTTCGTATTCAGACGCTGACTTTAGAGAGAAATTTCCCAAAAGCGACAAAAATACAGATGCGTTTATAGATGATGCAGGCAATATATACATAAACGTAGACAAATCCGCAGCAAGCGGCAAAGTAGCTGTTTATTCACACGAATTACTACACGCAGTAGCTAAGCAATCTATAGGTAATGACGCAGCTAATAAAGCTGGTGAAAAGTTGCTTAACTGGCTAGAAAATAATACTACTGAAACTTCAGCTTATATTAAAAATAAGTTAGATTTCTTTTACAAAGAAGGTGACGTTAAAGATGCCGCCTATTACGAAGAGGCTATGAATGCTCTTTCAGATTATATAGCGGAGGGTAATAAAGTAGATTTAGGTGCACTTACACAAATTAATTTGTTCCTTAACAAAGTATTCTCAAAGTCATCACCACAATTAAGCATAGAAGACGGGGCTCAAACGTTCGCGTTTATAGCGGAGTACGCGAATAAAAATCGCAACGCTAAAACAAAAGCAATTATAAAAAACTTTGTTGATGAAGCTGACGAGATTGAAGACGATAAGCCGGTTGGTAATAAAAAATCTAAGTCGCTGCTAAGTGACATTAACGCGTTAGTGCCTGAATCTGTACAAACACAAGAACAGTTTTTTGACCGTAAAGTATTTAATCCTATATTTAACGACGGTAAACTTCATCCGGCTATATCTAACTACATTCGCTCGCGCTCTGTAAGCAAAGAAGAAGCACAGAAGATTATAGAAAGTGTTAGCGATCGTTTAGTTAACTTTAATCCTGAAGCTAAGCGTAAGTCAGGTGATGCGAAAATAACATTAGGTGAGTTTATATTCTCCAATGTTAATTTTGGTAAGCTAGATGCGCGCAAAGCATTGTTTGAAGAAGGGCAAGAACGTGCACAAACAGAAAGCACAGATAGTGAAACGGCCAAGCAAGTGGTTGCTAAAGAAGAAACTTCTGCTCCTGTAGCTGAAAAACCTACATATAAAAACTTAATACAAAGACGCATCGTTGATACCGATGTATTAGAATCCATAAAAGCAAAAGTAAAGTCGACGGTGCGAGTTATGAAAACGCGCATGGACGAATCTGTTTCTAAAAATGTTACAGTAAAACCTTATATTGCAGAGTTGCGCAAAGCGATGGGTAAGCAAGCCGATATTGACCTGAAGAAAGCTATGGGTGGCAAGAAAGACGGTCAGCTTCGTAAATTCTTATTGCGCAACAAAGCGGCTATATTGGAAAATATGACCACCACTTATCTTATGACAGCGATGCCTAACGCTATTCAAAAGAAAGTTAACGGTGTGTTTACCAGCGATTGGAAAGGTAAAAAAATTGATAGAGAATCTGTAGATACAGACAAAGCAGGGCGCACATCAGGCGCAGAGATTGTTAGAAGACTACCTAACGCGTCAACTAGATTATCTGATGCTGATTACTTATCTAATATTTTAGACGCCTCCGGAGCGCCTATTCGCGGCCGTAAAGAGTCGTTAGCTAAAGCAATAGCTGAAGAGCTTTCGTTTGATATTATTAATGAAGCACTACAAGATCCTAATAGTGAAATTAGGCAAGCGTACGAAAATAGACAAGAACTTTTAGGCACCGAGCTAAGCAATGCTTTCGTACAAGAGGTATCTAGAGATGTTGAAAGAGGTAGCGTAAAAAGATCTGCTTCTATAAGAGCTATGTCTCCAGAGCAAAGAATGGTTTGGGAAAGCAAGCGCGATGAATTTTCAAAGCGGATGGTCGGCGTAGATGAAGACTATTCGGTGCGTTCAATTAGAAATGATTTAAAAGCGGTATACGGTGACACGTTTACTGCTAAGCAATATTCTGATTTAGCCAAAGATTTACTTAAGATATTTAAATCTATAAAAAGAATAGATATAAAAGAGTTAGGTATTGCTAAAGAAGATATTTCTGATATACTTAAAGAGATCGACAATGACATTGATTTTGTAGAAAACGTTCATAAAATGACCGGCGCCTCTGCTACTGTCGCTGATTTATTTAGAAGTAGAGCTAAAATAGCGGAATCTAAAGAAGCGATTGTTGACATATTAAAATCAAACAATGTCCCCGCCGCAGTGGCCAAATCTTTTATGGCGCGCACATTTGCCAACTCCGGTAGAATTGGCGTGTTTAAAAAAGACGGTACAGTCAAGAAAGACTCTAGGCAAGATTTCTTTTATAATGTAGCTGACGTACAAGACGCTCTTGTAGGTGAAGGTAAGCTCTACACTCAAGAAGAATGGGATAACGCTGAAACAATGGCCGCAAGCGCTGATGTTAAAGTCAGCTACTTGAATGGTAAGTTTGAAAATTCTGCTGAACTGCAAGCGCAAGACGCAGCTACAGCGGATGCAGCATGGGAGTTAACTAGCACTATAGTTAAAGGCTTAAAGAATTATAGCCCAGATGTGCAAGCGATGGTTATCGCTGCGATGAATTCAGGCACAAACACAGTGGCTAGGGTAGCTGCGCCGGTTACACATATAGCCGAAGGAGCAACTTCTAAAAACACTAAAAATTACAGATACGAGCACGCAACTCCAGCACGCGCTATTTTGGCTTTAATGTTTAAAAGCTACGTGCAGGGTGACAAATCTATAGACATGGACGCCCTTAAGGCGGACTATAAGGTAGCCATCATACCATTAGCAATGGACAAAGTTGTTACTGCTGCTGGCTTTGCCGCTCGCCAGGCTATTGGCTATGTTCCCGGGCAAACTCCCTGGTACAAAAGATATTACAATATATTTACCTTAGGTAAAATCCAATACGCTTTAAAGCCTTTCGCGGGTGGTGAACTGATAGGCGAAAAATACGCTAAAGCTTACAATACTAAACAAACTTTCGACGTTAACTCTAAACAGTATTTAGAAGCTGTTAAAGACGTTAAAGCTATAGAAACAACTAAAGCATCTAAATCTATAGATACTTCGCTGAGTAAAGAATTTAACAATATACTTGAGCGCAAAACAGGTGTTGAATCATTTAAAACGTTTTCAGCTGTTCAAGCGCAGAAACGTGGTGAAAAGAAAGGTAGATTTAAATTCTTTATTGCACCGAGCGTTGATGATTTTAGAGGCTTGGTTAACTATGCGTTTGCTGGTAAAGGTAAACAGGGTGAAGCTGATATGAAGTGGCTTGAAGATAACTTAATGACGCCTTACGCTAAAGGCATTGCTGCTATTAATGGTATACGCCAGCAAATTAAGCGTGACTTTAGAACCGCAGTTAAAGCTTTCCCTAAGCAGTACCAGTTGCTAAATAAAGAAATCGGCAAAACAGGTTTTACCTATGATCAAGCTGTTAGAGTTTATTTATGGAGTAAGGCTGGCATCAAAGTACCAGGCTTGTCTCAGAAAGATACAAAAATACTGCAAGACGCTATTCGTGAAAACCCAGAGTTAATGGACTTTGCGGACGCAATGCTTGTTGTTGCTCGCCGCGACACATGGATGGAACCCAGCGAACATTGGTCGGCAAGTACGTTGCTGTCAGATCTTAACAGTATGACCGAGAAGATTGGTCGTAAAAAATACTTAGAAAAGTTTATAGCAAACGCTGATGCAATATTTACCGTGGAAAATCTAAACAAGATTGAAGCGTTGTATGGTAGAGCACATCGTGACGCTATTGTGGACGCTTTGTATTCAATGACTAACGGTACAAACCGCGAGAAAAACCAAAACAAGCAAATTAATGCTTGGTTGAACTGGATTAATGGTTCTACGGGTGCGATCATGTTCTTTAACAGGCGCTCCGCGTTGTTGCAGATGCTTTCTACTGTTAACTTTATAAACTACTCTGATAACAACCCTCTTAAGGCAGCTGCAGCGTTTGCTAATCAAAAGCAATACTGGGCTGACTGGGCTATGATATTTAACTCAGACAAACTTAAGGAGCGCCGTGGTGGATTAAAGCAAGACGTAAGTTCTAACGAAATAGCCAGCATAGCTAACGCGAACAAGAACAGCCCCCAAGCTATCTTAGCCAGGTTGTTGCAATTAGGTTTTACACCTACTCAAATTGCGGATAGTATGGCTATCGCGTCTGGGGGTGCTACTTTTTACCGCAATCGTGTTAATACTTACATTAAGGAAGGCATGTCTCAAAAGGACGCGGAGGAACAAGCTTTCTTAGACTTTTCTAAGATATCAGATGAAACACAGCAGTCCTCAGATCCAGCACTAGTTTCTCAAGTGCAAAGAAGTAACCTAGGGCGTCTTGTATTTGCTTTCCAAAATACGCCTATGCAAATGACGCGTTTAATGAAGAAAGACGCGTTAGATATTATTAACGGCCGCGGTGACTGGAGAGTTAAAGTAGCAAGAATTACTTATTACGGAGCGATTCAAAACTTTATATTCTCATCGTTGCAAAGCGCTTTATTCGCTATGCTGCCAGGGTTTGATGACGACGACGAAGATCTTACTGCTGCTGAATTAGATAAGAAAAACGCAAAAGAAGAGGCTAAGATAGCTAGAGTGTTAAACAGTATGCTCGATACCTTGCTTCGCGGTTCCGGTGTATACGGCGCTGTGTTCTCTACTGTTAAAAACGTTATTAGAGAATACGATAAGCAAGAGAAAAAAGGTTTTCTGTCAAACCACGCTTACACTGTGCTTTCTTTATTTGATATATCCCCGCCTATTGGTTCTAAAGCTCGTAAAGTGCATAGTGCTATTCAAACAAGGAAGTTTGAGAAAGACGAAATTGCAGCGCGTGGCTGGGGGGTAACGGCAGACGGAAGATTAGACTTAGGCCCTAACTGGACGATACTAGGTAAGGTTTTGTCCGCCTCTCTTAGTGTACCTCTTGATCGTGTGGTTGATGAACTTACTTCTATAAGCGAGGCATTTGATGCGCGCAACAAAGCATGGCAGCGTATAGCATTGGCCTTAGGCTGGAAAACGTGGGACGTAGGTGCTATAGAGGAAAACGCGGAAGCTATTAAAGAAGCTGCTAAGAAAGAGCGCAAGGAAGCAGGTACTAAAAAAGCAAAAGAAACCCGGGCTGAGAAGAAACGCGTAGAGCAAGAGGCTTATGATAAATTAACTACTGAAGAAAAAATGCAGCTACGTAAAGAAAAGGCTATTGAAAGAAGAAGAAAAGCGGCGGAGCGCAGAAAAAATAGATAGCATGAAATTATCAAAAAACTTAAGCGTTGCTGAGGTAACCAAATCAACTACAGCAAAAAGATGTGGCATAGACAACGAGCCTACAATAGAACATTTAGAAAATTTAAAGGCAATTGCACTAAACATCTTCCAACCAGCGCGTAATTATTTTAAAAACCCTATTGCCGTAACTTCCGGTTATCGCAGCGAAGCGCTTAATGAGCGGATCGGCGGTAGTAAAACCTCTCAGCATTCTAAAGGTCAAGCTCTTGACTTAGACGCGCACACATTTGGCGGGTTAACCAACAACCAACTATTTAATTATATCTCTGAACATACTGACTTTGACCAGCTTATTTGGGAATTTGGTACAGAAGATGAACCAGATTGGGTTCATGTTTCTTATGTTGACAACCGTGCAAACCGCGGAGAAAGATTAATAGCCTACAAAAAAGGAGGCAGAACAAAATATAAGCATTACTAGAAATGGCTAAAGAAATTTCAGAAAATACAGTAGTAGGATTATCCTTAAAAACTATCGGTGCTATTATGGCCGGCGTTGGCGTGATTACACTCGGGTATTTTGACCTACAGGCAGGCATTGAGGAAGCTAAGCTTTTGCCGCCCGCTGAGGTTGGTAGAATGGAGTACGACCTTAAAGATCAGTTAATACGTGAAACCATCATGAACACACAAGATGATGTAGGCGATATTAAAGAGCAGCTGGATAAAATGGAAAAGAGACTATTTGAAATGAAGTGATATGAAAAAAACAATACTTTTGTTAATCGCATTTTCACTATGTTCTTTTGCTTCTAGTACTATTAGCAAACGTGGCGTAGTTTTAGTGCATTACAACGCGTCCTTCAACTCCGCAAATAACTATGTGGACGTTGTTAAAATTAAAGATGCTAAAATATTTAAAGCATCTATAGATAATAATGCTGCGTTAAAGCAAGACGAGCGCATAAGGTCAGTACCTACATTAGTATTGTATAAAAACGGTAAAGAGATTACAAGATGGGAAGCGGGTATTAATTTATCGCTTAGCCATATAGATTACCGCGAAATACAAAAAGAAGTTGATCAGCTAACTGGGGCTAATAAGTTTTAGGCATGAAAAATTTACTTATAACATTTTTTATATCAACCTCAGCGTTTGGGCAGGGATTGTTAAAGTACAGCACGTTGTACACCAGTGTGTACGGAGCGTCGCCGATGGAAGCACAGTCAGAGTACTTTGTTTCTCAAGGTGGGGACCTAATGGATATAACCATTGAAAACCCTTTTGATTACAGATATACATTTGGCATTCGCCGTGTAGCTCGCTACGATTACGAAAAAAGACAAAATCCATTTTACGATGGACATAACCAATCTACAACCTCTTTATTTGCAACTGTGGGCGCTGTTGAGGGGTTTGAATACTTGGCCCAGTTTGATCGCGGCAGGCAGCAAGGCAACGATTATATAAACCAGCGTTATTTCCTAAGATACTTAGCTAAGTATTGGATGGTAAAAGCAGAGCTGTTTAACCAAGGTCTAGTTAATCTGGATTATACGCAAGTTGAAGTGAGAGGTAGACTGCACGTTGGTGAAGTTGATTTTAGCTTAGGCGTTGCAGCAAGACAGCACCAAGCTTATGGGTACAATCCTATTGCAGAATATCTAGCTACTAGTCCATGGTGGGACTTAGTGCGTGACATGGGATATGAAGATGTCTATTATGGCATTGATTACGATAACGATGACGAGGTAGACAACTTTGATTGGTATTGGCTAGATCCCGAAGGCAATAAAGTTGCTGATACAGATCTTGATTTTAGAAAATATATATACGGTGATATTGTAAATGCATACAATGCAGAGCAGCTTGCTGGTATTGGGGCACTCGGTTCCTTATCGGCTATAATTGGTATTGATTACTATCACTACTCAGAAGACTTTTGGATTCATTCATGGGCAAGTATGTTGCCGTGGCACATGCATATTATAGGCGACCATGAGTTTTCCTATGAGCAGTTTGCTGATGAATTAGAAAATACAAATCATTTTATACCAGGGCAATGGATCGACTACAACTTCGGTGGAGTTATAGGATATAAGATAGGATTGAACTGGGGTATATTTGCAGAAGGTGAATATATGAAGTACTGGGATAAAGAAGTGTTTGAAATAAAAGCAGGTATTAATTACCAATTTAGATAATAAAAGTTATGTATAAACAAAATCCAAAATCGCCTGTATTAAAGGCGCTAAGAGGCAATCAAGGAAAACTACCGCAGCATTTGCAAGATGCAATTAAAGCTGCGCCTGAATCTCCAGCTAAGCAAACTAAAAGTATACAGAAGATAAAGCGTACGCCGGAAACTCCAGGTGAAAAGAAAGCGGCAAAACGAGCTGCAGGAGCTAGAGTTGCATCTGATTCTATAAAATTGTATAATGAGCAATGGCGATACCCGGAATGGATGCGCGGCGCCGGAGGTTCTGAGGCTCGTGCGGAAGCAGCAGGAGAAATCGCCCGCAAAAAAGAAGCAAAAAGATCACCGGCTAAACAAACTACAGCGGGTGAATTCGCTTACAAGAAGTCTTTGAAAGACAAAGAGATGGGCAAAAGCACAAAAGTTGTAGACAAGTTTACATCAGCTCTTGAAGCACCGTTTAGCGATAAGACATACAGTGAGCTAAAGAAAGAAAAGCGCGCTAAGCAGAAAGCTAAGTATAACGCTAAGTCGCCAGCTAAGAACTATAAAAAAGGATATTATGGCGTTTAAAATGTCGTCACCCTTTAAGCTTAAAGATGCGTGCTACCATAAGGTAAAAGCACAATACGACGTATTTCCGTCGGCCTACGCATCTGGTGCTATTGCAAAGTGTAGAAAGAATAAGGGCAAAAAGAAAAAATAATGTATATCCAAAGTAATTCCCCATTCAAAAAAGTCAGAAAGACTAAAGAAGGTTTGGCTCTTAAACGTTGGTTTAAAGAAGAATGGAAAACGCCTCGTGGCAAAGAAAACTACGAAGGCGGGGAAAATACTTTTAGACCCACTAAGCGAGTGTCAGAAGACACGCCTGCAACGTGGGATGAAATAACTCCCGCTGAGAAAGCTAGAGCCCAGAAAGAAAAAAATACTAAAGGCAGAGTAAGCCGATACAAAAAAAATAAATAATGGCAAGAATACAAACTTACACTGTAGATACGGTACTATCTGATAGTGATTTAATATTAGGCTCCAACGCGGATGACTCTTTAGACACAGTTAATTTTAAGTTAAGTGATGTTAAAGCCTATGTTTTAAGTGGCGGTGGCGGATCGGTTACTAGCGTATCAGGCACAGGGACAGTTAGCGGCCTAACATTAACGGGAACGGTAACAAGCTCTGGAAGCTTAACGCTTGGTGGAACTTTAGCATTAACCAGCAGCGACATAACTACCGGCTTAGGGTTTACGCCTTATAATGCTACAAACCCAGACGGCTTTACTAGCAATCCTAGTTATGATTACGGGGCTGCCGGAGCCGCTGGTAATATTAATATGGCATTAACCGGTTCAGATGGCAGCAACGATGTTGTTACAATGCAAGCTGGATCCAACATTACCTTAACTGACAACGGGAGCAACACGTTTACTATAGCTTCAACCGGCGGCGGTGGTGGTGGCGGCGGTGTTACTTCTTTTACCAACACTAATGGTACTTTTGTTGGCGCGCAAACAGAAAACGCGGGTGCAACCGGCGCGGTAACAACCGGTATAATTGATTTATTAGCCGGAGGAACTCCTAGTGCTACTACTTTTTTGCGTGGCGATAATCAATGGGCTGCGGTTGGGAGCGGATCAGTAACCGAAGTATCTGCTCAGGTAAATCCAACTCAAGATGTATTAGACGTTACTGTATCGAACAGCACTACAACACCTGATATAAATATAGAATGGCAAGGCCCCGACAACACAAGACTTGTTGCAGGAAACGGCACCCTGGTACTACCTGTTATAACAGCATTGACAACCAGCGGCAACAGCGGTACTGCAACTCTTGCTAATAATGTACTAAACATACCGGATTATTCTGGATCAAGTATAACATTGACAACCACAGGGACTACAGGCGTAGCTACACTTTCTAACGGTGTATTAAATGTGCCTGACTATTCATCAAACCCCGGGAGTGGAACGGTTACAAGAGTAGGAGCACTGAACGGAACATTTATAAGCAGTTCGAGTGCAGACATTACCTCTGCTGGTGATTTAACTTATGACTTAAGTGCTACAGGGACACCTAGTGCAACATCATTCTTAAGAGGCGATAATACATGGGCTACGCTTGCCGGTAGTGGAACCGTAACAAATGTAACCGGCGCACAAAGCACTTTTGTAAGAACGACTGTTGCGTCTGGTACAACCACTCCTGTAATTACAGCCAGCTTAACTGCTACAGGACAGACACCAGACCAAGGAAACTTTTTACGTGGTGACAATCAGTGGGCAGATGCAATAATTTTAACCACTAACGGTACATCTGGGGCTGCGCAATTTAATAGTTCTACAGGAACATTAAACATACCGCAGTATTTAAGCACCGCTGTACAAAGTGTAGGGGTTTCGATGCCCTCCGCATTCACCGTTTCTAACTCACCTATAACAAGTCAGGGCACAATAGCTATTTCAGGCGCTGGAACTGGTGCGCAATATGTGAACGGATTAGGTGCTTTAGCAGCATTAAATACAATACCTACAAATATAAATTTAACAACCACGGGAACCAGTGGAGCGGCTACATTATCAAATAACAATTTAAATATACCACAATACGTTACTCCAGCAGCTGGATCAAACGGCGATGTGCAATTTAATAGTAACGGCGCTTTTGCTGCAGAAAGTGAATTTAATTACGACACGTCCACCAACACTTTAACTGTAACAGGGGTAGTTAATCAGCCGTCTTTAAAGTTAGCTAGCGCACAACAATCAACGCCTGGAGCTGGTGCCTTATTATCTGAAATTGAATCTTATTATTCTTCAACAGAAGTTGGTAAAATAAAATTTGTAGGTGATGGTGCATTTAACCCAAGCAGCTCGCCTAGTAGACTAGAGCTACAAACCACATCGGTTAGCGCGGTAGCAGCTACTACGAAAGCCACACTGCATGCTGACGGTAAACTTAACTTAGGAAACTACGGTAGCGGCACGTTTACAGGCATTCCTGTAGCCGCACTTGGTGTAACAGCAACCGGGGATGTTGTAGAAAATTTATTTTCTAGACCCGCGGCGGCAACTAATATATCTTACGATACAAATTTAGAAACAGTAGGTAGCCAATACAAAGTTGAAAGTGTTGGTAGCGGATCAATCGGAGCCCCTAGTGGTAATGGTTTTGTTAGAGTTCGATTTGCTTCTAGCAACCAGGCACAAAATGTAGAAGAAATTACCGTTGCTAATAGCCAGTTAAACGGAACAAACAATGCTTTATCCCTGCAAAACATGGCAGTTGGCGGGACAATTACCCTCAGCCAGGTTGGCGGTGGTGCTAGCGGTCTTCTTACCTATACTATTAAAGAAAGAACTAACGAAACAGGTTATGTAAGATTTGAATTAGTATTTGTAAGTGGTACGGCAACTTACGCAATTTTAACAACCACTACAGATTCTTTTACTTTTGACGCTGACTATGAGCACGCATTAAGCTCTGGTTATAATAGACTTTCAGTTACTAACGCTTCAGGCAGCTCAACTAATAAGTTTAGAATGGCGCCTCCTGCAAGTGCAATTATTGGTGAAGAAATTATTGTAGAGTTAAACAGATCTAGTACGGCTGGCGCTGATATAATCCCGTCTTATGTTGTTCGAGATGGTAATAGTACTTTCTTAAAAACCAGAACAGTTACTGAAATTGACGGTACAACTATAAACAACATACAACTCGACATAAACGATACGGCTATTATTAAATTTCAAGTTAATATTTTAGGTGGCGTTAAAGGATTAACAATATTGGGTGCTAACCAAATGATCTATGCTTAAGCTTTTAGCTGCAGTGCTTTTTAGCACGGCGCTATTAGGTCAAGAATGTTCTCCTTACCATAAAATTAAAAATTGGGAGTACAACAATGACGTTAAGTACAACGTAGCTTGGGCTAGTTGTTTTCACGCGGCAGCTATGGCAGCAAGCATGGAATATAAATCGTTTGAGGTAGGTACACACATAATGGGTGAAGGCCACCATAATACCGCTTATATTTTTACTAGCTATAATTTTAAACTAAATAAAAGCTTGAACCTATCATTAGGTAGCTTACATAGAATAAATAACAATCCTAGTTTGCTTTTAGGTCAATGGGGTGGGAGCGTGAGAATTTATAAACCAGTTTGGTTTATAGCGAGAGTATTGCAAATAAACAAAGACCTTAGTTATTTAAACGTAGGCATTAAATTAACAATATAAAACAAAAAACAAAATGAGAAAAGGAATTGGACCTAATAACTTAGGAGCGGCTAAATCGCCGGCAAAAATGTACGGTGCTAAGTCTCCGGCTAAGCAAACAAAAATGGTTGAAGATGACAAATCTTATAAGCCGACAAGCTTAGGCGGCTTTGGTGGGCCAAGATACATTGCCCAGGGCGCTAAAAATGCAGTTAAAGGTGCTAGTGATGCACTAAGTAATTTTGACGCGAAAATTTCATCGCGTGCACAAAAAAGTTCAAGAAAGCCGTCTGCTGAAGCCGGTTCAATGCAGGACTTTATGAACAGAGGGCCTATTGGTTACGTTAAAAACTTGCGTAGAAATAAATAAACAATATGCAAAATAAAAGGGGACCCGTTACTGGATCCCCTTTATTTTTTTTAACCATCACAAGCAACGCAATCATCCATCGCAGCCGCAGCTAAATCGCCACGCAGTACTGATTCCGTCCTCGTGTAATACAAGGTTTTAACACCTTGCTTCCAAGCTTCCATATGGACTTTGTTAATCCATTTTGGTGTAGCTTCAGAAGGGAAAGCTAAATTTAAACTAACCGATTGGTCAATGTACTGCTGCCGTATTCCGGCTTGCCTTACTAATTCCAGTTGGTTAATTTCTTTAAACGTTTTAAACACGTTTTTAATTGGCTCGTCCCAATCACCCATTAACAAGCCATCGAGTTCTTCGATGCCCTGCACTGAGCCGCCATCGGCTAGGATTTGATTCCAAATCTTTTCAGTGTTCAATTCATTATCTTCTAAAACACTTTCAAGAACAGGGTTTCTACGTATGAAAGTACCCTTAGCACTTTGTTCTGTAAATACGTTTGCGGCCCACGGCTCAATGCCTGGAGAAACGTTCCCAGCAAGTTTACTATTACTAACGGTAGGAGCAATAGCCCTAAGATGAGTGTTACGCATCCCAGTACCGACGCACCAAAGAGGTTCACCATAGACATCGGCCAGGTCTCTTGAAGCGCGTTCGCTTTCAATCTTGATTTGAGAGAATATTTTTCTTGTTTCATATTGTGCTGATAATCCTTCAAAAGGTATGCCTCTGTCTTGCAGGTAAGTATGCCAGCCTAAGACGCCAAGACCTAATGGTCTACCCTTAACTGCTGAGCGCACTGCGTTTTCAAAACCGCGCAAGCCTTTTGCTCGTTGTATAAATTCTTCCATAACACCATCTAAGAACCACGTAGCGTGGTAAATAAGATCCGTGTCTTTCCATTCGTCGTACTTAGACAAGTTGAGTGAGCTCAAACAACATACAAAGCTGTGTGACTCGTCTGTATGCAGTGTAATCTCACTACATATGTTTGTCATATGTACTTTTAAACCATTTGACTTATATGCTTCTGGATTGTTTTTGTTAACGTTTCCTTTAAACATAATGTACGGCTCTCCAGTTGCTTTTCGCTTTCTAAGAAGTTTACTCCATCGAGTCCTCGCTTCTTTATCGCCTTGTTCAAGTCGTCGCATAAACTTATCGCCAACAATTGCGCACTGATGGAGATTAAGCGATTGTCGGTTAACATCGCCCTTCGGTTCTCTGATTTCCAACCACTCTTCAAAATCTGGGTGTTCAATGTTAATGTTAACTGATGCTGCTCCTCTTCTAACAGCTCCTTGATTAGTTGCAAGGATTGTTGAGTCATAGATTTTGCAAAAAGGTACGACTCCGTCTGATGTTCCATTACCTGTAATTTTAGCTCCGGCGGGTCTTATCATATTAATGCCAACACCCACACCGCCACCGTGTTTTGCTAGCAACATCATCTCTAAGTTCTTAGCGCCGATATCCTGGATACTATCCGCGACATCGATTCCAAAGCAACTAATCGGTAAGCCTCTATCGGTACCGGTATTTGAAAGTACAGGAGAAGCCAGGTTAAGCCACCCTTTCCATATGTAATCAAAAAATACATCAGCAAGTTCTGGTTTATATAATCTTCGCGCAACTGTTTTAGCTACACGTTCATAAGCGTCTCTTGGAGTCTCGCCTTGCAGCAAGTACCCACCAGAGATTGTTTTTCTGTATACTTCAGTATCGCCCCATTCTGGGTAGTCAATACCTTTTACCCATTCGTTATCCCACATTATCTAATACTTTTTTACTTAAAAATAAAGGGCTACCATCTTTATAGCTAATCTGCCATGCATGTTCTTTTTCAATAACAATAAGCGGCCTCCCCTTAAATAGTTTTGGGTATTTTTCTAATACGTATTCTTTTATTCTATCTTCTATTACCATATATCTTCAAAATCTTCTCCTTCGTTAGCTTTAGAATAGTCTGTTGGTCTGATTGCAAAGAAATCAGTGTGCGTTACACCACCTGTAAGATGATAAAACCAATCTAGTTTTTTGGCGGATCCTTCAACATAAGGGAAATAATTGCCAAGGTCAATATAACCAAGCTCAACAAGCTTTTCATTTGTTCTCTTTTTAATAAAGTTCTTTAAATCTTTAGCGGCTATGCCTTCAATATCGCCAGCCTCAAACATTTTGTCTATGTAATCTTCTTCAAGTTTTATCATAGTGGTTGCGGCGTTAACAACGTCTTCGCGACATTGTTCTATCAACTCAGCATCTTCTTCGCACATATGACGAAACAGTTGGCATCCCATTTTACTGTGCAGCGATTCATCTCTTACACTCCACTTCATTTGCTGCCCAATACCTTTTAGCAAATTACGCAGTTGAAAAGAATACAACACAGCAAAAGCTGAGTACAAACTGACGCCTTCTGCGAATGCACTGAATACAGCTAATGATTTAGCTATGCCTAATTTATCGTTGCCATCGTATGCGACTAGATTATCAAACCTAGATGCTGTTGCGGGCTCGTGTAGAAAAGCTTCATAATCTTCTAAGCCTAACGTCTCATTAAGGTAACTATAAGCTACTGCGTGGACTGTTTCTTGTGAGCCAAACATCATTGCCATTTGCTGTATTTCGTGCTTTGGGAACCAGCCTACAACTTTTTGTGTCCAGTAATCGGACACGGCACACTCTGTTTGTGCAAAACCTAAAAGTATATTACCTACTAAGTTTTTTTCAGCAGGCGTAAGCTTCTCGTTCCAGTCTTTAATGTCGCTCTGCATTGATATTTCGGTGTGCAACCAAAATGCTTGTGCTTGTTTCAACCAACCTTCCGTGTAATATTCTGGATATTCAAAAGGCTTGTAAGCTATTCGTTCATTAAATAACCCCATTAATGCTCGATTTGAAATGCAATATCAAAAAATGGCAGATAAAGCACATGCGATGTTATGTCTTCCGCGTAATAAGATCTAGCGCCTATTAAGACGCCTGGGTAAAAACCCATTGTGATAGCCCACCCTTTGCTATTTTCGCTCATATTTATTTATTTGTTCTATTAGTTCTTTATAAATTACTCTGCCGCGCACATTCCACGACCACTTAATCCATTTTTCTATCTTTCGCTCTGCGTACTTTTTCCTGGCGATTGCTTTTGTTTCTCCAGGATCAGTTGAATTGTTTCGTCGCATTCTTTCTGATTTTGTGGTTTATACAATGTGAACGGTTCCAGTTTGTTTTCAGCTATATACTTCTTAAACAATTTCCAACGCATTGGGAATGATTCATTGGCTCTACCTTTAGTTTCAATAATAAAGTGTTTGCCTACGAAATCGGGAGTGTACTTAATGTTGAGGATTTTTTTATTTCCTCTATTAGTAAATTCGCCTTTACCGTTCCCCGTGCGTTCGTAACTTTCAAATGGGAAATCAAATGCTTGTTGCAATTCGAATGTTTCTCCTTCATATAATGCTGCTATTTTGGCTTTTCGTAAAGCCATGTACATATACTTTTCTAGCCCAGAGGCAAAGTTGATACCGTCGTACGATACCTTCTTTGCTCTTACTGGTCCTTTCTT
>JAAHTG010000390.1_pt2 | contig 18382 bp, 20 predicted proteins | sample 6116081 | NCBI WGS metagenome assembly JAAHTG01 (sample SAMN13939989, study PRJNA603662) | sponge metagenome | isolation source: marine sponge | host: Mycale hentscheli | place: New Zealand | collected 2005 | reverse complement strand
AAGACGATGAATGATATGCTATGACTAGTCTATCTAAGTTGATTATGCAAGTCAACCCTGGTCTCACTCCTAAGGGTGTTGAGGACATGGCTAAGATGTATTCTCAAGTAAGTTTCGAGGCCGATGTGGCTCCGACTAGACCAAATGTTAGTGGTGACGAATATGCTGATAGAGGTTATACTCGCTTAGATACGCAAGAATACATCTTTCCAGATACTGTAGTGGGTAGATTTGAGATTTCAGTCACAGATAGAACTCCCATACTCATGGTTGATTACGATTCGACAGGAATTCGCAGTGAACGTGGACGAACAATTAGAACTAATTTATTTAATCAATTGGCAGGATGGAGATGGACTTCGGAGAATCCGCCTATGTTGGCGTTTAGTAAACAACGCCGTTCTGACCGTGTAGGTCCTGTTTTGATTTCGGTTGATGATGGTCGAGACCATTTTTACACACTTTCTTTTGACACAGGCAGATTAGACGGGAAACTGTACACTAAACCTACTCGAGGAGAACCTCGTAATCGTCCTAGTGTGAAAGGCAGATTAGTCTTAGGCCCACCTGTTGGGACTATCATCACTTTGGCGGGTAAAAAGCCTCATCTTGTGTATGAGTATATTACTGTTGTGCCTACAAATAAAGATGGCTTAGACCCTATTAGGAGGTCGGAGTAGTATGGGAAAGACAGGTAAACGAATGTATTGTCCCAACTGTAAGAAGAATAGGACTTGGATGACCGCCTATAAAAAGCGACAGATAGAACCTGGTGAAAAACCCTATGATTTCCGATTTTTCGTTTGTCAAACTTGCGAATACGCTTATGACCCGAAAACTAGTTTAGAAATTCCTGATTGGAGAGCCCGATACTACAGTGCTGAAAACTTCGAAGCCGTTGTTATTGACCGTCGTAAACCAAAAGGTATTATTGATAAGATTCTTATGAAACAAGACATGATGATGAGGGCTCAAATGCAAGAATTAGATTTAAAATTAGATACCGATGTTCGCTTAGGAATCATTTCCGAAGACCAAGCCGAAGATATTATGATGAGGGCCTTGATGAAGATGGGAGTAATACCTGCTGAGTTTGATGCCGAAGAATGGCGTGATGGTGTTAAATGGAATGACCCACCAACCAGTACTCCACCAGTTTCAGATTGGCGTTCGAATGTAGATTGGAGTTCTCCAAAAGAGACTAAGTTTCAATCTGCTAAGGCTCTTGAATTTTTAAAGAGATTAGCCAAAGGTTCTGAAACTACTGAATTAGAGTCTCGATTCCTCCTATCACCTCGTCATTTCAGTCAATTACAAGCCCGATTAGGTGTGCAATTTGAATATTTAACTACTTTTCAAGGGTTTGGAGAAGGTCCGTATCCCGTTTTGCAATCTATTTTGTCAGTAGACGAAATAATTGCTCAAACTGAGATGCAGTTACACACTATTTTCGAAGCATTTGAAACCGTTTTAGAGGGTGCACCAAGTGAACATGATGATGACCATGACCACGATGATGACGACCATGACCACGATGAGTTTGAAACCATTTTGCAACTATATTCTCCATATCAACCCGAGACTTATCGAGTGTATGTTCGTACTTCTGAAGGGGTTAAAATGATGGGTGAGTTTACCGACGTTGTGCTTGCTCAAGAGTTGGCAGATGATTGGAATGCACCAGGTTATGGTGACCCTGTAGCCAAGATTGAAAAACTTTTGCATCGAAATGGTGCTTTCCGAGGATTATCGCGAGTTGTATTTGAAGATGGCTCTTATTTGACGTTTGCATTGTTGGGGGATTTAATTCATCGAGACACTGAGTTCGTTGATATGACCTCCTTGTTTATCAAACCCGAGGCCTGGGCTAGTGATGACAATTTGTGGGAAACTGAACGGAACAATTAAGTAGTCGAAGCCTCTATTAAAGATTATGGAGTACAGAGACTCCAAGCGATTATCGCTCGGTGAACAAAAAAAGATTACGTTTTCCGTTCCTGAAGACCTTTATTTCGAAGGATTGGAAATTCAAAGTCAAGATTTAAAGTTCAAGACCAGTGATTTTGCTACTATTGATATTGATGTTTCCAAGCGTATAAAAGGAACGTTAGAGTATTTAGAAATCACTATTCAAGAATATCCGCTAGAATTAGAAGGTGTTGAAATTGAAATCAGTGTAATTGGCTCGTTTGATACTGCTTATGTAGATATTGAGTTTGTCACGGATTTTAGCGACGAATTCGTCGGCGAATGGGCGTAAAGTATTAAATACGAAACTCACACCTACTCTAAGTATGACACGATTAGTTTTGTTTACAGGCAAAGGTGGCGTTGGCAAATCTAGTACGTCTGCCGCTACGGCTCAATATTGGGCTCGTCAAGGCTTTAGAACCATCTTAGTGAGTAGTGACCCTGCTCACTCCACCGAAGACGTTCTAGGACAACCAGTGGGCTTTAAACCCACACCTATTGCTGATAATTTTTGGGCAGCCAATATCAATGCCTCCACCGAGGCAGAAGAGTTCTTTGGCGAGTTGCAAAACTTAATGCAAGATTCGTTTTCTAAATTAATGCCAGGTGTCGACGCCGACATGTTTACTGATTGGTTTAATTTTCCTGGAATGGATGAAGTTTTCGCCTTGAAAAAGATTCTAAACTTAATTGTCGGGTCAGAATACGATTTAATTGTTTTCGATACTGCTCCTACAGGTCACACGTTAAAGGCATTGACTTGCCCTGAAGCCATTGAAGGATTCATTCTTCGAATACTGCGTATGAGGGCAAAGGTAATGAATCTTAAAGGATTCATGATGCGTCGAACGGATGATTTAAATCCCTTTGTAGAGTTCTTAGAAAACACTCGTAATCTAATGCTTAGAATTAGAGAATTAATTAGGAATCCGACACATGTACAAGTTAATTTAGTTAGCATTCCAACTGAGGCAGGATATCAAGAGTGTCAACGTACTATTAAGTTCTTGAAAGGTTTAGATATCGACGTGGCTAATGTAGTAATTAATAATTTAGTTCCTGCCTTCGACGAAGAAACTTGGGAATTAGCCGAAACTAATAAAGCCGTTGCTTTGCTTAAGTTAGAGCGAGACAACCAACAACCTTATTTATCTCGATATAATGGAGTCACCTCTGCACTCGGAATTAAACTTTGTGGTGTTCCTAAGTTCCCATTTGAACCTAAGGCCGAGCGTCTCGAAGATTTCGGACGAGTTGTTTGTCCTAACTTAATATTACAACCGCACCACATCATCACCCGAACAGTCACAGAAAAAGAAACTACTGTTCAAATTAAATTACCCTTCTTGAGTGATGTCAAACTGAAAAAGGACGGATATTATTTAGATGGAGAACATTACGCTTACCCGCACGAATCTGGGTTACAGTTAAAAAGGAAGCAGAAGTCTACAAGTCATATAACACTAACGTATAAGTGATTATTATGACTGGATTAACTTTTGATTGGGACGATGTTAGCCTCGCTGACGCCAAGGTATTAGAAGGACTTACATTGTTAACTACATTATTTCCAATAGAACAAATTTGGATTCGAACTTCATCTTCTAAAACTGGAATGCATGTCATGATTGCTGATTTACTATGGAACGCTGAGACTGGTCGCTCTCAACTTCATCCTGTTGCTATGTCTGTGTCTGAGCAAATGCAGTATCGTCATCAATTTGTTGAGTTTGGATTAGAGTGTTCTGGTCGATTAGTATCCGACACTATTCGTCAAACTACGACGTTACAAACGTCTCGTGTATTTGGAATTAAGAACGGTAATCGCTCGGATGAATGGATTTCTTGTATAGAAGTATTAAATACTTAGTAATCATGATTAAGTAGTATGACAGACCGAAGATTTTGGAATAGAGTTGGATTGCAAGTAACGAAAAATCAAGCCCTTGAATGGGTTGACCGTGTAGTTGCAGGTCCTGGTGCAGGAGAATATTTAGTTGATGACGTTGATGAGTTTACACAAGTCACGGCTCCATCTGGTGATTCACTACGCCGAGAAATTGATATTCTTTTCGAGCAACCTGCCGAAGCAATTGAAATCGAATTAGACCCTCTTACGGCTTCGATTCACGCCGCTATTGAAATGGAAAACAACAAAATGACTCGACTTCGTGAATTACTTGCCGAAGGACTGACTAAGCAAGAGGCTAAAGAAACATACCAAATTGAAATGGGTGTTTTAGTGGCTGATGCACTTGATATCGACCTCGACGAATATCGTGAGAAACAAGCCGCCATGATTGCTGATACTCAAGTTCAAGATTATGACTCGTTAAAAGTTGCCGAACTAAAATCCATTCTTAAAGAAAGAAACCTTCCTGTTTCGGGTAAGAAGGCTGAACTGATTACACGACTTCAGGACAGTGAGTAAGTGTGGCAGGCGGAAGTCGAGCCCTACCTTTGACCGAAGGTCTTGTCCTAGATATTGTGGACTACTTATTAGTGCAAGACGGTTACGGTTACTCGACTCAAATCTCTGATAGTATGGTTGATTTGAAACCTCGTCGTTACACGAGTCGTGAAGTGGTCGGAATCCTTCGAAACAGACCTATGTTTCGTCACGCTCAAAGTAAAGAACGCAAAGGAGGTATTCGTTGGAGATTAGATGTTTTAGCCTTGCAAAGATATTTAGTTCAGAAAGGATTTCAAGAACGAGCCGAGTCTCGAGGAATCTATGACGGTATGAAGAAACTTAAGTGGAATCAAATTTCCAAGACATTAGAAGTTATGGATGGGATGAATCCAGATTCCTTAGATTCTGTGTATGAAGCCATCGCTACAATTTGGTCTTGAAATAGGATACAGTATCCTATTAGCCTATTAATTTATCCTAATGCTTAGCCTATTTAAGGCATCCCCATTATGCAATCCTTTAAGTATCAGAACCGACTGATATAGAGTTATGATTAGTTACTTTGTTCGTCGCTATGTCAAAGGCGTCAAAGGTTCAGGGACTAAAGACCTCATTAAAATGGATGAGGCTCCACAAGATTTTGGCGCGTTGGTTGAACCTTTCGGACCTGGTAAATACATTCTCTTTTCTCGTCAAAAGGGAGTTCGAGGATTTAGCAAGATGCTAGAACACATTGTGGCTGCTCCTGCTAAAGCATTTGCGGCTGAATCAGTTTCGGTAAAACAAAATGTCGATGTCGGCCAAGTTCCAACAGACCAATTGAAAACTTTACTTTCTGATATGATTAGTAAACCTCAAAACAGTGAAGATTTTGCGGCTGATATGCAAAAGGTTTATAATGAAATTTTGTCTCGGGCCGATTCTAAAGATTTAGCCGCTCCTGCAGGCACTGCTCCTGTTGGTATTATTAACAAGCACAGTGCATTAGGATTCGCCATTGGGGCAGTAGGTGCAAGTGCCGTAGTTACTACTATAAAAAATAAAGAAATCGATGAATTAAAGGGACTTATTGAGAACCAAGCCGAAACTGTCAGTCAATTAGCCGAGACAGTAAAGCGTTCTGAACATGAACGTAAAAAAGCCAGGGCTGCAGAACAGGCCAAACAAAAGGTATTCAAGCAAAAAATGGGCATGGATAGTGATTTCTTAAGTGAGTACAATCGAGCCAACGGTTGGCGGTGATACTATCGATTTCGAAGCCTTAGCCGACATGATTACTAAATATCGTATTTTATTAGACCGAGAAAAGAATAATGCATTCTTACAACAGTTTGACCAATTTTTACTAGATGCGGCCAATATCTCCGATGAAACTACTCGTGCTGACATGACTCACAGGTTGAATGAAGTGTTAGAAACGTTAACTACTGCTAATTTAGAACCGCACGAAATCTTAATTGAGTTTTTCGAATCAGAAATAATTCAAGACATGATTAAAACTCGTAATTCGGCTCGAGAACGTGAACTGCGACAACTTACTTACGAGTTCGGCTCATTTATTAAGGACGCTGCTTATAATACCGACACCGACGAAGAGTTTCTTCGTAATCTACTAAAGCAATCTTTGCAACAACTTTCTAATAGTTTAGAACCTCGAACTATTCGTAAAAAAGGTGAATCTATGATTGATGTTTGGGTTCGTGCTATGGAAGAGGCCGTCTATAAAAATTAGGAAGTCTTAAGTATAATAACTGGGTATGACTAAATATGGATAACGAGTTTCGAAGTAGTGTAGAGCGTAATCGCAGTTCTTCAGCAGACGGCTCGAAGGCTAAGTCTACCGCAAGTAATGCCGCCACGGACAATATTATTGATTTGCTATCTGGTGGTAAAAGTATTTCAGAATTAGCCGAATCTCTCAATCTCAATCCTGATTTAACTCAAAAAGTATTAGTTCCTTTAGCCAATATGGCTCAAAAATATAATGTCGGTCAATCTGTAGCCCAAAGTAAAACGGGACAAACTGCAGGAGACTTGATTACAGTTTTAGGAGATGTTGCACCTGTTATACAGGGTTTAACCGATTACTTAGCAGGTCAGCGTAAAAAATTAGAAGACGAAGATTTAGCCTATTTAGAAGCCATTAAATCCGCTCAATCTAGTAGTGACTTTTCTGATTTATTTGCCGATGATATGATGTCTTTTGGAGAAGAAGTGGTTGAGGAACAACCTGCGGCTCCTGTCGACCCACGTTCGGCTCATCAACGAGAAGTTGAAGAAACATTAGGGGCTAGTTTGCCTGCAGGTTGGGACCCAACACAAGGAATAGATTGGGAAGCCGTCTTAGGTGCTAAGCCTCAAACCATGGGTAATGATTCTACTCTTGGTTACGGCAGTTTAGAAGACATTCAAGCCGAAGCCGACCGATTAAATGGAAAGTCAACCGTTAAAACTGACCAATATGACTTATCGCAAGGCTTAAGTTTAGACGCTTCATTAGTTCCGTCAACAGGAGTATTTATGAGTATGGATGACTTGATTGCTGAGGCAGGATTGTCCGATAAAGCAGCCCGAGAAGTTAAAGCAGGCGGAGTAGGCGGATTCGACACGGCTGATGTAGCACCTACAGTTGCACCAAAGTCTGCCACAACTACGTCGCAACCTGTGACGGTAACTCCGCAAGCACTTACGGAAATCTCAGTTGATATGGATGATTTCATGATTGAACCTGTTGACTCTAATGAGGAGTCAGTCGAGGCAGAAGAAATTATGTACTTATCCGATGAGGAAGTCGAAGAACTTCGTTCCGAAGGATTTGTATTCGAAGAATTAGATGATGACGCAGAATAAGGAGGGTTTCGAATATGGGAAATCCTGTCTGGCGTTTATTTATTGCGGAACAAGCCGAAGAGTGGTTAGAGTGGTTGAAAAACATTCACTTAAACAGTTATCAGGAAATGATTCAACGCTTCATTTATTTGAATCCACACTATCTTCCAGGCAATCGTCCTAATGTAGAAACTACCGATATTTCCAGTTTATTTACTCGATTAATGTTGAACCGAGAGTTTATTTTAAAATTGTCTGATACAGGCATTGTAGTTTGGATGAACTCTAATATTCATGATTTTTTAGATGAATTAAAGCCTTACAGTATTGTTAGTAAAGAGTTTAAAGTGTTTCATGACTTAATCTCTCGAAATGATTTTTGGTTTCACCGACAGTTTCAATTTTTAAAGGAAGAGTTGTTAGAGTTTCTTCGTGAGAATGGTCGTCAACTTTAAGTAGTAAGGACAATCATGCTTAGTTATGGATGATACAACTACTTGGGGAGTTGGTGAAGCGAGGGAGTTATCGGATGTTTTAGACGAATATCAACGCGACGAACCTCGAGAAGCCCAATTAGACGAGTTTACTTTAGCCGACGATTTCTCATTTCCATTAGAGTTTATTTATCAAGTTTCCTTCGTCACAGGGATGCGTGGAAGCGGTAAGTCTTGGACGGCGGGTGTTTTAATGGAAGAGTTTGAAAGACTGGGGTTACAATTCGTTTGCTTCGACCCTCTCGACGCTCACGGTCACTTGTCTACTTTAGAAGGTATTCAAAAGATTTCACCTAAACTTAATGAATCTATAAACTGCGGTAAATTAGTTAATCAGTTGAAAGAATCAAATTCTTCACTTATTATCGACATCAGTAATCTTACTTTAGAGGCACAACAAGATATGATTGCCGACTACTGTGAATCCTTAATACAGGCTAAAATGGGTAAAGGATTACTAACTATCTTTGAAGAATGTCAAGACTTCGTACCGTTACAAAAGCGAAATTCGGCTACAGCCCCTATTATTAGATTGTGTAAGTTAGGACGTGCTTTAGGATATGGAGTTTGCATGGTTACGCAACGCCCTGCAGCCATTACGAAAGAAGCCCTTTCTCAAGCCAGTACCTACATTATTCACAACGTTATGCAAACTCGAGATTTAATCGCCATTAAAGACCAAATCTCTTACGGAACTGATAAAGAACGAATTGACAAATTAGTTGATGGAATTGCATTTGCTCAATCTGGAGAGTGCATTATCTACTCACCTGAGTTCCTCAAGGATGATGGATTCTTATGGATTGGGAAAATTACGGGAGACCGAAGAACGGAACACAAAGGAAAAAACATCGATGTTCGTCCTCAAAAAGATATTGGAATGCACACGAGGTATGATATTGTGGAAAGTTCCACCGCTGCTGCGGAAACTAATTCCCCTCAATTCACTGATAGTTTCAACACATTTTCTACCGAAGTTGCTCCGAAAACTACTCTCAGTTCACCTGTAGTACCAACTACTCCTCGAACCGATTGGATGTCACCTCCTACTCAAGCACCTAATTTGACTTGGTCTCCACCTGTGCAAGTAGCCAAGGCCGAAACTGTCGAAGAATCAAATCCTCACACCTTTAAACTTATCTTAGCAGGTGGTTTCTTTGCCATTACTGCAGGAGTTTTAGCACTGCTTAACGATGAGTAGTGAAAGGAAGTCTTTAAGTATCGGAAACGTTGAGTTATAAATATGCTCGGAAATTTTGGTATGACTGACCTTCCTAATTTTGTCACCTTTGATAATTCTACTATTGCGACTGCTTCTCTTCCAACTGTCTCTTCGATGCCTGTTTCAGCAGGGACTCCTTCTGATACTGTTTCTAAAGTGAATCCTATGCCAGGACCTACTAATTCAATCTACACCATGGGTGGTGGAGATGATTGTCAGCATGGGAGAAACTGTGCAGGTGTTGGGCCAGTTTACTGTCGAGAGCCACCTTGCCCAGATGGAGCAGTAGGTGGTTCGAATACTATGAGCATTATAGATATGCCAAGTATGATGGGCCTCTCGAGACCAAGTAGTAGGCGAAAAATCCAAAATGCTGAATGGTCGAAACCATCTTATAATTACACACGCACTCAACGAGCCGAAACAGACTCTACTAATACCTTAGGAGTCGCCGTTGCTAGTGGTCTAATCTTCATCGGTTTATACGGTGTGTTGAAAATGATTGATACTGATTTCGATGACTCAGGATTATTAACTGGGAGTGTTTCTGCTACTCCTTAGACGGTAACTTTAAATAACAAGAAGATGAATGGTGAATATAATGGCGACAAGATTTGACCCGACAATGGCCCCCTCCTTTCAAAACCTGCAAGGACCTAACACCAGTGCACTTAGTGCTGGTCTCAAACAATCTGGGTTGACCTTTGACCCTTCACGTGACACTTTGTCCGCTAGAAATGCTAGTTTAGCAGGTCTTGGCGTAGGACCTGGTGGGTCTGGTGTTCTACCTGGTGCACCTGCTATGCCCGATATGACTTTACTGGACTCTAGTATTAACAACATTTCTCTCGAAGGAACTACTCTTAAGTCTCAAGTTGAGAATATTGTAGAACTTGGAAACAGTCCAATCCCTGTTGATACTTATGTTTCTCCAACTAATTTCGCAGCCTTGCCATCTCACTCTGCTTTGATGGGTGGGGCTGATGTTGACATCTCAGGAGTTAAACTTACTCCTCTCGATAGCGTTTTTAGTGATGGCGATATGCTTGCTCCAAGTGGAGTAGTTCAAGGAAACTACGGTCGTTCAACTATGGAAGACCAATCCGCTTGGATTTACTCTCCTGAAGCACCAGACCAAACAGGTGCACTCCAAGTGAATGTCGCTCCTACTCAAAAGCAAGTTCCAATCATGGAGGAACGCACTATTCCACAGGCTAACTTGCCTGATATGGGTGGTATTATGTCTGCCCTTCGTGGAATGCCTGCGGCTCGTCCTATGGTCGTGCAAGCAGAAGTTGTTACACCGCCAGTAACTCAATCAGATTTGGGTGGCATGTTTTCTGCTCAATCCCTCATTTCGGGTGGTGTTGGTAACAGCCCAGGACGTTCTTTCGGAGCCGAAGCACACCTTTATGGATTCGGATATGGCTCACAATAGGTGAGTTAAATGGACAAGACACTCTTAGATTTAGCGGCTGAGTCGGTTTTTTGTAGTGATTCTATTGAAACTAGGTATGCTGAATCAACTCAGGCTAAAAAAGCAATAGGTGCAGCCGTAGTTGCTTTAGTAACTGCTCCTTTAGCCCTTGCTTGGTGGATGTTACCTACTCAGTGGCGAGGTGACTTGCCCAAGGCTTTAGGACTCCTTATACCTTTTACTAGTTTAAGTGTTTTTTATGCTGGGATAACTCATAATGAGTCTAGTCAAGCCGAATCTTTTGAGGCTGCTTATAAGATGAAATGTAATTACTGTCGTGATGACGAAAGGTGTCAAAGTTTATACGGTCCTGAATGGGATTGTGTTGAAGGTGAGTGCATGGAACGTGTCGAGGAGGAAGACGACGATAACTCATGAAGGGATTAACCTTATAAGGTCGAGCCTCCTCGTCTAAAACATGGCGAAATGGAATACCACAACAATCAAAGGAGACAACAGTATGGCAGTATCAGACCCTATGCCTACCGACAAGCGGACTGTCGCATATAAAGAATGGCTTAAAAGAGACAAGTATCGTCAACGTATGCAAGAATTAGAAGGCTCAGTTTCAGTACGTGGGTTTTCTTACACTGATACGCAAATGTATTCTGATTTAAGTATTGAATTGGCTACATTAAAAGCAAATTTGCACAAGAGATACCCTTCTACTAAAGAAGTTATGGTTGATAAGGGTGTTGAGTATCTTTCAGGTCGTGGTCTTAACTTTGTAATCGGTGCCCCAACGCAGTTTGTAAATGATTTTAAAAATTGGGCTATGCGTAATCATTACTCTGATTACAGTTCAGCACAGTATCCTTCATTTACACAAAACCAATACAAAATATTTGAAGAAGGCAAACCTGTTCCAACTACAATTCTTGGATACAATGGTAAACCTCAACCCGCAATTACTGAGAATCAATTAGGCAATCGGATGAAGCAGTGTAATTGGGAGGTTATTGGCAATAATGCTCACACCCGTGCTCCCGATAGCCGAGGATACAGTCGTTCTTCGGATAACCCTACGTGGGATGGGGCTCAAGAACGTGTAAATCGTTGGCAACCTTTGGTGTCTGCACCTGTTTCTGACAGGTCTTATGGAGGAGGCGGACTTTTCCCACCTACTTTTTGGCCAAGCGATTTGGGCAAAATGCCAACAAATAAAGATACTCTTTTAGACGGCATCATGGAATGGTTGATGGATTTGGTCGATACATTTTTCAGTACACCTCAATTCGGGACACGACCGTTTGCAGTTGGCCAATGGAATAAGGAAGATTATCGATTATCTCAACGTGACCCTACTCGCACTCAAACTCCAGTTGGAGACATGGAAGAACTCTTGGCCAACCCTGAAGCCTCGGCATGGTTAGAAAACCAAAAAATGGGTATTTTAATTTCTGTTTTGCGAGAGATGTGTTTGGCTAATACCTTATACGACATGGTTTACGACTCGGAGTTGTCGAAGTCTGATGAATGGGTCGTCTTGTTGGAACAATCACGGTCTGGTGATGAAGACATCCGATATCGAGTTCGTAATTTAGTCATGCCATTTGAACAATGGATTGACAAGGCTATGGCTCATGAGACTTGGCACCGTTGTGCTTACGTGACTATTGACGGAGAACGTGTTGAAGTTACTCGAGAAATGCTACTCGAACAAGGTCTTGAGATTTACGGGCAGGTTACCGATAATGCATCAAACAGATATCGGCAAACTAGACCTGGTCCAATGGATTATAATAGTCTCGGACTACTAACTCTTGCCATGAATGAAACTGTTTCGTTTAAGAATCTTATTTCGGTCGATATCTTCGAACAATGCTTGGATTCGATGACACAAATTTGGCAAGACAGTCAAAAAGACCGTGCCCTTGAGTTGGCAAAGCAAAATCAATCTAAAATTGAGATAGTCAACGACCAACTAAAAACACTTAGAGACGCAGTCGAGAAGGCCGAAGTTAAAAGTTACGTGCAATTTACCCAAACGAAAGGACCCCGAGGAGGTCTGTATGATGGCTTTACCTCTCAGTTCATTTTGCAACTAAGTCCTGTAGTAGATTTCACCCGTATTTATCCATTGACTGAAAAGCAACAAGAAGAGTTGAATCAAATTTACACGATGGTTTATCGCAAGTTCGTAGATGCCGAAATGCCTAAGGATGGAAACGAGGTTATCTTCAAATTAGGAAATAAAACTATTTCATATGACGAAGCCCTAACCATTAAAAACGAAGACCGAAGTTATGGAAGTAAACGAAAGTTTCCCTCTCTAGAACGTGCCCTAAGAGGTCGTTCATTTACTGAGGCATTTACAATTACACAAGAGAATCAATTAACTTCTCTGATTGGTGCATTCTATGGTATGTCTCAAGAAGACAAGAAGGCCTTAGGAAAGATTGTACCTACTACAGTTAACAAAGTTAGAACAGACCGTGAAATCGCAAAATTGACACAACAGTTAATCTCTGCACAAAGTAAAGTAACTAAAGCCAAATCCCAGTTACTTCGCTCAGAACGATATTTCGAAACCATGGCCAATACCCTAACTAAGGAACAACGAAAAGTCATGACTGAAAACTACTTGGCAGCAGTCAAGCGTGGACGCCGTAAGGGTGGAGAACCAACTAAAGAGTTGCTTAAGGCTCTTGGTATACCGCTTCCACCTGAATCAATGCTGAAGGATTGAGTGATGATTGATGTTTAAGACGAAAGAAAAGACTACTTCTACCATCTTAATGACGGCGGCAGGTGTTATTACTGTGACCATGCTAACGGCTACTAGACGGATTTGGGTCTCATTTATTTATGAATACATTTATCCTCGTCGAGACCCTTGCCAAGAGTTGGATGCAGGATTGTTTAGACACCCCGATTGTCCTGGTGGTAACGAAGACTTTTTGACTCGAATTATTCAAGTCTTATTGTCTCGGCCTACTCCATAACTTTAAATATCAAGTGAGATAACTAATCATTATGCCTAGAGAATACGCTCCAGAGGATAATCCTTGGAGTGATTACACAGGTGTTTCTACTTGGCAGGATATGGTGAGAGCAGGTGACATGGCACGATTGCCTGCTTTGCCTCGAGCCGTAGCAAACGAAACTCGTAATTACACGAACGCTCACATTATGTGGTCTATTGATTCAATAGATGAATTTCTTGATTGGGCACACGTCGATTTCACATCTCCTAAAGAATTGTGTATTTTAAATAGAACGGATGTGGAAAAAATATGGGTGGAAATTCAAAACGACATTATGTCTAATCTCATCAATGTAGTTCCATCCCCTAGACAAACTACTAATGATGGTGATGATATTAATGTAAAGACAGGTGGTCTAAGATATACAGTCATGCCTGATGGAAAATCGTGGCAAGTCACACCCGAGTATACAAAATGTGTCGTGGAATGGCCTAATCTTGGTTCAATAACTACACCTGAAGAAATTGAGAATGGTTTTAGTCAAATGGAACTTAACACAAGTAAAAACTTAGCAGCATTATTAAAACCTTACACTGATAATTTAACTAACCAAGACTCACCAAATATTGAAAAATTACGAGACGTTTTCTCGACACCCTTGCAATACACTACTCCTGAGGGCGTCTTAGTCTTCGGCCTTTTAGTGGCTAACAAAGCGGTCAAGAAAATTATCGAGACGGAAGAGAGCATGGATGAAATTTATGATTTTTATCTTGTTCCTCAAGGCAGTAGTTACTCCTACGCTCAGAATGTCGAACAACAAATAGCCGAAGCACTTATGAGTCGAGGCACAAGACTAGCCCTTCCAGGATTGCCTTCAGGAATAATAAATACCTCTGAAGCAAACGCCCTCAACAATGGACAAAGAACTTTAGCCTCTGACTCAGTTTACACCGCCGTTGAAACTTTAAATAATCAAATCGGCGCTTACTTACAGGAGTTTTCTACTGATTCGAATCCATTGTCCTTTTCAAAAATTATCTTTGATTCGCTTTCCTACTTAAATCAAGGAGTAAGGTATCAAACATTAGTTCCTCGATACTGTCAAGATGAACTCACGACCGAGTTAAACACCCTCACAGGAAAAAATGCTAACGTGGCTTTGAAAGTCATTCAAGACTTACGAGAAGTTAAGGATATTTTAGAAAATCAAAACATTAATTTCGTGGGTTACACTAGTTCAGACATACCTATCGGTTGGTCATATCCTATTTCAAATTTAGATGTCCGTAATATCTACTTTCCTAGTAGTAATCGTGGAACCAACCTCAAGTCGATACACCAAACACAAATTGAAATTCCTGAAGTTTTATTAACTTTCGAGGACTTAGATTACTTAGATAACATCTTCACTGCCATACAGGCTTTGCAATCTCGATTACCTAATTTAGAGCGTTCAATTACAGACACTAAAACTAGACTCGATAAAAATCGGGCTCACTTAAGTTCCTTACAAGACCCTGAAACGACTCGTTTAAAGGTTAATGCTGCGGCTCAAGCCGCTAGGGCTCAAACTCGAGAACGACTTGCACGAGATATTGAAATTCGAGAAAGAAATATTACCAACGAATTAGCAACTTTAGAAAGATATCAAACTGAAAAACAAGCCCTAATAGAACAGTTCTTAAACGAATAACTTTAAATATCAGTAAAGGTGTAGATTAGTTATGCAACCTGCACCAACTAATCGGAGGAGGAGGACAAGAAGTACTTCAGGTACTTCAGGTACTTCAGGTGGTACTGGTACGACCATAGGCCCTCAATCTAATCGAGTTTCTCGACCAGGTCGGCTACAAACCGAAGAAGCCGTATTAGAAGATATAATTGCCACGGCGGGTGGAGACTTCACACAGTATCCCGACATTGTTGAAATCAGTCGAGGTCAACTTCAATACAGCCCTACTCCAAGTATTGTATGGCCAAATGCGGCAGTTTTGAAAAAATCAATTTCCACTCTTCAAGAAGAGAAACGTATTAGTGAGGAAACCAGTCGTGCTGTTAGAATCGCTAATGCAGTCGGTAGTGCAGTTGTCATTTTCCCAACTACTGGAAAGGCTCAATTAGCCGTGCTAACTATTTGTTTAGGTTCCATAGTATTATTATTTACTCGCAGACCTTGGTCTGATGAAGGCTTCTTTACTCTCAAGGGTTTTGCTGATACCCTTGTCTACGCACTCCTTCCTGTTACCTTAGCATTTATTTTAGTTAAAACGGTGGCTGCAAAGAGTGCTGCAACTGGTGCTGCACGTCAAGATACAGGAATTCCTACTCCTTAGATTTGGCGGTATCTTTAAATAGCGGAAAGGCATAGGTTCTATTATGGTTGTCACTGACGCAGAATATCAAACCATGTTTATTGAGTTGACAGGTTCGACTACAGATATCATTCCGACTTCGTTGAGTCAAAGTTTCATGGGTTATCAAGCCTTAGACCTTACTCACGGCTCTCCTGTGGTAAACACTTTGCCATTTGGCCCTGGTGTTATCGACGTTCAACCTGTAAATCCTAATCCATACACGGCTAACAAACCACAACCTGTGGCTGAACCTGTCGAGGAAGAAATCGCCGAAGAACAATCTGTTTGGAGTAGACTTGGCAACTTGCTCGGATTCAAGCGTGACGACTTAGTAGACACTAATGAAGTTACGGCCAACGAGGTTGCTCCTGCTACAGGCGTTCCTACTAGTACGCTCGACGTTCGAGCCGCTGAGCAAAAGACATTCCACTCTATGGCACCTGGTCAAGAAGTCAACAACTATGATTTGCGACCTTTAAAGTTAATGCATCATATCGACCCAACTAGTTATGACCCGTCAGTGCAAGCACGATTACAGGATGGGACTATGATTCCTGTTGATTACTCAGGTCGTACTCCTTGTTGTAAAGCACCTGCCGAATCAGGGCACAACTTTCCTTTCCAAGTATCGGGTATGAATGTTCCTTTCCAAGAAGTTCCTTCTCAACCTCCGAGCCCTCTCGGTGGCGATAACCCTGTTATTTCCTCGGCCTTCTCATATGATGGTCGACTCGGACAACAAATCTCCCCTGCTGAAAACAGTTCCTACTACGGCGTCGATAGTATGACTGGTATTGGTGCTACTAAAACTTTAGTGGAATGGTCGCAAGGCTACTCTTTGTTAAAGATTAGTGATGACTCCATTCGTGGAATTCCGTCAGGCCCTGGTATGAATAAGGGAGAGATAATTTTATATAGACGTTAAGGTAAGTGATTAATAATGGAAGAAGTATTTGCAGTATATATTTGGTCGAATCAATGGTGGACATTCACTGGCGAATCTTGGAACGCACAAGCCGCCACTTACGAGGATTCTGTAATCGTCGACGGTGACAATTTAGATTGGAGTAGAATTTCGGATGGTGAAGCCTACCACGCTTCTCTATACTTCGAAATGGGCAAAGAAGATGCTCATGGATTTACACCTACTGCCCTCATGGTTGACAACGTTGATAATCCAACTACTGTAGTAGTACAAGGAACTACGGACGGTCGTGAAGGTGGAGATTTAGACGGTGCTGAATTCGCTATTGGCGTCCCAGACTATTATGAAGCAGGTAACGTCCAAGTTGAATTCACAATTGATGAAATCATTGCTGCTCGAACCGAGGAAGAAAAAGAAGACATTATTGTGTCATTTATTGAAACTCAAAATGAAGCAGACATTGCTACAGTGGAATCAATGTCGGCAGAAACATTTAACGCCCCAAGAAAAACTCCTACAAAAAGACAAATGCGTCGTTCTAATCGCAGTCGCAAATCTAAAAACATGATGCAACAAAAGCGATTCATGAAGGATAAAAAACCAAAGGACTATTCTACTACAGGATATGCCGAAACTTTAGCGGCTGAATCTTTTGCATCTGAATCTGCATCTGATGCTATTGCGGCTGAATCTAGTAAAGCAGTTGAAGGTATCAATCCAACACCTGTTTCCGATGGACAATGGTTGGCCGAGACTGTAGAACGCCAAGCAGAAGCCAAACATTCTTACCCTCATCGTGTAATCGATGGAGATGATTACGTTCATTATGATGGCAAAGGTCGTCAAACACGTCGTACAAACCGTGGTAAAAGCGTTAAGGCAGACCGCCGACGCTACACTCCTAATGCTAATCTAAAGCCTGGTCAAGGACACCGTGGAGATTTCGTTCGAGAAGCCCAAGGCTACAATGACCGTATGGATGAATCACTTGGAATGAGTCACCGTGGTGGACACAGTCAAACTATGGGCGACCGTCGTCGTGAATCTGCAGGTATGGAAAACAGTATGAATCGAAGAAAATACTCTCGTGTCGGAACTATGGATAGGAATAATCGATTTATGAGTGAAGGTTACAATGCTCGACTTGATGAAAGTATGGGTGAGCGAAACCGTGGTCGTCATCATGGCAACATGACTATGAAAGACCGCCGAGATATGTCGGAAGGAATGGCTCGTCACATGGGTGGTCGAAAGTATTCAAATGTCGGCACTATGGACCGAATGATGGCGGAATCTAAGTTTGATAAACTATCTAAAGAGATTGAAGACGATTACGTCGCTAAAGGTATGAGCCGTGAAGAGGCTCGCAAAATTGGCGATGGTACGGCTGCAAACATGGGTCGTGCTAAGTATGGTAAATCAGGTATGGCTCGAAAGGCTCGAAAAGGACGCCGTGCCGAAGTCGCACTTCGTCGTGCTGAAATGACTCGTGAATCTCACGGTATGTCTCGTTACTTGCGTCGACGTGCTGAATCTCCAATGACTTCTCCTGAAGAATACTCTCCAATGGGGAGTTTCTCGACAGATATGAATCCAAAAACGGCTGCTCCAACATCTGCAGGCACTGGAGACCAAATTATTTCAGTTGAGTCTCCATCCGCACCTCCAAGCAACATTAAGTTTGCCGAAGACCATCCTGATTTCGACCCTGTGAAAGCAGACCGAGACAAAGATGGAAAGATTTCCTCTTGGGAACGTAAAGTCGGT
>JAAHTG010001207.1_pt1 | contig 18389 bp, 23 predicted proteins | sample 6116081 | NCBI WGS metagenome assembly JAAHTG01 (sample SAMN13939989, study PRJNA603662) | sponge metagenome | isolation source: marine sponge | host: Mycale hentscheli | place: New Zealand | collected 2005 | reverse complement strand
ATATAATATTCTCCCAAAGGCGAACCCACCTGGGCCCTTATAGTAAGTATACACCTATCTCATCGCAAAAGCTGATAAAAAAAAACAAGCTTTAAGATATACTTATGATGGAGTAAATGATAAAACAAGAATTGAATTTAATGGCACATCTAATTATTTTGTTTCAGATGCTAACTGCCCTATAACTAGAGACTTTACAATGTTTGTTGTTGCACAAGTCAAAACAGATGCAACTGAAAATGGAGACTACTTTAGTTTTGTAAATGGTGACAAACTAATAACATTAGGTAGCACAAATAATGAATTAAGAGCTTCTTTTTCTGATGCTAGTGGTAATGGCGCTAGTTTAACGCTAAGTGGCTCTGATACTTCAAACTATCATATTGCTGTAGCACATTTCCACAACAAGAATATGCACTTAGAATTTAACAACACATTAAGCGCTCACATTAACGAAAGCAGTTTTGACCATAATACTACTTTTAATGATACTACATATACTGTAGGTTATAAGCTTACAGAAGATGCAACGCATTATTTAGATGGAAATATACAAGAGTTTATAATTTATAACCACGAGTTAGATGATTATAAAATAGCTCAAATAAAATCATACTTAAACAAAAAATACAATATATATTAATTATGGCAAGATACAAAGGAATTATTTTTTCAGGCATACAGCCTTATGGAGAGCCTTCAGACAACTTAATTTATATGAGTTATGAATGGAGGGCTAATTTTTTAAAAAGTGCTAATACTCAGATGCGATACCAAGTAATGTGGAATGGGCTAAATGAAAATCAAGCGCCAAGCAAGGCTAATTTTAACGCAAGTAATAACAAGGGTGATATTATTAATATGGTTTTTAAGGTTTATGCTACTACTGAATATCCTTATCCTGTTGCTTTTGAAAATTGGGACTTAGTAGCTACTATTAAGAAAACTAGAGACATAGCAAATAAAAGCTATGACACTACTGCCCCATCAAATGAAACGCCTTTAACTTATCAACGCTTTACTATTGACATTAGTCAGTTATGTCAAGATTTATTGTCATATAGTTTGGTTCCTATTAATAAAGGTACTTGGCAGGCTTCTGAATGGGGAGGTATGAATGGTGGACAAACCAAACAAGATAATGTAACAGAAACTATAAGCGATTATAATGTTTCTAGGAATGGTACTTATCGTCATATTTTTGTGACAGCAATTCCTGAGGTTATATTAGCTAATGGCACTATAGAGGAGGTGTCAGGACAAAACCCCTTACAATTTCGTAAAATTGCTGTTATAAACTCTGTAGCTCAATATGAGCAACAAGATATTTTTTATAATTTAAAATATATAATTCAAAAATATGCAGCAAATACAAACTTTCCTAGAGGATTTATGAGTTTGTGTCCAAACTTTACACAATTAACTACTGTTCCTTTTTTAAAACAAGTTAGAGAAGATGAAGAAGCAGAGTGGTTGTATTGGTGGCAAAAAAACTTGGGAGAGGACGGAAACCAAACAGAAAAAGCAAGATTAAAAGTAGAAACATACTTAAGTAATGGTTCTGCTCAAAACACAATGTATTTAACTGATTTTAATTCTAATTTAGACACAGAAGTACAAGGAACAACAGTTTTTAAATTGAATCAAAACAGGGTATGCGTGCAAAATGTTTCGCCTACTTACATAAATACTAATGCTGTAGATAACTCAGGAAGTACAATTACAAATCAAATAGATAGCTCTACATCATATTACAAAATACATTTAGAATATACAAATCAGACAGGCCCTGTTATTAGAGCAACAGAATATAGATATTTTGGTATAGACAGAGAAACTGCTAACATACCTTATGGCTTTGTAAGGTTTCATTGGTTAAATAGAATTGGTGGTGTAGATAGCTATACAGCTAAAAGAAACATAACACAAGGACTGTCAATCAATAGAGATACAATAGAAACAAAATCTGCAGACAGAACTTGGTATCAAGACGACCAATTATTTAATGGTGCTAGCGTTAATACAGATAATTATATATCTAATACTATGAGAGGTGGTAATTTATATAAAGGTGGTAGAGAGGTTTTAAATGTAAAAGCGCAAAGAAACAATAGCGTTTATACAGAGCCTTTAAATAAACAAACAGCAGATTGGTTAGAAGAAATAATGACTTCTCCAAATGTGTGGATAGAGATGGATACTGAGGCTACTGCAAGAGGTAATACTGTCAATCCTTTTCAAAGACCATCTACTAAAGAATACATACCTGTCATAATAACAAATAGTGATGTAGAAACATTAAATCAAGAGACAGGATTAGTTAAATTTAATATAGAATATACTTTAGCTCATAAGGTACAAACTCAAAGAAATTAATGACAAATATTACAGTAGAGTTATTAGACTATGTTTATGAAGGTGGTGTAATTGATTGGGACGCAAGTGTTTTAGGACAATTAGATGTAACCTCTCATTCTGATTTTCCTATGGCTTTAACCTTTACAATAGCAGACATTAGAAATATAACTGCTCGTAAAGGAAGTTTTAGTAAAACATTTAAAATACCTGCAACAAAAAATAACAACCAAATTTATAAAAGCGTTTATCTTGCTAATTCATATACAACAAACAATATAACAAGCAAGAAAAATTGTAGAATAATGTTTAACAACTTATATTCTTTAAGCGGCTTATTGCAATTAAGCGCAGTAGGTTCTTTTGACAATCCTGAATATTATTCTTGTGTATTTTTTGGAGACAATATGAGTTGGGCAACTGCATTAGGAGAAAAATTATTAAAAGATTTAGGAACAAATGGTGATGGTTGGACTTCTATAAATGGCAAAACTAATTCAGGTGTTAATTTACAAATAAACAAAGAAAGCATATCAGGTACTTGGGATAATGATGATGCTGAATACAAAACAAGGTCAACAACAACAGATAGTGAAACTGCTATAGTTTACCCTGTAACTTCATATGGTGACTTTAATTCTTCAGGAGAAGATTTTACCCTACAATTATTAGATAGCTTTTATACTTATCGTAGAGACTTTACAAGCTCGCCTGTAGGGGCTAATAAGACAGGTTATTTTGGCTTTAACGATAGTAATGCCACCTACGGTACTCCTGAGCCTGTAGTTGATTGGAGGCCTTGTATTTGGGTTTATGATATAATAAAACAAATATTTATTGAGGCAGGATATAGAATAGAGTCTAATTTTATAGAAAGCGAAACTTTTAAAAAATTATTGTTTGCATTGCCAAACTTTAAATATAATAATGCTGATTATAGATTTCGTTTATATTCTCTAAATATAAGATATAATTTAAACCAAACAGATACATCTTCTAGGTTGGTAAATTTAAGCCCATTAGGTGTAACAATGAATGGAGGTACTTATGTAACTGTATATAATCAAAAAATAGACTTGTCTTCACCTTCAGGCTTTAATAAAGAGTTAGACGGTAGTAGTGGTTTTAATCCCTCTACAGATACTTTTACAGTAGCTGAATATGGCAAGTATAATATTAATCTTTCAAATTACTGTATACATTTTTCAGATTTTTCTAATAATAAATCAGGCTCATATCCAAACTTACAAATAGAAATAAGATATGTAAGAATGAATGTGAGAGTACAAACTGCAGGTCAATCAGCCTACACCACTATTGGTTACGCTGAGGGCGCTGTAGACCACGCTATAAATTGTAGTACAGGAAATTCAGGCTCTAGTGTTAATTTAACTATGGAGTTAGAAAATTTAGAATTACCACACTATTTTAATAAAAATGACCAAGTGCAAATATGGCTAGAAATACAGGCCAAATCAACAGTCAATAGTTTTAGTACAGGAACAATTATAGGAAATTATGAGTTGTTTGCTGAAAAAAATATAAGTTCAGGTCATACACACGACGGAAGATATGGTTTTTCTATAGACCCTGTAAATGCTGCATATGGTCAAACATTTGATTTAAAAGATGTTATAAATAAAGAATACAAACAGTTAGATTTTGTTAAAGGAGTTGCTCACGCTTTTAATTTACAATTTACTACTAATGAATCTAACAAATCAGTAAACATAGAGCCATTTGACACTTTTTACAAGCCATTAGCAGAATCTCTTGATTGGACTTATCTGTTAGACAGGGGTCAAGAAAAAACAGATAAATGGGTAGAGCAAAGTTTAACTACAGATATTATTTTTAAATACAAGACGGATAGTAATGATAAAAAAGTAGAACAAAGAGGTAATGATTATTTTAAAGAAATATTAGATGAGTACCCATATTTTGAAACACTAACAGACAAGTTTGAAAAAGGCACTACAATATATGAAAATCCATTTTTTGCAGGAACTTTTAATGCTAAAGATTTAGATTCAGTAATACTTGAAACAGACCCTCCATACATAGGCTGTTTATGGGGAGATAAAGAAGATGGAACTAATACTTCTCCAAATGATTGGGAAAGACCTGTTCAAGGTAATAATTTTCAACCTCGTCTTTTATATTGGAAAAGATACAGCCCAAATGGTTATGACTTAACACCAAAAAGAGCATCAATACAAAATTGGGTAGGTAACACACAAAGTGTTATAGCAAATTCTAATCAGCCAATTACAACTGCTGTTTTGTCAAAAATATATCCACAAGCAACTACAGTAAATAGAGATGATTCGGCCTCTCCTATTTTAACCTATGGTAACGTATGGGTTAGAGATTATACAGAAACTACAACTGCTTTAGGAACCTACACAGAATATGGTATTGGTAAAGGGTTGTTTGACACCTACTATAGAGGTATGATAGAAATGATAAAATATAACCCTAGAATTAGACTTGTATATGTTAATTTAAAAGTTAAAGAAATTGCAAATTTAGATATGACTAGGCTTATATATATTGATGGTGTTTATTGGAGAATAAATAAAATAATAGATTTTATGCCTCATCAAAATAAAACAACAAAAGTAGAGCTAATAGAGTGGGTAGAATTAGGAGAACATTCTGCTGCAAACCCTGACATTAATTATAGTGATGGTAGTTGGGAGGTTTCAAGTGGAGAAGGTTTAGATGAAAATAATCAAGGATTTTAAATATGACAGTTAAACAAAACGAAATATCAAATACGGGCGTGCCTAATAGAAGTGGCTTAGAGGTTTATATGACTGTAACTATAAGTGGAGAAAATTTTTTAGTTCCAATAGTAGCTACAGATAAATATGGTAACGCGCATAAAGTATTAAGAAGAAATTTAGACAACAAAGTAAATGGCTAACGAAAATTATCCTATAATAGTTGGTGGTTTAAAAAAGGTTGGAAACTACTTTATTAAAGAATTAAAATATGAGTTAAAAGAACAAGAGCATATAGCTACAGGAAAACTTTTTAATTCTTTTTATTCAGATATTTATGAGCAGTTTGGTAATCTTTATTTAGATGTAACTTCTGATTTAGATTATTTGTGGATAGTAAATGACGGTGCATCAATGGGTGTTGATGTAGATGAAGCAACTATAAAAAGTTGGGCAGCAGCAAAAGGAATTAGATTTAACAACCCTAAAGAAGAGGCAAGATTTGCAGAATCTGTTGTAAGACAATTAGCATCACAATATTTAACTAAAGGAGGAGAAATGGTTGCTCCTAGAAGATATAATTTTATAGGTTATGCTTTTGCAAGAGCAGAAAGTTCAGGAATAATAGAACAAATAGAAGAAGATATTTATAATACAGTAGAAAGAGAAATAGGATTAGGTTTATCAGGTAAAGTAATACAATTAACAATTAGTTAGATATGGCATTAAACAAAAAGGTAGCAATAGAAGTAGAAATCAAAAACATAAAAAAAGTTGCTGATTTAAAAGAAGAGTTAAAAGGTTTACGAAAAGAACAAATAGAAGCTGAAAAGTATTCTAAAACAGGAATGTTTACTTCTAAAAAACAAGAAAAACAATATTTAGAAAATGCTAGGGCAATAAAAAAGAAATCTACAGAATTAAGAAATTTAAACAAAAACTTAAAAGATTCTACAACTAATACCACTAAGTCTACAAAAGCTACTAATGGTATGGCTAAACAAATAATTAAAGGAGCTGCAGCTATTGGTGTTATTGTAACTGCTTTTAGAACTATAAATAGAGCTGTGTCTTCTGTTGTTTCTACTTTTACAGAGTTTGAATTTGTAATGGCTAAGGTAAATGCTGTTTCAGGAGCAACAGAACAAGAGTTTGCTGCATTAACAAGCTCCGCAGAAGAATTAGGTAGAACAACATTCTTTACTGCAGAGCAGGTAGGCCAATTACAATTAAATTTTTCTAAGCTAGGTTTTACTGCAGACGAAATTATGAACGCACAACAAGCCACTCTTAATTTAGCTACTGCAACAGGTAGTGATTTGGCTAGAAGTGCAACTGTCGCAGGTGCTGCTATACGAGGTTTTGGATTAGACGCTAGTGAAACAGAAAGAGTAGTTGATGTTATGGCTGTATCCTTTGCAAGTTCTGCTATGGATATAGAAAAATTTCAAACATCTATGACTAAAGTTGCTCCTATTGCAAAATCAGCAGGTTTTTCTTTAGAAGATACTACAGCTATTATGTCTAAATTAACAGACTCAGGTATAGAAGCTTCTATTGCAGGTACATCTTTAAGAAATATATTACTTAAAATGCAAGACCCTTCGTCTGATTTAACTAAATCTTTTGGAAGAACTATACACGGACTAGATGATTTAGTGCCTGCTATGAAAGCTTTTGTTGAACAAGGAGGTAGTATGGCAGATGTTATGGAAGTTGTAGATTTAAGACAAGCGGCTGCTTTTGAACAAATGATAACTACTGCTGACGGTACTGTAGAGCTAAGAAACGCCTTATTAGATGCAGGTGGTGAAGGTCAAAGAATGGCAGATATTGTTGGTGATACATTGCAAGGTTCTTTCTTAAAATTTAGGTCAGCGCTTGAAGGTCTTGCCATATCTATAATGAAAGATTTTGCAGGGGGACTGCAAAGTGCTATAGAAAATTTAGCTACATTTTTTAATATGTTAGCTGAAAATAGCAAAACAATAGTCTCTATAATAACAGGAATTGCTAAACTAGCTAAAGTTGTTGGTATATATAAAACTGTTCAATTAGCTGCAAACATAGCTACAGGTGTTTTTGCTGTAGTCACAGGTAATGCAACTACCGCTACAACTCTTTTTATAAATAGATTAAAGAGTTTGTATGCTACTATGTTAGCTAATCCCTACGTTGCTGTTGGAACTCTGCTTTTAGCTTTAGCAACCGATGTTTTAGGTTTAAGAAAAGAAGTAGAACAAACAGATGAAAGTTGGCAAAAAATGAATGAAACTATTTTTGGTGAAGCAAAAAAATATCAAAAAAGACAAGAAGTCATTGAAGCTTTAAAAAGTGAATTAGCTACAGTACAAGACTTGCAAAGAGCAAAAATTGAAATGAATCGTTTAGACCAAGAAATAGCTGCTGCAGGAAAATCAAGACACGCTGCTAAAATACAAGCTGAAAAAAATGCTAATGAAATGTTTAGAGAGGGCGAGCAAGCACTAAAAGATGCCTATGTAGCACAAACTATGAGAGATTTTGATACTGATTTAAGATTAAAAGAAGAACAAAAACAAAAAATAGAATTTGCTGTTCAAAATAGTAATATTGTTGAAGAAGAAGTTAGGGGTACAAATGCTATTATTGAATCTAAAAAACAATTAAATGATGTTGAAAGAGAGTTGTTGGCTTTTAAAGTAGAGCAAATGGATTTAGGCTTGACTACTGAAAAAGAAAATGCAGAAATCAGGAGACAATTAATACAACAAGAAATAAAAGACATAAAAGAATTATTAAGAACACAATCAGGTTATGTTGTTGATAGAGAGACTATGTTAACAAAACTCAATGAATTAGAAAAAAAATTAATAAAAGACAACGAAAAAGATAAAACAAAAGCTTTTAAAGAAGACGTAAAAAGAGCTATGCTGTCAGGTCAAACAGCGGAAGAAGCTATGAAGTCTGTGGTAAGGGCGCAAATTATGGAGGCTGTTGCAGGGTTTATGGCGTCTATATTTGAAAGTGTACCTTTTCCTTTAAACTTAGTTTTAGCAGCAGGGGCAGGCGCAGTTGTTGGAAGGCTTATTGACCAACAAATTGGTAAGTTTGAAAAAGGAGGTGTAGTAGAGGCTTATGCAAATGGCGGTATGGTAAACGGTAAATCACACGCACAAGGAGGAGAGAAGTTTTCGGTAGGTGGCAGAGTAGTTGAGTTAGAAGGAGGCGAGGCTGTAATAAATAAACGTAGTACGTCAATGTTTAAAGGACAGCTATCGGCTATGAACGCAGCGGGTGGTGGTGTTAAATTTGCAGATGGTGGCTTAATGAATATGCCTTCTTTTGCTAGCTCACAATTTAATGCAACAAGCCAACAAAATATGATGGGAGCAATAAATCAAAGTAGTAGGGTAGTAGTAGTTGAGGCTGATATAACTAACAGCCAAAATACCGTAAATTTAATAGAGGCGGAAGCCACATTTTAAAATATAAACATATGATTGTTAGTAAAAAAGTAAAGCAAGATAGATTAGATACCTGTAAAAAGTGCGATTTTTATAGAAACTTCTTAATGTTAAGATATCCTAAGTGGGATAAAGGAGCAAGATGTGCTAAATGCACTTGCTTTTTAGATGCAAAAGCATCATTAACCAAAGAGTATTCAGGCAAATGTCCTCTTGGTAAATGGGAAGAATAATTAAATGCAACATATTATGACTATTGAAACTATTGCAAATAAAATAGAACAAGAAAGAAAAGAAGAAATAATACAAGCGGTTAAACAAAATAATGATTCTATAGAAAAACAGGGCAAGTATCATTCTAGGGGCCTACAACTTCTTTTTAATGAGTGGCACAGACACTTTCCTCACATTAAACAACAATTAGGCTGCAAAGGCTGCAGAGAGGCTGTCACTAAGTTTTGGAATAATATAAATAAAATTTGGGAATCTAATAATTAATATGGCATCAAGACAAAATAAAGTTGATGTTGTTTATGATTATATAGATTTAGCTGAAACAGAAATCATTAAGAGATGGCACGAGCCTACTACAAAAGACATTTTAAGACACTTAATAGAAAGAGGCATAGTAGAGCCTAAGCGTTTAAGAAACTATATGATAATTTATGACTTTGATTGTATGCTAAGAACTAATGAAGGTAACAGAACTTATACTTTTATGGACTTATCTATAAAATATAATATTTCTGAAAGGCAAGCACAAAGTATAGTTTACAAAGAAAGAAGAAAGCAATCTCCATCTGAAAATATTACATACTAAATTTTTTTCCTAAAACTGCGCAACTTTTTGAAAACTAAAAAATAGTTTTGCGTCTATGAATAAAAATTGGTATAACATTAAAGCAGAAGCGTCTAGCAAGTCTGCAGACGTTTACATTTTTGATGAAATAGGTACTTTTGGCTTAACAGCTCAAAGTTTCATTGAAGAAATTAAATCATACAAAGATACTCCAATGAGCTTACACATTAATTGTGTAGGTGGTGATGTGTTTGAAGGTATGGCAATCTACAATGTTCTTAAAAAAAGAACAGCAAGAACAACAGTATATATAGAAGGAATAGCTGCAAGTATGGGTAGTGTAATTGCATTAGCAGGTGATGAGGTCGTTATGGCTGAAAACTCACTATTTATGATACACAATGCTTGGGGTGGTGCTATGGGTGAGGCAACTGAGATAAGAAAGACTGCTGCGTTATTAGATAAAATAAGCGGTGAAATTGCTAACATCTATACCAAAAAGACTAATCTCCCTTATAACAGGGTAAAAGAAATGATGGACGAGGAAACTTGGTTAAGTGCTGATGAGGCTTTTAATTTGGGATTTATTGACTCTATCTCTGACGCTATTAAAGTAGCGGCTAAATATGACGTTTCTAAGTTTAAAAATATAACAGACAAGGAAATTCAAAATAAACTAAGTGTTAATTTAAAAAGTAAAAAAATGACCGAAGAATTGAAAAATTGGTTTAACGCTAAAGTTGAAGAAATTATTACTAAAGTAAAAGCTAGTAATGAGTCTGAAACTGAAGATGTTAAAGAGGTAGAGGTGATGATGGCTGATGAAAAAGAAGTTTCTGAGAAACTTACAGGATTTGAAGCTAAAGTTACTGAACTAGATAGTTTTGTTGCTGAATTAGTAGGAGAAAAAGAAACTCTTACTCAGGAAGTAGAAAGACTAAACGCTTTATTAAGTAAAGCAGATGCTAAAGGAACTGAGCTATCAACTGATGGTGACCCTGTAGTAATTGAAAACAAAGTAGAGGACAAAGAAAGTAAATTCTTTTCTGCTTTAGCAAATAAATTAAAATAATTATAAATTAAAAAAATAAAAAAAAATGGCAGCAGGAGATATAGCTTTAGATGGCTTAGGAGCAAATTACCAAGGTACTTATGCTTCAAAAATTTTATTAGAACCGATGTTTCGTTCTGATGACATTATGAGAAACTACACAGTTTATCCTAATGTAAAATATAAACAAAATTTAATGTTAGCACCTAAATTATCAGGTATAACAGCATTAAACACAGGTTGTACAACAACAAATACTTGCGACCCTGCAGGATTTACTGTATCACCAAAGGTGATTACAGTATCTAATGTATCGGTTAAGCAACAACAATGTTGGGACGAGTTTAAAGACCAATTTATTGTTGAGTCTTATAAGAATGGATTAAATATGCCTGACTTAACAGGAACTCAGTTAGCAGAAGTAATTATTAACAGAATTAGACACGGTATCCAATCAGATGTTGTAAGAAATATGTGGGCAGGAAATACTGCAGCAGCAGTAGCAGATTGTACATATACTTGGGCAGATGGATTGTGGAAAACTATGTCAGCAGAAGGCGCAATTAATGGAACACAAATGAATGAGGTAACTGCGACAGGTACTGCAGCAGGTAACTTAGTTGCAGTTGGCGCTACTATTGGTGCTTCAGATGCAGTAGCTCTTTTAACTAATGTATTTGATGGTGCTTCAGCAGAATTACAACAAATTCCTGCATCAGAAAAAAGAATGTTTGTAACTCCAAACATCTACAATGCTTACTATGGTGCTTTAACAGCGGTTTCAGTAGCAGGTGCAGTTGATTTTGGACATTCAGAAGCTCAATCAGGTGTAAACTATGCTAGATTAAGTTTTAGAGGTGTTGAATTAGTACCTATGTATGAGTGGGACGTAGCTTTAACAGCTTTAACAGGTGCTGATTTGCCTGCACTATTTACTTGTGCTACAGCAGGAATTCAAGCAACTCAAGGTTGTATCTATGCTGCAAAAGACAATTTAATTATTGGTTCTAATGTAACAGACCCTGATACTCAGCTTAAAATGTTCTATGATGAAGTTTCTGATAATATGTATATCCGCTCTAACTTTACAATGGGTTACCAATATGGCTTTAACTCTCTTGTAAATGGAGCTTGTTTAGTATAATTATTAACTTTAAAAAATAGAATAAAATGGCAATAGATACAGGATTATTAGTAGCTTGCGGGGATATGAACGCGGTAGGTGGTATTAGACAAATTCTTTTAACGGATTTATCTAATATTGCAACTGCATTACCAACAACTGCAGCAAACCATACTTTAACTAGCTTTATAGGGACTAACCCTTGGGCTAGGTTTGAGTTTAAAAATGAAACTGCATCTCTTACAATAACAGGAGCAAAAGAAGGAGGTAGCACATCTTATGAGTGTGCTGTTTCTTTCTACATTCCTAATTGTGATGGTGCAAGATTTTTAGAATTAAGTAAATTAGAGTCTACTTGCCCTGTGGCTTTAGTAGAGTTTAATTCAGGCAAGAAAATGGTAGTAGGTTGGAGCTATACTTATGAAAATCAATCTGCGGCTGCAACTCCTTGGACAAGAAACCAAACTTACGCTAACCTAACAAGTATAGAAGGTGGAAGTGGTGCTGCATATGCAGATGACAATGGTGTTACGGTTACTTTGACTGCAAGACAATTTGAATTACCTCTTGAATATTCAGGAGATATTACAGTTTTAGCAGGGGATTTAACAGCAACAACTGATTAATTTGATTTAGACATAACAGGGGGATATAAACATCTCCCTGTTTAATCTTTTAATATGTGTGGTTGTTCTAACAATAAAAAAATTGTAGATTTACCACATCTAAAAATTTATGTTATTATGGCAAGTTATAAAATTAAAGAAAAATATATTGGGTCTGCTACAGGTTTTAACCCTAAATATACAGTTAGATGGGGAAATCAATCTCAAGAAGAACTTTCATATATATATGAAGAATTAAATGGCTCAAAATATATTATAAAACTTGAAAAAACAAAAAAATCAAATGAGGAAAGCACCATTAAAGCGTCAAACAAAAAAACAAAGTCAACTAAGAAAGACGACTAAGAAAAGTAATACATTTGAGTTTGGGGTATTTGATTTAGCTATCCCACCAAATATTACTGAACCAAAAAATTTAAATAACATATCTACTAAGTGGGTTCCATTTGGTAATGATAATTTATTTCCTCAATACCTAGCAGAATTAAAAAGAAAATCATCAACGCATAGAAGCGTTTTAGCACAAAAAACTGTATTTACAAGTGGAGCAAAATTTGTTTGTGATAATGAATCTTTAAGAGAGTTTATAGAAGATGTAAATGCAAATCAAGAATCATTAAGAGATATATTTAAGAAATTAGCAGATGACTATTATACGTTTGGTAATGCGTATATGGAATGTGTAAAATATGATGGGGGTGTAAACCTTTATCACTTAGACGCTACAACAGTTAGAATGTCTAAATCAAAAAAAGAAGTTTATGTAAATTCTGATTGGTGTAAGTATTGGAACAATGAGGATAAAATGTATAGATTACCTATATACCCAAGAGTAGCACATAATAAATTTGTAATACACTTTAAAGATTATGAGCCTACATTTAACTTTTATGGGTTACCTGATTACGTTGCTGCATTAGAACATATTGCGGTAGATTATGAAATCGGTAAATGGAATCATACTAAGTTTTTAAATGGCTTTCAGCCTTCTGCTATTGTAGAGATTAGTGGAGATATGGGCGAAGAAGAAGCTCAGAAGATGGTTAAGGAAGCACAAAGAAAATTTGTTGGTGAAGGCAACAATGGTAAAATATTATTTATAGTTAAGAACGGTGATACATCACCTGCTAACGTACAAATAATAAAAGACGACCAAGAAGGAAGTTGGATAGAGTTACAACAAATTACAGACCAAAATATAATTACCGCTAACAGATGGCAACCATCTTTATCAGGTATAGTAAGTTCAGGAAAAATGAACAATACAGGAAGTGAAATTAGAATAGCTTACGACTTAGTAATGACTACTGTAATTAGAGATACTTCTGAGTTATTGTTAAATGGAATTAGAACGGTTCTTTATAATGAAATGGGTTATGACCCTAGGGATTTAAAAATTCATTATGAACCGCCAATCTCATACGCTAATGACGTAGACATTAGAGAGGTACTGACTATTAACGAACAAAGAATGTTGATAGATGAAGATTTACCTATGTTAGAAGATGGCGATATGTTTGTTGCAGACAGAGAAATTATTGTAACAGAGAGAGATGATGATGGAGATGGAGAAGTAGATGAGTCAAAAGAAATAACAGTAGAACAATAAAATGGGAAATACAAAACAATACAAAACATTAGTTACAGCAGGAGAGGTTATTAGCAAAACATTTACTAATAAAAATACAGACCCTGTTTTAGTATCTGAAAATACTCTTGTATTGTCTGAGTTAGCACATCTAAGGCCATTGTTAGGAGAAAAGTTTTATGCAGAATTAAAATTGCAAAACGATACAGGAACTTTAAGTGTTGCTAATCAAACATTTATGACTTATTATTTAGAGGATTGTTTGTGTTGGTTTACAAGATTTGAAGTGGTAAATGATATAATGAGTAATATAACTTCTAGCGGTGTAGTTCATAATATAGATGAGTTTTCAAGAATAATTACCCCTTCAGATTATAATTCTTTTAAACAAGATACATATAGAAAAGCAGAAATTTTTGCTAATGATATGATTGATTTTTTAAATGGTACAGACCAAAAAGGCTTGTATCCTACTTACGAATCTAGCAAGCCTAACAAATTAAATAGAACTTACAAAAATCACGGTATGATATTTTACGATAGCATATATGGATACAATGGCATAGAAGGCTGTATGACTTGTGGTACAGATTATATAAATGGAAATAATAGCTGAGGTTGTAATGATTGTAAAAATTAAATAAATGGAAGATAACAAACATAAAAACCTAACAGACGTAAACAGACATAACCCTAAAGGTTTTGAGTCTGCAAACAACGACACTATATTAAGCAAAAATATAGGTACAGGAACTAACAATACTGATGGTAGTTTAGAGTGGGTAGAAAAAAATCAAATAAAAACAGAAAGTTTTAACATACAGGGATATGTAACTGCAGCAAATGCAAATTATTATTATGGCTCAGATATGAGTGCTGACGAAATAACAAATGAATACAATCAAGGATATGGCGCTTCTACCGTTGGTAGTGCAACTTTAAATGTTGGTGAGTTTTTTAAAGTAAAATCAATAGTAATTAATAGTCCCTGCACTTTAAAAAGAATATATTTATTAGCAAACTCTACTACATCTTCTGTAGTGACTGTTGCATTGTGTAAAGTAACTTTTGCTTCGGGAGTTTTAGACCCTGTAACGCCTTCTCTTTTGAATGAATTAAGCATTACAGGATTGTCAGATAATGACAAGGTAGTAGTAGAAAGAAATTTAACCCCTGAAAGCTCTTTGGCTGCAGGCGATGTGTTGTTTGCTATGGTGAAATGTAGTATAGCGGCAACATCATTTTTTAAAGTAGGTATAGAAGTCGGATATGACAATTAACAACAAACATAAAATGAGAGATACAATAGAAGATACGATACAAGTAGGAATGGCAAATGCAGGAGCGATAGGTATATCTTTAGCACAAGTAAACGAGGTACTAACTACAGTATCTTTAATTATTGCAATAACATTCTCAATTTACAAATTTATAATAACAAGAAAATAATATGGCAAGTACAGTAACAGCAGCAGACTTAACAGTAACAATTACAGAATCATACACATTAAATAATGTGAGCTATGGCAACACCACAAATAAAGTTTTTACGTCTAAAGGACAGGTTGACCAAAGAATAATGAGTATAGCAACAACAGAAACTGCATTATTTAATTGGGAAGCTGCAGATAGCGCAGGAACAGGAGTTGCAGCAGATTATGTGTATTTTAGGGTTACTAATTTAGACGACACTAATTTTGTCACTTTAAGACTATATAATGGTGCCGATAGTTTTTGGTTAAAACTTGCAGCAGGAGAGAGTTTGTTGTTAATGAATAATGAAATGGACGCTATTACAGGCTCTACATTTGGAGCATTAGCTGACATTACTTCTGTTTTGGGAAAGGCAGATACCGCAGCTTGTGACATTGAATTTATAGCAGTAACAGCATAATATGGCTAAAAAAAGAAAGCTAAACTCTAAGAATCCAAAGTATATGGACGAGGTAGTTGAGGTTAAAAATACCAAAAAACTTATTAGAGAAATAAAAGGAGTACGAATTTACGCTATTTTTAATGAATAGTTGTAATTTATTCCTAGTGAGAGATGCTTTTACTGATAAATCTATTATTGGTAAGCTTTATCTTAATGGAGAATTTATAGCACATACACTAGAACTTCCTTGGAAAAACAATGAAAAAGGTATATCTTGCATTCCTAAAGGAGTGTATGATTGTAGAGTTAGATATGCTGATGAAAGCGCAAGTAGAGATTACACACACCTTATTGTAGAGAATGTTCCTGACAGAACATATATACTATTTCACCGTGGTAACTCTGCAAAAGATAGTAGGGGTTGTATTTTAACAGGAATGATGAGGGGTGATGATGTAATATATCAAAGTAAAAATGCCCATAATCTTCTTATGAAAACAATCATAGATAATAAGATGGAAAATAAAATTGAATTAGTAATTAAAAATAGATAAAATGAATAAGTTTTTAGAAAAGTTTTTATTAGGCACAATGTTTAAGAGTAAGAAATTTTGGTATACAGTAGTTGGTTGTTTAACTACTTTACTAAGCGAGCAGTTTGGACTAGACGCTACAGAGGTAAACAATATTCTTATGAGTATTGCAGCTTTAGTTTTAGGACAAGGTATTGCTGATACTGCAAAAGCAAAGAAATAATTTGCATATTAAATAAATATAGTTAACTTTGTAGTCCTTCTCTGAGTGTTTTCATAGTGGGTTTTAGTTAGCAGTAATTAAGAGTGAGAGGTTAATAACTTCTCACTCTTTCTATTTATAAGGTTTTTTTTATTATATATTTACTAAAACTAAAATTATAAATTATGCTAGAAAAATTAAAAGGAAAACGATTGAGGCTGTCTGCCGAAGAAGTTGAGCTTATTAATGAGTTCAGGGGCGATAATTTAGAAAACATTAATGGAAATACTGCGCTAGATATACACTTAAAAGAAAGAGGGATAGATAAAAAAGATGTTGTTAGTGTAAAACATTGGCAAAGTATGAGTGGAGATTTAAGATTCTCTATCGTCACAAAGGAAGATTTTGGTTTAAACGAAAATCAAATCTTTAAAAAAATAAATAACTTCATAGAAGAATACTCTCCTACTTATACTACAATAAAACACACTAAAGGCAATCATCTTCTTGTAATAAATCCTGCAGATATTCATATAGGTAAGTATGCTAACGAGCTAGAAACAGGAGAGCAATATGACTGTGAAACTGCTGTACTTAGAGTATTAGAAGGCATAGATGGGCTGATACAAAAGTCAAAAGGATTTGAAATTGACAGGGTATTGTTTTGTGTAGGTAATGATGTCTTACACATTGATAATGTGTATAATACAACTACAAAAGGAACGCATCAAGATACTGATGGTAAGTGGTGGGAACACTATGAGATTGCTCTTATGCTTTATGTAAAGTGCATAGAAACATTAAGACAAATTGCACCTGTAGATGTTATACATAGTATGAGTAATCACGATTATCAAAGTGGCTTTCATTTAGCACACACATTAAAGAGTTGGTTTAGAAAAACTAAAGATGTTAGCTTTGATATAACGGTAGCCAACAGAAAATATTATAATTATGGTAACAATCTTATTGGTTTAGAACACGGAGACGGTGCTAAAATGGATAAATTACCTTTATTAATGGCGCAAGAAAAGCCTGAAATGTGGAGCAAAAGTAAATTTAGGTATTGGTATTTACATCACATTCATCACAAAGTAAAACACAAATGGTTAGACGCTAAAGATTATATTGGCGTTACTGTTGAGTATATGAGAAGTCCATCATCTGCTGATAGTTGGCATTCACGCAAAGGATTTTGCGGCGCATACAAAGCTTGCGAGGCTTTTGTTCACGATAAAGAAAGCGGTCAGGTAGCAAGATTAACACATTATTTTTAACCCTTAACTAACCCTTTACATAGGGTATTTAATACCCTTATATATAAAGATAAAGATAAATATAAAGATAAGGATAAAGATAAATACTAGGTTAAACCGCATTTTTTTAAAAATAACTTATAAATTATTTGGTGTTTACAAAAAAAGCTGTATCTTTGCATAGAATTATCTAACTAAGTATTAACGAAAACACATACATTATGGCATACCAAGTAAGCAGTTGTTGTGGCACAGACTACGAAGAGCGTGGAGATTATGATAGATTTAACTTTTACGTTTGTTGTAGATGCGAAGAAGAATTTGAAGAACCTATTATGGATTATGATTACAGAAACTTTATGATAGATGATAGGAAAGAAGCGGAGGCAGATGAGTACAGAGACAAAATGGCAAGCATACCATTTGGTTAAAATTAATTAAATAAAACTAAAACTAATATGAAGAAAAGAAAAAACACACAACCTGAAGTTAAAGAAACTAAAAAAGATGCACTCAGAAGAATATTCTTAGCAAACAATCTTGTAGAAGAAGATGTATACAAAGATAAAAGAGGCTTTGTTATTATTACAAGAACAGGTATAGACAAGATAGTAAGCAAACAAAACATACAAGTAGCTTACGAGCCTGTTGTAATGGAAAAAGATTGGGTAGTTATGAGAGCTACTGCAAGTCTACAGCAAGGCAAAACAACTAGAAATATGATGTCTTTTGGTGAAGCATCTGATTCTAATCTAATGGGAGGTGGTAAAAAGTTTCCTGTTGCTATGGCAGAAAAGCGAGCTATGTC
>JAAHTG010001206.1_pt1 | contig 18391 bp, 19 predicted proteins | sample 6116081 | NCBI WGS metagenome assembly JAAHTG01 (sample SAMN13939989, study PRJNA603662) | sponge metagenome | isolation source: marine sponge | host: Mycale hentscheli | place: New Zealand | collected 2005 | reverse complement strand
AAAAACAAACCCACCACCCCCCCCGCCCTGGTGGTTTTCGGCCGCCGGGCGGGGCTGGCAACCCACGCCGAACCGATCGCAATCATGCATTTGATGGGAGCAGACGACAGTGTAATTTGCCGTGCCTTCGACCTGCGCTATCTGGCGCACGGCATAAAAGGTGGCATCTTCGGCATCGCTTTTGCGGCGATTACATTATGGACTGTGTCATCAATGGCAACCGAATTAGGCGAAGGGTTGGTTTCGTCGCTTGCGTCAGAAAAGGGCTTCAGCATATGGCTTTTGGCGCTGCCGCTAGTTGCTGCTATATTGACCATGTCGACTGCCCGATTAACGGTACGAAGCGCGTTGCGCGACATGATGTAGGAAAACCATGCAGCTAAAGGGCAAATTGCTGACCAAAATGATCGTCGCGGCGATGGTTTTTTCTGTCGCAGCATGGAGCGTTGGCCTGACAATTTTTGCCGCAACACTGCCGAAACTAGACCGTTCAACATCAGGCGCAACCGCTGACGGCATTATCGTCTTAACCGGCGGTAAGGGACGGTTGCAGGCTGGTCTACAATTGTTATCAGAAAAAAAAGGCGCGCGACTTTTGGTGTCGGGCGTTCACCCCTTGGTCGCCGATAAAGACCTTCGGTTGGTTACCAATGCACCGCAGGAGCTGTTCGATTGCTGTGTTGATCTGGACCGGGCGTCAGTTGACACCATCGACAACGCTGAGAAGTCGGCCAACTGGGCCACTAGCAACGGCTATAAATCGGTTTATCTGGTGACAGCCGATTATCACATGCGGCGCAGTATGTTGTTGCTGCAAAATGCGCTACCAAATTGCGAAATAATCCCACATCCGGTTGCCGCTGATATCTCACTTCAGGCCATTGCCGTGGAATATACCAAATTCATCGTTACCATTGCTGGCAGCGCGCTCTCGGCGTAGTAAATGCCTGCAAACTTGTAAACCAAGGAAAAATCAGATGTCTGGAGTATATAAGCTGAGGGCCATCATCACCACGCTGGTTCTGCTTGCTCTTGGTTATACCGCCCTTTGGTACACTGTCGGGTTTCGCACCCAAAAAGCGGCGGCAGCAACTCTTTCCGGATGGTTTGATCAGGGACTGGACGTAGAGCACGGCAAAATAACTCTGTCCGGCTTTCCTTACCGGCTGATACTGGAAATTGACGGGCTGGCCGTTAGCACGCGGCGGCCCGGACTAAAGCTGGAGACAGGCACTCTTGTTCTGGTGTCCCACCTTTGGACGCCCGATCACTGGATCGCGCAGGCCAACGAAGTAACGACAGTGCTGGGGCGCGGCACAATCGCTTTCACTGAAGATTTCCTTCAGGCCAGCTACCGCGTTCATGCTGGCGACAAGCTGGTAATTAAAATAGATTCGGACGGGGCCAAGGACATGGCCCTGCGGTCGCCGGGCGGCCTGCCGCAGCTGGATGCCTGGAGCTTACTAATCGGCAAGGATAATGGTGGCGGCACCGCTAACAGCGGGCTTTACGAAAAACGTACACTGGAACTCAAGTTTTACGCTCAGACGGGCAAGGACACACTGGAGATTGCAGGCGGTATTAGCGGACCTGGCATCCGGGATGGGTCGGTTGAACAGCTGAGCAGCTGGCGCGATGACGGCGGCCTGTTGGAACTGGACGATTTGAAATGGAACGTCGGCAGCAATGTGGTCACGCTTAACGGCGACGTGACACTAGACGAAAATTTCAAACCGCTGGGCAGCGCCGCGCTTAACGTTAAAGACTGGGGCGAATTCAAAAAATCCATGGCTGGGCTGGGTGTATCTGTGGGCAACGCACCTATAAACGGGGCAGCCTTGATGATGCAGAACGGTTCAGCGATCTTGGGCGACCGGAAAATCCTGTCGCTACCAAGAATTGATAAGTGGTAAAGTAGCCTTGGGTCTTGCTGAGCTACGAATCGTGAGGTCGGCCAAAATCAGGTGCGTCGTCGTCCTGCCCGGCATCGATAATGCGTTTGCGAATGTCCCGTGTGTGGGTGAACAGGTCGAACAAAGCATCCCCGTCCCCCCAACGAATAGCGCGCTGCAAGGCGGTCAGGTCTTCGCTGAAACGGCCCAGCATCTCCAGAACCGCATCCTTGTTGTTGAGGAATACGTCGCGCCACATGGTCGGGTCTGAGGCAGCAATGCGGGTAAAATCACGGAAGCCGCCGGCGGAATATTTAATCACTTCCGAGCGGGTCACGGTTTCCAGATCGTTGGCTGTGCCGACAATATTATAGGCGATCAGATGCGGTACATGCGAGGTGATTGCCAGCACCAAGTCATGATGGTCAGCGGTCATGATGTCGACCTTGCTGCCCAGTTTGGTCCAGAAAGCCGACAGTGCCTCAAGCGCCACCGCGTCAACGTTTTCTGGGGGCGTTAAAATACACCAGCGGCCATCAAACAGGCTGGCAAAGCCCGCTTCGGGGCCTGATTGTTCGGTGCCCGCAACCGGATGACCCGGGATGAGGTGAACACCCGCTGGAACCAGCGGCGAGAGCGACTTCAAGACGCTACTTTTTACCGATCCCACGTCACTAACAATCGTACCAGCCTTAAGGCCCGACGCAATATCAGCTGCAACGCCTGGCATTGCGCCCACAGGCACCGCCAAAATAACCAGATCAGCACCTTCTACGGCGCTCAATGCCGTACCATGGTAGCCGTCAGCAAGGCCTAGCTCGCGTGCCTTCGCCAAATTGGCGGCATTGCTGTCAGCAATGATAATTTCGGCAGCTGCGCCATTGTCTCGCGCTGCTAGCGCAACCGAAGACCCAATTAGGCCGCCGCCAATGATCGCAAGTTTTCTTATGATAGGCGCTGCGTCGCTCATTGGGGTGATCCGTTCATAAACTCAGCCAACAAAGTCAACACCGCCTGATTTTGCTCTGCCTTACCCACCGAAATTCTCAGATGGTGCGGCAGGGATGGTAGTGCACGTACAATATAGCCGTTTTTGGCCAAAAATTTATTGGCAGCACTAGCATCATGAGCACTGTCTTTAGGAAACCCTACCAGAATAAAATTCGTCTGACTGTCCACAGCGTCCAGGCCCATGGCATCAAGCGCGGCGGTCATTGCTGCTCGCCATTCCCGGTTGAACGCGACGGACTGTGCCAGGTGCCCGGTATCTTCAACGGCTGCAATGGCAGCTGGCTGGCCCGGCAGGCATACGTTAAAGGGCATGCGCACGCGGTTCAAAATATCGATTATCGCGGGCGGGCCGTACGCCCAGCCAACCCGCAGGCCTGCAAGTGCGTACATTTTGGAGAATGTGCGGGTCATCATCACGTTGTCGGCGCGCTCAACCAGCTCTGCACCAGCGCTGTAGTCAGCGGCAGTGACACATTCGGCGTAAGCAGCATCGAGCACCAGCACAACACTTTCCGGCAGGCCAGCGTGCAAGCGTTCAATCTCAGGCCACGGCAGGTAGGCTCCGGTGGGGTTGTTGGGATTGTCGATGAAGACAAGCTTGGTGCTACTGGTAACAGCCGCCAGAATACCGTCCACATCGGCGGCCCAGTTTTTGTTGGGCACGGCGATACCGGTGGCACCAACGGCTGTTGTTTGCACCGGATAGACCATGAAACCATACTGCGAATAAATAACCTCATCGCCGGGACCGGCGTATGAATGGATCAGCAGGGTCAAAATATCGTCGGAGCCAGCGCCGCATATAATGCGCTCCTCGTCCAGGCCGTGAACACCAGCAATTGCACTGCGCAAGGCGGCTGAATCGGCCTCTGGGTAACGCAGAATCTGCTCGGCTGACTGAGCGAAAGCCTCAAGCGCCGCCGGGCTGGGACCAAACGCACATTCGTTGGAAGACAGCTTGACCGGATGGGCAACACCTTCAACCTTGGCTTTGCCGGGCACATAAGGTGCCATGCCTGCAATCCAGCTGTGTGCTTTTGGTGCTGTCATCTCAAACTCCATGTGCATCTCGGTCAATGCCGCTAGCCTAACAAGGCAGCCACATCTGGCCAAAATACTATATCAAAAACTCGCCTACAGTTAGACCGCAAACCTGCTAAAGGCAAAGGAAAGTTTGTACCTGTTGACAAGTGCCAGCCATAAGGCTTTGCTGTCGCCGAAACTACAGGAACCATTCAGACCGCAAACTGAGACAAAGCCGACCGGGAGCAGACGGTGACAATAGGCGAAATCAACAGCCTGACCCTATTTAAAGACGCACCGCTTAAACTGGACGGTGGCGCAGCGCTTTCACCTGTTGATGTGGCTTTTGAGACATACGGTACGTTGGCGGCCGACGGCGGCAATGCCATTCTTGTTTGCCACGCCTTGACCGACGACCAATATGCCGCTGGCCCGCACCCTGTTACATGCAAACCTGGTTGGTGGGCGCGCATTATCGGCCCCGATAAATTGATCGACACCAACAAATATTACGTAGTTTGCTCCAACGTTCTTGGCAGCTGTATGGGCTCAACCGGGCCTTCATCAACCAACCCTGAAACCGGCGAACCATGGGGCATCGACTTTCCGGTTATCACCATACGCGACATGGTGCGGGTGCAGGCCGCACTGTTGGACGCTTTGGGTATTGAAAAGCTATTGATGGTGATAGGCGGTTCCATGGGCGGCATGCAGGTACTGGAGTGGCTAACAACCTTTCCTCGGCGGATTCACAGCGCCGCCGTGCTAGCGTCGGCTGCTCGCCATACCGCGCAAAATATCGCCTTCCACGAGGTAGGCCGTCAGGCGGTAATGGCCGACCCCAACTGGAAGCAAGGCCGCTATTACGACGGTAATAGTCCGCCCGACAAAGGCTTGTCAGTTGCGCGCATGACCGCACATATTACCTATTTATCCGAGGATGCCCTGACCCAGAAATTTGGCCGCAACTTGCAGGAACGCGAGGAGGTCACCTTCGGCTTTGACGCTGATTTTCAGGTGGAAAGCTATTTGCGCCATCAGGGCTCAACCTTTGTCGACCGGTTTGACGCCAACAGTTACCTCTATATCACCCGTGCGATGGATTATCTGGATATCCCCAGCCGCTATGGTGGCCGATTGGCCGACGCCTTTATCGGTGCGCGCGATGTTCGCTGTTGTGTCATCAGTTTTACGTCTGACTGGCTCTACCCCACCGTTGAAAACAAACGCATAGTTCATGCGCTCAATGCGGCAGGGGTCCCGGTCAGTTTCGCCGAAATCGAAACAGCCCACGGTCACGATGCGTTCCTCCTGGAAAACGCAGAGATGGATAAAATGTTGGAAGGATTCCTCGCCAGCGCTGAACGCACATACGCGCCGAACCGCACATCGGAGGGTGAGCAATGAACATGCCACAACCCATTCGCCCAGACCTGCAACTGATCGCCGATCTTATCGAGCCCGGCACCCGAGTTCTGGACATTGGTTGCGCTGACCGCGAACTGCTGGATTTCCTCGTACAAACCCAGGACGTCGATGGGCGCGGAATTGAGATCAGCCAAACCGGTGTGAACCAGTGCGTGGCACGCGGCCTTTCAGTTATTCAAGGGGACGCCGACAATGATCTGGCTGAATATCCGGACCAAAGTTTCGACACGGTGATACTTTCGCGCACCCTTCAAGCCGTGCACCAGCCAAGAACCGTATTGCTTGAACTGCTACGTATCGGCAAAAAAGCCATTGTTACCATTCCCAACTTTGGCCAGTGGCATGTGCGGCTAAGCCTGCTGGGCGGGGGCGCATGCCGGTTACAAAAGCCCTGCGGCGCACCTGGTACAATACCGAAAATATTCATTTCTGCACTATTCTCGACCTACACGACCTGATCGTGGAAGAAGATATCGAACTGGTGAAATTTGTGCCACACCAGAAAGACGGCAAACGCCTGAGAATGGGCCTTAAGCGCGCCAACTGGTTTGCTGATCAAGCCCTATTTTTGTTGAATAGCAATGGCCGCTAAAGCGACGGCAACTCGGGCGAAACCACGACACCGTCGCTGTCGGCGATAATCCAGTAACCTGGCCGGATCACGATACCGCCGACCCCCAGATCAACGTCTTTGTCGCCTCGTCCCGCCTTCACGCTTTTGCGCGGGCAGGTGCCAACTGCCTTAATGCCGATGTCCTCACGGCAAATTTCATGCAGGTCGCGCACGCAGCCGTTGATAACAACCCCGGCCCAGCCGTTGCGGGCGGCGTCTGCAGCCAGGTTGCCGCCCATAAGAGCGGTGCGCAGGCTGCCGCCGCCGTCGACGACAATCACCCGGCCTTCACCGGGTGTGACAACCAGTTTTTTTAGCGCAGAATTATCGTCCAGTGTTTTGATAGTGACAGCCGGGCCTGCAAAATCCCGCCGTCCGCCATAATCAGCAAAGATAATAGGGATGGCAAACACAGCCTCACCCAGTGCATCGCAAACGTCTGCGGTCGCAAGTTTGGGTGTCGCTATATCAGTCATTAATAACTCGTTTTTCGGTTAATCCTGCTTATGGATAATAGGCACAAGCATATCACCCCATGAGCCTTCTTCATTGTGGTAGCGCGATGCACGCATCAGTTCTACAGTCACGCCCTTGCTTACCGCGCCGATCACAGCGTCATTCAAGCGGTGCAATGCATTAGCCACTTGTCTGATTGCCATTTCCTGGCTTTCTTCCATGCTTGAATCAGCTGGTTTATCGCTCATAAATTCTCTCCGTTGGCGTCACGTGTTACTGGATACACAAGATTAGTTTTGAAATTTTATAATATAAAAAATATAGATCACGACATAATAAAACAACGTCTATTTGGACTTTTCGGCGAATTTCATCGCTGATGTTGCCTGATCACACCGGTTTATCGGTAATCCGGTATAAACTGGTTTCACCTGTTTCCTACCCTTGACTTCAGGCAAAGCACCATAAACCTGCTTACGAGCCGATACAATCAACGCACCGCCCAGGTTTTTACCCATCGAATGAAGGCTTCGCTCCATCACCTTCATCATACCGGCTGCACCCGGCCACTTCAGTGGTGGCACCATAAGTGCGGTGTCCCATTTTTCCGCTGGCAGCATCTGGTCTTGCATCAGTGATGATATCTGTGAACGCGAGTAGGGTTGGCCGTATCCAAACGGTGTTGTATCGAGCGCCGACCAAGTCCTGCGTCGGTTCGGTACCACCGCAATTACCTGCCCGCCGGGCGCAAGTATGCGCCATATTTCGCGGAACAGATGCGCAGGGCGGTCACTGTGCTCAAGCGCATGGATAACCAGCAAACGCTCGACCGACGAATCTGCAATCGGCATATGGTAATCGTCCACCAGTGCCGTCGCGCTCGCCTTCATGGACGGCCAATGACAAACCCCCTGGGCCGCTGGCATTAATGCAAAACCCAGATTTCCAGAATTTTCGCTGCTCGATTGAACAGCGGACAGATCCATATAGGGCAACGGATACCCCAAACCGTATAGAGGCGCAGTTGGTGCTTTCCACATGGGCTGGACACACTGGTGGACCAGCTGGCTGACAGACGCACCAACCGAGCTTCGGTAAAAGCGATCTAATGACAATACGTCGGGCCGCACGTCAATTCCTTCATATCAAAAAACCAATGGCCATAAATAACCAATAGTCTGAATAGCTTTTCTGTGTTTAACACTATATGCGGTTTGGTACCAAGCAAGCTTCACAGGAATTCAGACGATACATGTCAATGTGGCAAACTTGCGATACGGTTATTTCTGTCGCCCCTATTAACACTTTCGCGGCCCGGAAAGATTAGTCCTATGCCAGTAATTCTTTTGGCAATTTTCATTGATTTGGTCGGGTTCGGCATGATCGTGCCCATCTTGCCATTTCTAACGAATTCATATGGCGGCGATACCCTAACCGGCACGACATTGATATCGGTCTATGCGTTTGCCGCCTTTACCTTTGGCCCCATGTGGGGCCGCATTTCTGACCGGATTGGTCGCAAACCAGCGCTAGCAATAACTTTTTTTGGTGCCGCACTCGCCTATTTACTGTTGGCTTTTTCGACGACCCTTTGGATGGTATTTGCGGCACGGGCCTTGTCTGGCGCCATGACCGGCAACGTGGGCATAGTAATGGCTGCAATGGCAGACATGAGCGACGAGGCAAGCCGCGGCAAAGCAATGGCGAAAGTCGGGGCTGCATTCGGCCTTGGGTTCGCATTCGGCCCTGGTATCGGCGGCTACCTCAGCACGGTTGGTGGCGAAACCAGCGTTTTTCTACCTGGCATGGTTGCCTGCGGCTTGTCGCTTTTAGCGATGGTCCTGACAGCAATCTATGTGCCTGAAACAAACCCAGGCAAAGCCGCACCAGCGCATGGCGATGCCGCGACGGCGCCAGCAGTGCTCGCCGAAACCGGCGATCAGCCACCAAATTCTCATTGGCGTTCAATTGTTATGGCCCCTGGCCGCTTGTCGCTTTTTGTCATGTTTGTCGTGACCGCAACCGGCCAGAGCGTAAGCTTTTCAATCGCCCCCTTCTGGGCCGACAGCGTGCTGGGCTGGACGGCACAGGAAGTCGGCTTTTTGTTAATGGGCGTTGGGGTTTTTGTCTTTATTGTTCAGATATGGGCGGTTGAGCCTTTGTTTCGCGTGATCGGCGAAATTCGCTCATTGCAGCTGAGTTCCGTATTTCATATTGTAGGTTGCCTGATTATTGTCTTTGGGCCTGCCAGTATACTAACAGCCGTGATTGGATTTCCGCTGGTTCTGGGGGCGCTGACAATCAGCTATCCCGCGCTCAACAGCCTGTTGTCCCGTCGAACTGATCAGCGGATACAAGGCGCCGCCCTCGGTCTGTCCAACGGGTTTTCGTCAATCGGTCGTATTGCGGGGCCAATAGCGGCTGCAATGTTTTTCAGCAAGGCAATGCCCGGCGCACCGTTTGTTTTTGTTGCAGCTATCGGGGCGTCTATATTCGCCTGGTCATGGCACGAAAACCGTCAACGACCGTTTCAAAAAAACCTGCCGCCGCCCGAATAACGTCATACACCCTATTGGAAACTGCCGACCTACTCGCCCAACGCACACTCACCCGCTAGCGGGGCGAGCCATTTTCCCGCCTCGCGACTGATATTTGTCATACCATCGTGGAAGGCGTCGATAATATCCTCGCCGTTTGCGGCACTGACTTGCGGCGATGCCGAGAACGTCGGCTGGCCGATTAAGCGGTTATCATTATAGCGAATTAAAATAAACTCGACCTCAATATCAACCCGGTCATCGCCAGCGCTTACTCCCGGCACAAATTCAAATGCCCAAACTTTCACGCCAAGCCGGCACCCTGCCTGCACATCTATCGCACCCTGACCTAACAAGCGCGTACCCGACACACTGCCAATCGCACGGATGAAATAATCACGGATCAAGTCTGTTGAATTGGACGACCAACGCACGCCTTGCAAACTGGTGCGTTTCCTGTTTTCCAAGGCGACAGCAACATCAACGCCGCCCAGTCCGTCGCTCATCAACGGTTCTTCCACATAAATAATGGTCGCCATGTCGCTTGTATTTACGTTTGCGCCATCATATTCCAAACTGAAAACATCGTCGGCAGGGCCATCATCACCAAATGATATCAAGGGCCCACAGCTCGCCAGCATCAACGCTGCTGCCCCTGCAAACAGTTTGCGAACTGCATGGGCACGACTTGAACTCGTTAAATTTCGCGTTGGATTTTCCATCAATTGCCATCCTCAACGGTGCTGCGCTTTTTAAGGTCATATTCTGCTTCTTTGGTGCCAAAAATCACCCCGGCCGGATTTTGTTCAATACGGCTCATCAGCCGCGACAAGTTCCGAGCTGTTACCCGCAGATCCAGGATCATTCTGGACACCTCAGGCAGACTGGTATTAACAAATTGTGTCACAGCACCTTCGTTCGCCGCAACCATACCATCAACCCGCGCCAGCAATGTGGTAGCGGTCTGCATGGTGGTAATTGCCTCGGTGACCAATTGTTTGGCATCGTCTTCGATCAGGGCATTACTGTTTTCAACCAGCTGATTGATTTTGGCAGCCGCAGTTTTGGTTTGCGCAAGAATTTCCTTCACGTCAGCAACCATGGTTTCCAAGTCATCAGTACTATCCGCCAGATTGCCTGCTAGCCGGTCGCTGTTGCGCAACACGCCTGAAACACTGGCGATATTTTCGTCGCTGAGCAGTTTTTGTATTTGTCCAACCGCAAGGATCGCTTCATTGACCAGATTGGGTGCACTTTCAAAAATTGCCAGAATTGGTGACGGAGCCGACTGAATTATCGGGCGCTCCTGACCCGGATGAGGTTCAAGCGGCGGTGCGTCTGGCGATCCGCCAGATAGCTCAATGTAGGCAACGCCGGTCAAACCCTGAAACTGTAACTGCGCAATTGATGCATCACTAACCGGCACTTCTGCCCGAAGCCTGATCCATACCCGCACTTTGCTAGGGTCATCTGGCGCTAGCGTAATATCGCGTACGTCGCCGACGGGAATACCGGAATAGTAAACAATACTGCGCTTCAGCAGGCCGCTGACGGTGCCTTCAAAATAAACGTCATAGTCGCGGTACTCTGCGTCCAGATCAACTTTGGCGATCCAGATTGCAAAGGCTACAAGCCCGGCCAGAAAGGTGAGAACAAATCCACCAACCAACACATATGACGCCCGTGTTTCCATTCAGCTATTTCCTATTCCTTACCTAACCAACATCACTCGCGAGCTAAACAATGCCAGCGGCGCGAGCCCTTGGCCCACCAAAATATTCTTTTACCCACGGATGATCAAATTGCACCACATCGGCCAGCGGTGCGTTGATCAAAATTCGCTTATCTCCCAACACAGCAATACGGTCGCATACTCTGTATAACGTGTCGAGATCATGGGTGACCAAAAAAACCGTCAGCCCAAGCGACTGGCTTAGGTCCTTGACCAGACCATCAAACGCCGCCGCGCCGATCGGGTCAAGCCCGGCTGTCGGTTCGCCAGAAACAAAACATGCGGGTCAAGAGCCAAAGACCGCGCCAACGCCGCGCGCTTGCGCATGCCACCAGACAAGTCGGAGGGAAACTGACAGGCTGCATCCAGCGGCAATCCGGCCATGGTGATTTTACTGCGCGCCAGGTCGTCCATCACATCAAGCGGCAGGTGGTAATACTCGCGCAGCGGCACTTGCACATTCTGGGCAACTGTCAGCGAACTAAATAAAGCGCCGTCCTGGAATAAAACGCCCCAATCCTGGCGCGACGCCCGTTCTTCATTCCGTGAAAGTGATGCCTGATCACGACCATTAATCTCAATTGTACCTGTAACCTGTTTATTCAGGCCAATGATCGTGCGTAGCAAAACCGACTTACCCGAGCCGGAGCCGCCAACAACACCAAGAATTTCGCCGCGCCTTACGTCCAAATCCAGGTTTTCATGCACCACATGCTCACCAAAGGCAGTTTTCAGTCCACGAATCTTAATAATCGCATCATGACCGTCCGGCGTCGGTGCTGTGCCTGGTTTCTGAGCGATATCATCCATCGTCCGCCCCTATAGTCCGATACTGGTGAAAAAGATTGCAAACAAAGCGTCAAAGGCAATCACCAAAAATATCGCCTGCACCACGCTTTTGGTTGTGCGTGAGCCCAGTGCATCTGCGCTGCCTTCGACCCGCAAGCCCTGATAACAACCGCATGTGGCGATAATTGCAGCAAAAAACGGTGCCTTAATGATGCCAACCCAAAAATGATCAACTGATATTTCTTCTCGGAAATAAACGATGAAGTTACCAGGCGATATATCCAGCTGCACCCACGCCATCAACATGCCTCCTGCAATGCCGACAATATCCGCGTAAAACGCCAGAAGCGGCAAACAAATCAGCATCGCTATCAACCGCGGCAGCACCAGCACGTCAATTGGGTCCATGCCCAGCGTGCGCATGGCATCCACTTCTTCGTTAAGGACCATGGATCCGATTTGAGCGGTAAACGCACTGCCAGACCGTCCCGCAATGATGATCGCAGTGAGCAAAATGCCAAGCTCTCGCAGGTGGGAAATACCCATCATATCGATGACGAAAATATCCGCACCAAACCGTGCCAGCTGGATCGCCCCCTGGTTAACCATAACGGCACCGATCAAAAAGGAGATCAGGCCAACAATGCCCATAGCCCGCAGACCGGTAGTGTCCATTTGGTGGATAATCGGTATGAGTCGCACCCGGCCCGGATCAACGGTTGACCCTATCAATCTAGTCAACACGAGGCCAAGGAAACTAAGCAAGCGCGCGAACGAGCGCAGCGCCATCCAAAAGGCTTCGCCGGTTTCTGCAAGGGGTACAATATACCAAGGAAGAGTTTCAGGCTCCATGCGCGCGGGAGGCGGGCAACAGGTAATAACATCCAACAGAGACTTATGAGCTTCAGGAACGCCTGTCAGTGTCGCTTCGCAGTGTTCACCAACCTTGCCCGCGAACCGACGCACCAGCACTGCGCCCGTGGTATCAAGCCTATCCAGTCCACCACAATCCAGCATTGAAGATGATAGATTTTGTGAACCGGCAGACTTCGGCGAAAACAGCGCGCGCATGGTCTGATCAATGGCATGCGCATTCTCAATAACCCAGTCGCCCTTCAACAGGATACGGGTTTCCTTCCCGACACCTTCGATGCTGACAAAGTCATTATTTTGAGCTGCTGTGTTCATTCACTGTTCGCCGATCACGCCCGTTCAATGCATCGCTAAACCAAATCATGCATAGCCTTGCCGACAATAGCGGTGTTGGCAAGCGGTTATGCAGCGACCGAAACAAATGTGATTGCGCCGGACCCCGCAAAACTTATCCGGCTTGACGGTCCGCCAAGATTTCCGATGCCAATTTTTTAGACCGAAAATTATCCACGTCAATTGGTGCCTCAGGAAACGGCATTCTCACCGCGACCAACGACGTATTAAACTTCTTTGACAAACGGTCCATGCCCTTATCGAGGCTATAAAAAGCAAACCGGTAGGCAATTGCATTCCAGACACCAAAAGCCTTCAGTACCCGGTACAGTGACTTGGCGAACTGGCCCCCGGTCTGGAAAACACTGGCCAAATCCGTGGTCTCGCGGTCCATGATCGCATATAGATTACAATTGGAATATTCGTTGTCTGCAAAGCGGTGAAATCGTCTTTGCCCGTCCGGATAAACGTCCAGAAGGACCTTTTTTTCGGTAATGGCTATAGCCGCACGGCTGCGAGTTCGTTCAATTTCGCTGCAAAAATGCGCCACCATAGGCGGTGACAACAATACATTGTCTGCGGTTGTCACCAGTGCGGGCAAAAGCGCATCACCTTCAACCGCAGCCACAAAGCTGGAATAAAGGTCGGCGCCTGCGAGAACCACCCGCGCCTTTCCCGCAGTCTTCATGCGCTCATAGGCGGGCACGCCGTCCATAACATCCAATTGGTCGATTGAAATGGTTACCCGTTCAATTTCCGGGCTTTGATCAAGGCAGTCCAGCACATGCTCGACCAGTTTTTTCCCCGCCATATCGATAAGGCATTTATGAGAAACAGCAGCGTCAGCCGCCAATTCATTGACAACACCAACCCGCTGCGCTGCCATTACAACCGCATGGAACTTTTTCAACTGCAAATCCTCTATGTAAGGTCGGCCGAGCTGATAAGGCCTTGGCGCAGCATACTATGACAGAGAATCGTTTCGATCAATTCCCGGTAGTCAACCCCTGCTCCGCGCGCGGAAAATGGCACGGCCTTTTTCGACCGGAGATTACAGCTTAGGTTAATTTCGAGAAAATTCAGCGAATCGGTGCTGGCATCATATTTAAACTCCATGCGCGCATAGTCACAGGGCCATATTTCCGGCAGGATATTTTCTGCGTGCTGGTGCAACCGGTCGATAATCGGCTGTTCATTGTATATTTCAAGAACAACATCGTCACTTGGTGTCAGGTGCCGCTTTTGCTCATAAGAACGAATGGCCAGGGGGTCGTCGACCACAAAGCGCACAATCGGCAATATCCACGGACCTTTTCCGCCAATTATGGGCACTGCCAATTCGTATCCATCGACAAATGTTTCAACAATTGCGTCGTGGCCAAGCGAATGCAGATAGTCGATATGAACTTTAGCGTCGGCCCAGGTTTCAACGGATTTGATACCCCAGGACGCAGAGCTTGCATTTGGCTTAACTACAAACCTGTCGGTTTTGAAGTTGGGTGCGTCAATTGCATGGCAGCCGCGGCGGTATATTTCCCAATCGGGCGTTGAAAGCCCGCGGTTTTTGGCCGCCAATTTCATCAAATGCTTATCATCCCCCAAGCCACGCAGTATGGGGCTGGCACCCAAATAGGGTATATTGTTATAGGACGATATAAGCGGCGCGAGCATTTCGCTGTTTACGAAACCGCCACGATTAAAAAGCGTGAAAAGAAAATCATAATCCTGAGCTTCAAAAAGGCGTTCATAGCGACCACACGCCTCTACATTGAAACCAATCGTTCGCAGCGTTTCCCGCAACTCATAGTGATAGGTTGCATGGGTTCCATCTTCGTGGTCCGGCGTTCCGTCGCCTTCGGCCCACTTTGCCAGGAATAGAATTTTTAGTCTTTCCTTGGCTTCATCCTTCAGGCGCAAACATTGTTCGTGTGGCATAATAACCTCATTTTTTCAGTGATTCTGTCTAATAATCACCGTGAAACAATCGTTAGCGCCCTCCACACGCGCTGCTCGAGCTCCCCACTAAGTCATCCCATCTACATCGTTTTTAAGGCCGTGCCAAATAGTTTTGAATGGCAACAAACACATGCACCTACTTGTCACACACCGAGAGCCCGGCTAGACTTAAAAAAAAGGAAGAAAATTGCGCGCGGACGGAAAAGCGGCTTTACGGACATTATACCCAGCCATTCAGCCCTATCATAAAGAATGGATATCAACCGGCGACAACCACAGAATTTATGTGGAGCAGTCCGGCAACCCCAACGGTTTGCCTGTTTTATTTGTCCACGGTGGCCCCGGCGGCGGCAGCAGCCCGATCCAGCGACGTTTCTTCAACCCCAGCAAATACCGGATCATCCTGTTTGACCAGCGCGGCTGCGGCCAAAGCAAACCCCATGCATCGCTGGAAAATAACACAACCCAGCATCTAATCGATGACATGGCTCATATTCGCACACAGCTGGGCGTTGATAAATGGATTTTGTTCGGCGGGTCGTGGGGTAGCACTCTCGCACTCTTGTATGCTCAGGCTTTTCCCGAGCATATGCATAGCCTGATCCTGCGCGGTATTTTCCTGATGCGCCAGCGCGAGCTGGATTGGTTTTACAAAGACGGCACGGGGCGTATTTTCCCGGAATCCTGGTCACGCTTTACCGGTTTGGTCCCAGAAGACGAACGCGATGATGTTATCGGCGCCTATTACCGACGGCTTACTGAACCAGAGTTTGAGGAAACGCGACTGAGATTCGCAAAAGAATGGAGCCTGTGGGAAGGCAGCACCGTGACACTTGTGCCCGATGAAGAGCAACGCGCCCACTCGGTTGATCCTGTGTTTGCTCTCGCCTTCGCCCGCATCGAAGCCCACTATTTTCACAATCAGGGCTTCCTCAAAACCGACAATCAAATCCTGAGCGACGCGGGCAAGCTAATTGGCATTCCAACCACAATCATCCAGGGCAGATACGATTCGATTTGCCCGCCAATTTCCGCATGGGAACTGTCAAAAGCCATGCCATGGGCAAAACTCAAAATGGTAGCAGTGGCTGGCCATTCAGCGTTTGAAACCGCAATTCAGCACGAGCTTATCTGCGCCACCGACGCAGCCTAATTCACAGTGATGCGGCAAGTTGCCTCAAGACATTGACGTCGCTGACAAACTAGACATAGATAGCGTCAAGTTTTGAAAACAACGGACTAAGTGCGTCGATGAAAAAAATCCTGATCAATATCTTAATCCTGCTAACGCCAGTATCCTTGCCCGCGGTTGCGCACGGTACCGAGCCGCACGCTGCCCTGGATATTTCACAGGCTTGGGCGCGCAAAACCGGGGCACGCACCGCGTCCACAGCTGTCTATTTAGACATTAAAAACCTGTCCGAAAAGGTGGAAAAATTGCTGTCTGTCGGGTCAAACCGGGCATCAATGGCGATGATCCACCGCTCTTCCGAGCAGGACGGTATTATGCGCATGGAAATGCAGGATACCGTAGAAATTCGCCCCGGAGCCACAGTTTCATTTGAACCGGGCGGATTGCATATAATGCTGACCAATTTGGACGAACCGCTTAAGCAAGGGCAGCTATTTCCGCTCCGGCTTACTTTTGAGCACGCCGGAGAGGTGGAAATATTCGTGGAAGTGACCGGCATAGCCGGCCTTGAAAAACAATAAAACCATCTGCCGACTTAGCGCTCAAATCCAGCCTGTAGCGTCCCGGCGCACAACTTTCTCAAGCATATCCATACTGCGTGCACTGTCGTTCAGACAGGGGATGTAGTGAAAAAGCGTGCCGCCAGCTTTCATGAATTGCTCCCGCAGTTCCATGTTCAGCTCTTCCAGCGTCTCTAGACAATCTGCAGAGAATGCCGGTGCCATCACCGCCAGTTTCTTGATCCCATCTGCCGCCAGCTGGTCGACCATTTTGTCAGTATAAGGACTGACCCACTGCGCTGGGCCCACCCGCGACTGAAAGGAGGTGACAATTTCGTCTACGTTGTAACCAGCCGCTTCCTGAAATAACCGCGATGTCTTCCGGCAATGGCAAGGGTACGGATCACCCTTGTCGAAATAAGCCTGCGGTATCGAATGGTAGGACATCAATATTTTTTCCGGCTTCCAATCAAGCGTGTCCAATGATGTTTTTGCAGAATCAGCCAACGCCGCAATATAGTCCGGGTCATCGCAGTAGCGGGCTACCGTATGCACCGCTGGTTGCCAGCGCATTTTTCCCAAACATTCAAAAGCCTTGTCAAAGGTGGACGCAGTTGTCGTCGCGCTATACTGCGGATACAAAGCGAACAATATTATCCGCTCACACCCTGCTTTCTGTAACTCATGAAGTCCCGCCGCAATCGACGGGTTGCCGTATCGAAACGCCCACGCAACGGTTAATTCATCACCGAAGGCTTCGCTCAATTTTTCGCATTGAGACCGCGCATAAGTTCTCAGTGGCGACTCGCCGCGCTCATAGTCCCAAATTTTTGCATAAGCCCGGGCCGATTTGGCTGGCCGAAAGGTCAGTATGGGACCGTAAAGAATAGGCAACCACAACAAACGCGGTGTTTCAATTACCCGGGGATCGGACAAAAATTCAGCCAAAAACCTTCTTACAGCAGCGTATGTGGGCGCATCCGGTGTGCCCAGGCTCATCAGCAAAAGTCCGGTTTTACCGTGTTGAACTGGCGGATGTTCGGACGGCAATGAAGTATCGTAATTTGATTTCGGCATTGGTACTGACTTTCACTCAAATTTTTTCGGGTTTCAAGACGCCGCTACGGCCCCTAATGCAATATACGCACAAGCATTGTACCCGGTTCTCTTAGGGGGTCTGTTGCCACCGATAAAACCACACCGTCACGCGGCGCATAATAGCTGGCTAACTCACTGCCGTATGCGTCAACCATTGTTGCTACTTTCTGGCCCTTGCTCACCCGATCTTTAAGGCCAACGTGAATATAGGCAAACCCTCCAACATCCGTGTAAATATTGACCGATGTAGCGCCGACCACAGGCTCAATTACCGGCTTGACTTTCTCGCCCGCCAGCATATCGAGCCCCTTCATCAGATTTTGCAATCCCGCAACAGACCGCGCAACCAATTCCGGCTGCCAGCGCTTAGGGCCACCAACTTCAAGGGTAACAGACGGGACCCCGGCTCGCATCAGCGCAGTTTCGAGCGTACCGTCCTGGCCGCGATCATTTTTGATCAGATCAGGCGACAGATCAAACGCCATCTGCCGCGACGTCGGGTTTCGGAAATCGGCGAATACAAACAACGGATAATCCGATCCTCGGGTCTGAGTATGCAAGTCAACGGCATAATCAGCGTTGTTTTTAAATAGACTGTGCCAAAGTCGGCCCACATATCGCTCGGCCGCATTGCCGCTGCCTAACGTACCGGGGAACAAACGGTTGAGATCAGCCATATTGCCGCCTTCGTCCGAGCTCACGAAATGTCGGTTATTGGCATTCATGCCGGGCTGGTTGACCCCGGGCACAACAATCAGCGTACCGCGCAGCGCCGCGACATCGATAGACTGTAATAGCCCATGAATAACCGAAATACCGTTCAATTCGTCGCCGTGAACCGCCGACGTTAGCCACAGCTTTGGTCCCGCCGTCGCGCCCTTCGCCACCACAGGAGGGACCCATCTCGCCCCGCCCGAGGTGGGGGCGCCGGCCGGGGGCGTGCAAGGGGGGGGGGGGG
>JAAHTG010001205.1_pt1 | contig 18424 bp, 10 predicted proteins | sample 6116081 | NCBI WGS metagenome assembly JAAHTG01 (sample SAMN13939989, study PRJNA603662) | sponge metagenome | isolation source: marine sponge | host: Mycale hentscheli | place: New Zealand | collected 2005 | reverse complement strand
TACCAGCTCTACAAACTTATACTATAATAGGAAGACTACAGGATAAAAATACAAACACTCCTATACAAGGAGCTAAAGTTACATTAGGAGTTAATCAAGATTTTACAGAAACGGGAGTTGATGTTAATAGTACTATAGATATTACTAGGGATTTTATCCCTAACCCTTTAAATGTTTCTGAAGATTTACTCCCCACTAGTATACCAGTTAATTTAAATGATTCACAATTCATCCCTATTCCAGGTCAAACCACTAAAACAGATAAACAAGGAAATTTTTCAATTAAGGTTAGAATTCCTATTATACCTGAAAATCAAAGAACTCCTCTTATTTTTGGTTTATTATATTCAAAAAGTAAATATATCCCAGGAGCTCAAGTTATTATTAATGGTGATAAAACTATAAAAACAAACCTAACACTCACTAATTTAGTAAATCTTGAAGCAGCCGCTAAAGATATATCCCAAACTTTTAATGATGGTATTGATTTAGCTCAATCTGCTGTTACAGCTTTAGCATTAAATACTTTAGATAAAATTATTTATGCTAAAAAATTTAGCATAGGTAGATTAGTAGATACTATTAAAACTAAATTAATTCCTTTAGCAATATCATTATTATTATCTTTTGGTATAGCAAAATTAACACAAGCCAATAGAAAAACATGCCCAACTCCTGAGGCCTTAAATGATGTAATAAGAACTAGAAATAGAGTAGTAAGGCAATTAAATCAAATTTTTCAATCAATAGTTATTAATACTGCTCTAGCTGCAGCTTTTACATCTCTAGCTAGTGTCTTAAAAGGAGTAAGATTAGGAATGGATGCTTTACCTGCACCACAAGCAACAGGTGTTTTTCCCGCTAAAGATTTTGGGGGTTTAATATTTGCCCAACCCTATTCATTTACCGCAAAATTACAACACATTAATGATGAATTAGAAAAATTAGAAGAAGCAAATAAAGAAACAAGTAGAGCTACTTTAGTATCTCTAGTATTGGTAATAGCAGGGGCTACAACTGTAATATTATTGTTAAGATCTATAGATAAAATGACCCAAGAATGTATTGAAGAGAATGGAGCTACACAAGTAGAATTAGAAGCTATTAATCAAGAATTATTAGATTTAGCTGAAGAAGGAGAAGAAGATGGAAATCCTATAATAGGTAATACAAATGGTTTTATATTTAGTGTTGAAACAGATAATACAAACCCAGTTGGAACCTTAAAACGTAGATTTGCGGTAGCTAAAGATTCTAGGGGGGTTACATTATTAAAAGGAGAACCATCATTTAGTTCATCAGATCAAATATTAATTGATGAACTTATATTTTATATACAACAAAACAATTTAAAAGCTAACTAGTTTAATATTTATAATAAATCAATATAACATGAAATTAAGTCAATTAAAAACTATTGTAAAAGAAGCTGTAAAAGAAGCAATACAAGAGGAGATGAAAGACATTCTTATAGAAGCAGTTCGTGCTCCTAAATCTGTAGTTTATGAAAATAACACAACTACACCTACTCCAATAAATCCTGTAACACAACAAAAAATGCCAGAAGATAAAAGAATGGCAATGAAAGAAAATATCCAGAATGTATTAGGTGGTATGATGCCTGGAGCAAATGGAACTTTATCAGCAACAACGGCAAATATACCACTACAAATGGGAAGTGGAGATACAACATCCCCTAATGGTAGTTTACCAAATGGTAATGTAAGTATGGATCAAATTATGGGTTTAATGAATAGTAAAGGGTAATAGTTATGGCGTTTGGAGTAAGAAGGGTATATCCTAATGATTTACGACCTAGAGTTGCTATTGGTGTTAATTTACCATTTAGTGCACCTGGGGTATTCCAACCTAACTATCAAACTAAAGATGCTATTAGGAATAATTTAATTAATTATTTTTTAACAAATCCTGGAGAAAGAATAGAAAACCCACTTTTTGGTGCTGGTTTAAGAAGATATATTTTTACTCAAATAGAAACTAACAATTTTGATTTTATAAAAGAAGATATCCAAACTAAATTAAATGATAATTTTCCAAATATAGAAGTTTTAGATGTAGAAGTTTTAAAAACTGTTAATGAAAATACAATACAAATAAATATAACTTATAGTATTCCTAATACAGGTATAAATGATACTTTAGAATTAAATTTTAGATAATGGCATTACTAAATAAAGACATATCTTATATTAATAAGGACTTTAATGATATTAGAGCCCAACTTATTAATTTCTCACAAACATATTTCCCTAACACTTATACAGATTTTAGTCCTGCTTCTCCGGGTATGATGTTTATAGAACAAGCATCTTATGTTAGTGATGTCCTGTCATTTTATTTAGATAACCAGATACAAGAAACATACCTGCAATATGCTAGGCAGTTTGATAATTTATATGATCTTGCTTATATGTTTAGTTATAAACCTAAAGCAACGGGTTTAGCATCAGTAAATTTAGATTTTTATCAACAAGTCCCATCTAAAGTAGTAGGTTCTCAAACACTACCTGATTTTGATTATTCTTTAATAGTAGGAACAAATACAGTTTCAAACACTCAAACAGGTACTAGTTTTATAATAGATAATGCTGTAGACTTTTCAGTCTCATCTTCAAGTGATCCAACTGAAATATCAATAGCTCAAGTAGCAGGTGGAGAACCAACTTATTATCTATTAAAGAAAACGAGACAAGCATCATCTGGTACTATTACAACTCAAACTTTTACTTTAGGTGCTTATCAACCGTTCCCAACCTTAGAAATTAATTCTAATAATATAGGTGGTATTCTTGATATATTTGATTCTGATGGTAATCAGTATTATGAAGTAGATTATTTGGGTCAAGATTTAGTATATGATAGTATTAAAAACACAAACACTAATGATCCCAATAACTATCAGGATGGTGATGCACCTTATATTTTAAGAACAAAATCAACAAATAATAGATTTGTTACAAGATATTTAAACGAAACAACATTACAAATTCAATTTGGTTCTGGTAATACATTACAAATTGATGAACAAATAGTTCCTAATCCTGATAATGTAGGAATTGGATTACCATTTGGTCAAAGTAAATTAACAACAGCTTTTTCACCTACAAATTTTGTATTTACAAATACTTACGGAACAGCTCCAAGTAACACAACTTTAACAGTTAGATACCTAACAGGTGGTGGAACCAGAGATAATGTTGATGCTAATCAAGTCACTCAATTAAATACAGGTAATACTTTATTTAAAAATTCAAATATAAGTAACACAACTACAGCACAATTTATATTTAATTCATTAGCTGTAAATAATCCTATTGCTGCTAGTGGTGGCGGAGATGGTGATACTATAGAAGAAATAAGACAGAATTCTTTAGCTAATTATAACACACAACAAAGGAATGTTACTGCTGATGATTATTTAATTAGAGCTTTAAGTATGCCATCTAAATTTGGTGATTTATCTAAAGCATATACAACAAAACCAAGTGTAAAAGACCCAGATACAATTTTAGATCTATATGTATTAGCCTACAATGTAGAAGGTAATTTAGTAACAACATCAGATGCAATAAAAAGTAATTTAATTACTTATTTAAACCAATCAAGAATGATAGGTGATACTGTTAGTGTAAAAGATGCTTTTATTATTAATATTTGTATAGATTTTGAAATAATTACATTACCAAATTTTAATAATAGCGAAGTATTAACTAGATGTATAACAGCATTACAAACATATTTTGCAGTTAGTAAATGGCAAATTAATCAACCTATTATATTAAGAGAAATAACTGTATTATTAGATATTATTCCTGGTGTACAAACTGTACAAAATGTAAGTATTACAAATAAAGCAGGTACAAATAGTGGATATTCACAATTTGCTTATGATATAAGTGGAGCAACTCAAAGTGGTATAATATATCCTTCTTTAGATCCAAGTATATTTGAAGTAAAATACCCAAATACGGATATTAAGGGTAGGGTAGTTTCATTAGGAACAGGAACATTTAACATTAGTGGAGGAGGATCATCCACAGGTTATTAAAAGAATTAAATCATGGCAGTATATAAAATTTTTCCTTTACAAGACGCTACAATGTATTCATTTTACCCTACTATGAATACAGGGATAGACCCTATTATTGAAGTAGGTAATCTTAATGTAAATATAAACCCAGTACCACAGGTATTTAGATATTTAGTTGAATTTGACCAAACTGAAATAGAAAATATAATAGATACTAAAGTAGGAGGAACCCAATTTTCTAGTAGTTTAAAATGTTTTATAGCTAATGCTCAAGGTGTTATTTTTGATACTGAATTAGAAATATATCCAGTATCTGGATCATGGAATAATGGATCAGGTACTTATTTAGATTCGCCGTTTACAACTAATGGTTGTAGTTGGAGAAATCAAACATTTGAAGGAGGTCAAGAATGGGCTACTTCTAGTTTTCAACCCTATGCAACTGCCTCTTTTTCAGGAAGTGGTACAGCAGGAGGTGGTACTTGGTATACAGGTTCATCTGATCCTAATAATACTAATTTAGAGGTTACACAATCTTTTACTTTAAGATCACAAAAAGATCTTAATGCCCCTGTTACGGATATAATTAAAGTTTGGTATTCTAGTTCTAAATCAATAGGTGGATATACAAATATTCAAAATAATGGGTTTTTAGTAAAATGGGAAGATGCTATAGAATTTAGTACAACAGACGCTATCCAACCAGTTATGCAATTTTACTCAGTAGACACAAACACAATATATCCTCCTACCTTAGAAATAAAATGGGATGATTCTTCTTTTGAAACCGGAAGTTTACCCCCTATACAAACAACAGATTTATATGTAGCTTTAGATAGTAATCCTGGTGTATTTTATGAAGAAAGTATAAATAGATTTAGACTAAATATTAGACCTGACTTCCCAGTTAGAACATTTTCAACATCTTCCATAGACACAAAAAATCATTATTTAAATAGTAGTTCAATGTACTCGGTTAAAGACTTAGATACTAATGAAACTTTAATAGATTTTGATCCCGAGTTTACAAAGATAAGCTGTGATAGTCAAAGTAACTATTTTGATATTTATATGAATGGGTTACAACCTGAAAGATATTATAAAATTTTAATCCAAACCACTATTAGTGGAAGCACTATAGTAAAAGATGATAATTATTATTTTAAAGTTATTAATAGATAATGGCAGAAGAAAGACTAGATCTAATTAAAGATGTTTTTAATAAAGCTGAATACATTAAAACTATAAATACAAGTTTTAGTGAATTAGGTGTTACTTCTATTACTGAAGATCAACAACTCCAACCAACAGTTGAAGAATTCTTTACATTATATAATTCTCTTTTTTATGATATACCTGCTCTTGGTGAAACCAATTCCCATGAATATCTAATCAAAACAAGTGGTGAATATATAAATTATGAAGAAAGAAATGAAGAAATTCAAGCCCTTCAAGCAGAAATAGCACAATTAAGAAGTGATTTACTTTCTGCTCAAATAAATAATATAAAAACAGCAGCCGGTCCTTCTGAAAGTGAACAAACAAATGAAGCGTTAGCAGTATTTGAAAGAGAACTCCAAGCAGCTAATGAAAATATTATAGTAACTAACACAACGTTATCAAATAATACACAAACTTCACAAAACACCCCAGCACTAAGTGGGGGAAGTACATCTAATGGAGGAACTACAGGAGGAACTACTACAGGAGGTGGAAGTACTAGTGGAGGTGGTGGAGGAGGATATTAAATTTAATCTATGAATAAAAATGTAACAATACAACAATTAGATCCTAACACATTTGAATACCAAACATATTCAGATTCGGATTCTCAATTAATAGTACAGTCTCAATTAGATACTATGTTTTCTAAAGATACTGATTACATTGAATATTATGCTTACGACCAAAATCAAAATCTAATATATCCTGGGTCTACAATACCTTTATTAGATTATAATGTAAGAGATGGAGATGTACTTTTAAACCCACAAAAAGATTTAGAAAATACTGGTTTTGATATAGGTGTATATAATATTTTATATACTTTTTATAGAAAAAGATTATCATCAAATATATCAGAAAAATACTTTATTGCAAATATTTCCTCTGATAGAACTGAGATTAGGTTAGATAGTAATATTATAACGAATGAGTTAGTAATATCTTCAAGTAACGAATTTATACAGTATAGAGAGGCAGCTGAATACTTTGTTGATTTTTATTTAAATTTTGGTAATAATCAAACAGTAATCGCTAATAATATAAAATTAGAAACAGAAGAAGGAATTGATCCTACTGTTTTAATAAAGTTATATGAACCTTTACCATCTAATTTTAGTGTAAAGGATGAATTGTGGGTAGTAGAAGAACTATCAGACCCACAAGCATACGAATTAGATTTTCCTTTTGAACCTATTATAGAAGATGATTTTACTTATATAGCTGGTCCTAACTATAACCTTAACGTAATACAAGAAACATCAACTGGTGGTGAAGCATTTTCATTTAATACTTTATTACAATCAGATGTAACAAGTTCAATTAACCAGATTCAAAATCTTTTAAACCAAAAAGAAATTGATATTAATGTTAATTATGAAAACTATGCAAATTTTGTTCATTTTAGTTCTGCTAAAATACGTTTAGAAAATTTTTATTATAAAGTAGGCTTAATAGAATCTGCTAGTAATCAATTGGTAGATAATAACATTACAACCCCAACATCTCAAACATTTGCTTATAGTTCAAGTAAAGCATTACTAACAGGTCAAATTGATACTATTATAAAGAATTTTGATGGGTATGAATCCTTTCTATATTTTAATAGTGGATCACAATACTCATACCCAAAATTAAATACATCACCCCCATTTCAACTTGCCCCTACAGGAAGTACAGAAGTTTTAACTTGGATTGGTAACGCAACAGTTGGAGATACTTATTATGGAGGACAAGCATTATCTGCTTCAAATTATGATCAAGATAATAGAAATTGGTTATACTGGTCTATCCCAGAATATTTAAGAGATGACCCTGCAAACGAAGGATATGAATTGTTTGTTGATATGGTTGCTCAATATTATGATAATGTATGGGTTTATACCAAAGACATTTCAAATAAATTTGATGCTGATAACCGTTTAGAATATGGTATTGCTAAAGATCTAGTAGCAGATGCTATTAAAGATTTTGGTGTAAAATTATATGCTAGTAATTTCAATACAAATGACTTATTTACAGCATTTTTAGGAATAACTCCTTCTGGTAGTGCATTTCCTTTTCCAAATATAACTGGTAGTTTACCCGTAGAATCTGGGTTTGAGTACGTAGATACTGAAATATCGGCATCGAATGATATAGTGCCATTAAACAATGTTCAAAAACAAGTATATAAACGAATATACCACAATATACCATATTTGCTTAAAACTAAGGGTACAGTAGCTGGTATAAGGGCATTAATTACATCTTATGGAATACCAGATACAATTTTACGAATTAGTGAATTTGGGGGTAAAGATAGAAATGAATCTCAAGACTACGATTTAAAACAAGATGTATTTAATTATGAGTTTAATACTGGGGTTAATTCTACAAACTTTATATCTTCTTCTCTTGTACCTAATAGTGATTTTGATTATTTATCATATACTTCACCCCAAACCATTCAATTTAGATTTAAATCTTCCGGTATTCCAACTGCTTCTAATAATATAGCAAGTAGTGATATTAGATATTCTCAATCATTATGGTTAGGAGATTTAACTGATGGTAATTTTACAAACCTAGGAGCGGCAGCAGTTTTAGAATATACAGGATCAGGTTTTGTATCTGGTTCTTATTCTGGGTCAATAGCTAGTCCTTATGATACTTGGGGTACTTTAAAATTTTACCCCAATGTCAATCTAAACCCAACAGTATCTTGTAGTATATTTGCTCCATTCTTTAATGAGGATTGGTGGTCAGTACAACTTAATTATACTACAACTAATTCTTCTGTGGCATCAACAGCTTCATTATTTGCTGCAAATGAAATAGATGGTAGAATAGGATTTACAGGTTCAGAAACTAAACTGGGATTAGATGATAGAGATTGGACTAGATTGGATTTTGCATCATTAAATAATAGTACCAGTAAAATTATTAATGGTAAAGGTTATACACCATTTTCTGGTTCATTCCAAGAATATAGAATGTATACCCCAGTAATCAGTGAAAGTAAATTCTTTGATTATACTGTAAATCCATATTCAAATGAAGGAAATAATATTAATTCTACACCAGATGAACAGTTCTTTAGAGCTGCTTTAGGTACTCAATTAGATACTGGGAGTACAACTTCAATACACCCTAGAGTAACAGGATCAGCAGTACAAATTACACAATCCTTTGCTAATGGTGGAAGCTCATTTTATACAAGTAGTGCAGATTGGTTAGTTAATAGAGAAGATATATTCCAAGACCAAGTACCAGCAGGTATAAAAAATAGAATAACAGATAAAATACATAAAGAAAATTTAATTTTAGCTGAGGCACCTTATGGTTTTCAAACACCAACTTCATCTACTGCTACAATTTCAAGCACTACAAGTTCTGTTTTATCTCCTATGGAGTCTATACAACAGCAGTCGTTTGTAAGTCAAAGCTATACTCCGAATGTTAATTATCTTGAAGTAGCATTTTCACCATCAAATCAAATAAATGATGATATTAATGCTCAACTAGGGTATTTTAATTTAGGAGAGTATATTGGTGATCCAAGATTTATATCTTCATCATCATACTCATACCCAGATTTAAATAGATTAAGAGATGCGTATTTTGAAAAATATATTAGAGGGTATGATATAGTTGATTTTATCAGGTTAATAAAATTCTTTGATAATTCATTATTTAAAATGATAGAAGATTTTACTCCAGCTAGAACAAGTTTAGCTTCTGGTGTGGTAGTAAAACAGCATTTATTAGAAAGAAATAGATTAAGACCAGCTCAAGTAACTTCATCTCAACACGTTTATGAAGGCTTAGTAGTAAACTTACCTAAAGATTATAGTTCTGGATCATCAGATTTCCCACAATATTCAACTGAAGGATCTGCATTATATAAATTTAGTGGTGGACCAGGTGGTTCATTTAACAGATATAATGGATTACAAACATCACCTTCTGGTTCTAACGGTTTAGGACCTGATAATAGGTTTAATTTAACACAAAGTTGGACAGAATCATTTGATTATGGTTCAATAGATAGATCAATAATTAATTCTACTTTCTTTAACCAAAGTAGTTCACAATATATCAGTGCATCTTATAAAGGTATTAGAGAAGGAGTCATTCATAGTGACCAATCAGAATTTTATAATGGTGTATTTTCAGGTTCTTTTATAGAGGTAGCTAATGGAGATTTAAATCCAGGTTGTGAACCTTATTTAAATGTAGCAGATACTCCATTTGTTTATAAACCAATATTTTTTTCAACTTCAACAAATAATGGGTCAACTGTACTAAAAGATGAATTTTCAAATCAGGGAAATGTTCCTCGTGCAGGAGAAGCATGGATTGCTTCTGAAAAAATAGCACCAACAGGTACAATAAAAAGTAACATACAACAAGTTTTTGCTATAAAATTAAATGCACTTGATGTAAATGGAATATATGCACTTGAGTACTTTACAGATCTTGATGATTTAAGATTTGTATTTGGAGATTCAATTATTCCTTATAGTGCAACAGCAACTAAATATATAATAACTGGAAAAACAATTTTTGCAGATCATGGTTTATTTAATATATCACAAGCATCAGGGGTAGGTGGTAATAACTACCTACAAGAAGTAGATGGTGTAACTTATTATCCTATAACTAGTTCCACTAAAGGTGGGTCATCAAATTGGTCATTAGAAGCTAAAACTAGTTTTAGTACAAGTGGTTCTGTTAATAGTGGAGCTAATGATGATTTACAACAAAATAATTTATCAAACACTAATAGTGGTGATCAATCACAAAATATATATTTTTGGAATGGAGTAACACAAGATGCATTAGGATTTTTTAATACTGGATCATCAACTATAAACACAAATATAATTTTAGGTGGACCAGGATTAACACCAGCAGGTTCTCCAGATCAATTTTTTACAAATGCTGCGTATACTATTCCTTATACACCCAACGTATCATGGAATATATCAGCATCTATTGTTTATAGTTCATCACTTGGAGATATAGCAGGTGCTCAAACAGACTCAGGAGTCTACCATTCTGGTTCTAGTTATCAAGGAGGAGAATTAGTAGATCAAAGTTTTACTTTAAGTTCTGGTTTTGCAGCTGCTGCTGTACCATTATTTAGACCTGCACCATTTCAAACGGCAGATTTAGGTAACATCGCTTTTAATCTTGATGCTAGTAATAATTCATTTAACAACCTTCTTCCTGGTAATTCAGGTTCAGGTTTACCACTTAGCGATTTTGGTGGTCACACTAAAATAAAAGTAGCAGGTACCGCTTCATTAGATTTTTTCTTCCCATCTTTAAAATTAAAAGGAGACACACCTCCATTAAATACACTTGGTGCTGTTGAACAATATTTATCTGGAAGTGCTTTCCCACTTGCTGATCCTAGTGGAATTGCAAGTACTGATTTTACAGCAACTTTTTTAAGTCAGGATGGTGCTTTATTTGGTACACCCAGTTTTAGTTTTACAACTAATTTAAATAACATTAATAATGAAGAATTTTGGGAAGATTCCGAAACTAAAAATGGTGGTATATTAATTGATTTTAATGGGATTAAAGACGCAAATGAAGATGATGGTAGTACAACATTAAATGTATATTCAACAGGATTTTTTATAGAAACTTTAGATATTAATGGTGGTCCTTCTTCTAATTTTACAGCAAGTGCTTATTTTACGTATTTTGAAAATGCATCGGATCAAGAACCAGCAGGTTTTAATGATTCCGCAGCTATAAAACTATTTGAACTAAAGTCTGTAGGAGGGGAAGTTTTAGAAACCAACCCAGACCTAGACCAGGATTTATATCAAGAAATATTTAATGGAGAAGATTTTCTCGGTAACGGTGAAATTGTTAATTTAGATCATTTAGGTATAATTTATTTTACAATAAAAAATAATAGTTTTGTTAATGATTTAACTTATACTTTTAGACTACAATTAAGTGCACAAGTAGGCTTTGAATCATCCCCAGGTGGGACAATTAGTTATGTGGGTGGTGGTAGTTTTGATAGCTATTTACCAATAGTAGAGGGTAGTGCTGGTGGAGTTAATCAATTTCAAGCTGCAACTTTATCTGCAATTTCAGATTTCTACCCAACAGCAATTGTAGATGTTTTCCTAAGAAGAACAGGATCACAAGGTGATAATCTTATTACATCATCAGTATATAATGCTGTAACCGGACTAGGAGGATATTCTGGTTCATATATAGAGGGTATTACAATGGTTTTTCCTGATGAAAAAATTGAAAATATTTATAAAAATGCTCCATATAGTGGGCTTGCAGAAGATACTACACAAAACCAAATAGGTGATATGTATTATGTAGAATATTCAATGAGTTCATTTGCACCCGGGTTTATTGCTGGTTCACCAGTTACTTCAGTGTTTAGTGACTTTGACATTGATCAAGCTACTGATGGAACTAAGATACTTATATCCCAAGAATATGTAGGAGGAACTCCAGGTTTTGATGCTACAGGTAGTTTACGTCTTTCACAAGGTAACACTTCTAACCCAGATACCTTAGGTAATTTTCCCACAGAGTTATCTTGGAATTTAGATGAAAATGCAGATGGAACAACAAGAGTTGATATTTCTGGATCTTTTATTAGGAATTTTTTCCATAATGATAGGTTTGGGTTTGGTATAAGAAATAGAAAAGTAGGTAATGGTTCACAATTATTTATTAATGAAATAACAGCAAGTATTTTTCCTTCACAATCTATTTGGTCTCCTATCACACCTCCTCCGGGTTATAATAATTTTAGACAAGCACAAAATGTAAATTTAATTGTTTCTTCATATTATCCTGGAGTTTTACCTTTTGATTTAGCTATAGATTGTCAACCTTTATTAAATAATTTTGTTTCTCAAAGAACAAATCCATTTTTAATGGATATAGATTATAACTTTCAAGGTAATACTATATATTTTTCTAGCTCTTTAGCACCTGTTAATTTTAGACAAATACTATCAGGTAGTGCTGTAAGAGCAGCAGTACCAAATTCTAACTATACATCTTTAAGATCAATTAACCCACGATATAATGGTTCAAAATCTACTAGCCAAAAGCTAAATGTTTGGAATATAGGAGATACAGGTACATTTGGTAAAAACCCAACAGTAGAATTAAGGGATGCATTTTTTGGATATTTTAATGATTTAGATGATCCATATCCAAACATTAATGGTTTAACTAGAGTTAACTTAAGTTATTTGGTCGATGAACAAGGTAATGCTTTACCACCATCATTAGAACCTATAACTATAGATACTTTTAATGCCGTTTTTCCAAATACAACATTAGGTAAAGTAGCTGTAAGAGACATTAGTAGTAAATATCAAGATTTAGGTTCCCCATCTCCTATTAGCCGTACAATGGAATATGTAACACCTATATGTTACTCACAAAATTCTGGAAATAATTACTCAAATACAATCCCATTATCTGGTTCAGGTTTTATTTCAAGATATGATAATGATAATGCTAATTTGGTTACATTTGCACAATTTTCAGCTGCAGGTACAGCATCTATTAATACAGATCAATCACAACTAAGTGTAGATTATATTTTAGATCCATCTGAATTAATTTCACAACCCGCAAATACTACTACATTACCTTATTCAGCATCTGCTATAGCACCTTCAATTAATGATGGAGTTAGTAGTTACCCAGCTGCTGTTGGTACTTGGCCTAATCTTGGGACAGACCTAAACAATCAACAGATAATATCAATGCAAACTTCTGTAGTTACTACTTATGTAAGTGAAACAAAAGGTCAAGGGGACGAACTACAGATAACTTTAAAAATGAATTATGGTAATATAGGTACTACTTTAACATCATCCACCTTCAATTTAGAATATATTGATTGTAAAGTTTATACAGAAACGGGTCAAGTTTATTTAATAAAGAATGTAGATGAGTATGGTTGGTTCCGTTATTTAAATAGTTCTAATGAAGATATAAATGCAAGTGGTCCTAGATATACCCCAAATTTAGATAGATGGACCACATCTAGAGTTCAAGTTCCAAGTACTGGATTAAGAATTTCTGCAGGTTGGGAAATGTATGAAACCTTATATAGTTTAGGTCTAATGAGACAAAGAGGACCTAGTGATGGTTCTGGTGTAACAGCTCTAGAATGGATATTCTCAGCTAATTCAGGCCCACAAAATATACAATCTGGTAACGAACTTAATTGGTCAATTTCTGGTTTTTTTAAAGAAGCTAGTACTAACTACGGTCGCCAACAAGGATTTTTCTTTCCACCATTTTATGAAGGAGCATATACCTCAGTTAAAATACAAGGTGCAGGTGTTCAAGATCATTTATTAGCAGAAGCTAATATAGCCCAATCACCATTCTGGGTATTTTCAGGATCAAGTGGAATAGACTATTCATTTATAGAAATGTCATCTTCAAACTTTAATGAAGCATATGGTACAGGATATATCCAAGGTGACTTACCTTACGAACCAGGCCCATCACAATATTTTCCAAGTGGTATAGAACCAAAAACAACAGCTTTTGATCCTATTACTGATGTATTAGAATTTCAAGAAAATGATGAAATTAGGTTTGGTAATAATGAAAATTTTACATATAGAGTTTTAGAAGTATTTGCACCACAAGAAAATAGTGGAAGTGTAAAACTTAGATTAAACAAACCAGTAGATACCTCGATAAATAAAGATTTCTTCCTAGTAAGAAGAAGAGTTGTAAATCCTAATTCACTTTACTTGGATACGCCATTCCCTTATGGTACATTATCAAGTGGAAGTATTAGCCAAGCAATATTCTCTACTGGATCACAAGCCCTATCAGGCTCATTTACACCTGGGATAGATGGAGATGGTTTATATTCGGGTTCAGTAAGCAATTTAGAATTAGCAACAACACCAGGTATTTTATTCCCGGATTTTCCAACAGAATATTTGATACAAAGCGCATCATCTATAATAAATGATTTAATTTCAAAAGGAATAATAGATTCTTAATAAGAATACATATTTATAACATATAACAATATTTATATTAAAAACACAAAATGGGATACTTAAATAATTCAGTAATAACAGTTGATGCTATCTTAACTACTAAAGGAAGGGAGTTATTAGCAAGAAACGATGGTTCTTTTCAAATTACACAATTTGCTTTAGGGGATGATGAAATAGATTATACACTTTATAACCCTAACCATCCATCTGGATCGGCTTTTTATGGTGAAGCACTTGATAATATGCCATTACTTGAAGCATTTCCAAGCGAACTTCAAATAATGAAATATAAATTAACTACTTTACCTAGAGGTACTTCTAAATTACCTGTATTAGATTTAGGTTATGCAGCAATTACTTTAAGACAAGGAGCTCAATTATCAATTACTCCACAAACCTTAAATTATTTAGGTAATGAACAAACCTTTGAAACATCGGGATATAGTGCAACTATAGGAGATGTAAGAGTATTAAGTACATTCTCAGCACAAGGTATTCAAACTGAGGCTGCAGTATCTGCAAATACAAATGCTGCTAGAACCATAGGAACTAGTGTTGCAAAAACAGTAACTGGAACTCAAATAAACGTAACGGCAACAACAGTAAATACATTATTTGGTTCTAATTCTCAATTAAGAACAACATTAACAGTAACAGGATTAGACAGTGGGGCACGTATTACAATCCCAGTAACAGTAACAAAACAATCCTTAACCGCAACAACATAATAATATGGCTTTTAAAAGATTAGACCCAGAAGATTTCGTAGTAAGTTCTGATTCAGTAACTTCAACTGTATGGAGCAATAATACTCCATCACTAAACACCTTTTTTACATCTTCAACCCAAACTGAGGGATCATCAGGTCCTTATTATTTAAGTGTTTACCAAACAGCATCTGCTCTTGATACAGCAGCTGTTCAATTCCAAATTGCTTATGCTAATAGGAATGGTGGGGGTGGTGTTAATTTTGATGGATCTGTACCATTTGTATCACCTACAACTACTATTTATGGGCAATATCGAACCTTAATATTAGAAGATGAAAACGCTAGTTTTGTATGGGGTGAATCTTCTACGGGTAGTGTTGATAATGGGTTTTATGTTATAAGTATTGAAAGAGCAAGATATAAACAATCCCTTCTCCCAGGAACACTTAATTTATCTATATCTAGTAGTAATTCAAATTTTACACAAACACAAATTCATTTAACTGATAATTCTGGAATGGTAACATTACCAACTTATTATGGCACACAAAGAGTTTATCAATTAATTAGTGGTTCTGATGGTGTAGCTCATAATGCTGCATCTGGAGGAACAGGTTTTACAGCAAATAGTGGATCATATGGTTGGTTTTGTCCTGATATTTCTACTATACTATTAAACGAGGCAGCTTTAAATGATAATACTGCTGCTGGTGGTGGTATAAATTTAGCAACGGTAACTGCTTCTAATACATTTGGAGATAACCCAACAAGGTTATATAACCATATCTCGGGTTCAACAGGTGATGTAGATGGTAATATATTTCAACTAAATTCTCAAGAAACCATTACTTCTGACTATGTATTTGTCAGAGCAAGAAATAGTGAATTTAACTATACAGAAAACCCATCATTTATATCAGGTTCAACTGGTGAAGTAATTTATCCTTACTTTATTAATAACCCACAAACATTTCCCACCACAGTAGGAATGTATAACGATTCAAATGATTTAATTGCTGTAGCTAAATTATCAAAGCCTATACAAAAAGATTTTACAAAAGAAGCTCTTGTTAGAGTTAAACTAGATTTCTAAAATGAATGAGCGCTTACAAACAATTCAATACACAGGACTTAATAGTATCACCATTTGAAGTAAATAAATCATTTTCTTTTTTAGATAGTGAATTTCCAGATAATAGCATTAATTGGTATAGTATTCCGGGTGGTACTTTCGATACCAGTTTTTTAACCAATAAAACTCTAGTAGGAAACCCTGGTGAAGAAGAATATACTGTTTTATTAGCCAATTCAATTAAACAGCTATACTACACTAACTATATTTCGGGTAGTGCAGGGTTTACTCAGGATGCAATAACATCTAGTATTTTACTAGGTGCAAACAGAGAGGGAGATACATTTATTGGTGGTGTTCAACAATCTAATTTTTATAATTACGAACAAACCACACTTTTCCCTGCTAGGATTCTCCCACCAATAGCATTTTCAATAATAAGTATACCCTCAAAATTATTTGGAGATTATATTCAACCTAATTCATTTGAACTTTCTACAGTAGGAGGTACTTTCTCGGGTAATTATAGAGATGATGGAAATGGGCGTATAATTAATTCAATTGGAGATATTAATGGTAATATCATATACCAACATGGTATTATAATTATTAGAAAATTTGACCCTCTCTTTAATATAATGAGTGGAGGAAATGTAACTGCTTCTTTCTCTAGTTCATATAAATTATTTGAAACACAATATCAATGTACAATTGATGAAAATGAATTTAATTATACATTAAATCCTAGTGCTGTAACAGGTAGCCAAATACCCACAGTATTTTCAGGAAGTAGTATAGAATGGGAAAACACAGCATCTATTGGTTCTCCTTTAGGGTTTGTAACAAGTTCATTTTTTGAACCCTATATTACAACTGTAGGGTTATATGATGAAAATCATCAACTATTAGCTGTAGGTAAATTAGCAAAACCATTACAATCATCCCCTACTACGGATACAACTATTTTAGTAAATATAGACAGATAAATTTTAATTAAAACCAAAAACATGAGCTGGACTTATAAGACACATGAAATAGGGGATATTACTCAATTTCCAAACAATACTTTTGGTTTTGTCTATATGACAACACATAAACCCACTGGTAAATCTTATATTGGGAAAAAAGTACTATTTCATAACCAAAAGAAAAAATTAGGTAAAAAAGAAATTGCTGCTCTAACTGGAGTAGTTGGTAGACGACCTTCATATAAATTAGTAGTTAAAGAATCAGATTGGCTTAAATATTATGGTTCCCAAAAAGATATTAAACAATTATTATTAGAAGGTAAAAAAGATGAATTTGAACGTACCATATTAAAATGTGTACAAACAAAAAAACAACTTACCTATTTTGAAATTAAATATCAAATGTTATATGAAGTATTAGAAAAACCAGATAAGTTTTTTAATGATAATATTTTAGGTAAATTTTTCACAAAAGATCTAGATGGTCTAGATTTTGAAAGTCTCGTGGAGGACACAATATAGTTTCGTATATTACCATTTATGGTAAACCAATTATTAGTTACACTAGTAAATTCAGTATTAGGTTCGGGGAAGGCAACTGCCCGAAATAACTATGCTTACCACTGCCCTTTATGTCATCACCATAAACCTAAATTAGAAGTTAACTTAACCGAAAATCGCGAAGGTAAAAATCCTTGGCATTGTTGGGCGTGTGATGCTAGAGGTACTACTATCTATTCTTTATTTAAACAATTAAAAGCAGCATCAGATAAATTTGTAGAACTAGGTAGTTTAGTTAAATCTTCAAAATCAATTAAAGAAACACAAGTTGTATCTAGTGTTGTATTACCATCCGAGTTTATTAGCCTAGATAGCGTTGACTTAAGCGGTATTATGGCTAGACACGCGCTTGCGTACCTAAAAAATAGGCACGTGAGTAAATACGATATTATCAAGTATAACATAGGTTACTGTAAAGAAGGTTTATATAAAAATATGATTATAATCCCAACATATGATGCAGATGGTAGACTAAATTATTTTACTGCTCGTTCATTTGAAAAAGAACCATATGTTAAATATCGCAATCCATCAGCAAGTAGAGATGTAGTACCTAATGAACATTTAATAAACTGGAATATACCTATTATTTTATGTGAAGGACTATTTGATGCTATGGCTATAAAAAGAAACGCAATCCCACTATTAGGGAAAAATATACAGAGCAGCTTAATGAAAAAGATAGTTACATCTGTAGTAGATAAAATTTACATTGCATTGGATAGGGATGCAATCAAACAAGCTTTAAAATTCTGCGAACGATTAATGGCAGAAGGTAAAGAAGTCTATCTTGTAGATTTACAAGATAAGGATCC
>JAAHTG010001203.1_pt1 | contig 18464 bp, 48 predicted proteins | sample 6116081 | NCBI WGS metagenome assembly JAAHTG01 (sample SAMN13939989, study PRJNA603662) | sponge metagenome | isolation source: marine sponge | host: Mycale hentscheli | place: New Zealand | collected 2005 | reverse complement strand
AAACAATGAGAAGAAATGTAGCTAATACTCAAGGTATTCTATCATATCAAGTTGAACCTAGTTTTATTACTAATGGTTCATTAACACCTATTCAAACATATGATCACGCTGGTATAATGGTTTTATTAGCAACACCAGCATGGACTCCTGAAGAACCTGCATAATATCATTTTTTTTATCAACTAAATATTTGGCCTTTGGATAAGAGGATGTTATATTTATGTCATAAATTAAGGTTATGGCATTATTCAAATTTCAAAATTTAAACAAACATGGTAATCTAAGAACTAGAATAGTTCATAATGATTCCTCACAATATTCTTTTAAACCAAGAGGATTAGGTAAGTTTGTAAATATACAAAGATTTTATTATGAAGTAGAACATGCCTATATGGCACCTTCACTTTATATAGATAGTGATGGTGATAAAAGAGTGTTACCAACATTTCAAAAAGTACATCCATTAACTACATTAAAAGATTTAATTTGGATTAAATTAGAGTCTAAACCTAAAAAAAGAACAGAACCTATTATAGAGACTCATGTTAGTAGTAGTTCTAAAGATATAGAATATACAACCAAATACTACCCAGACTCAGGTAAAATATATTGTGATTGTCCAGGTACATGGAGAGCAAAGGATAGAAGATGTAAGCACATCAAAGCAATGGAATTAAAAATAAAAAAATGAAAGGTAGATATTATTGTGAAGAACATATGAGTCCAACTTATCAAGCTATAGTAGCTGAAAAGTTAAGATTTGAAGGTAAAGAAATTAAAGGAAATAAACGAGGTAAAAGAATAAATAATGAAAAGAGGTAGACCAGTAGAACAACCAGTAGAAGTAAAAGAAAAATATACTAGAGTAGTTAAACATTCAGATGGTTCAGTCACAACTTGGTTTTATGATTTATCAAAAACAAAAGATGGACCTATAAAAACAGAAACAAAATATCCTAAAGGAATGTTAGACTGGGGGCAAGTTCAAGAATCTTTACCAAAAACAAAAAGAAAGTATGCGCTAGATGATGGTAGAATAGTTGGTTATACTAGAGCTAGAGAGTTAGGTGTTATTTAATATTTATAATAAACACCAAGAATGTCCTATAAAAAATGGATTCATAAATACAAATTTCTACAAGAAGATCTAATTGATACTCAAAAACAATTTGAAGAATATGCTCAAATTTTTAATAAAGATTTTAGTATTAAAATTGATGAAGATAACCCACCAGAACCTATAGAAATAAATCCATTACCAGACCGTATAAATGATAATTTATGTAAGCCTATCTTCAAAAGATTATCAAAAACACTTCACCCTGATAGAGGAGGTGATAATGATGATTTTATTAAAACATCAGACTATTATAGAAATCAAGATATTATAGGTTTATATCTCATATCTGAAAAATATAATATTAACATAAAAGATTTAATAACAGATAACATATTATCTTTATTTGAATCTTCATGTGAATTAATTGAAGAAAAAATAAGCAATAAGAAAAAATCACTAGCCTGGGATTGGTGTACTACAACAGATCCTAAAGAAAAAGAATTAACAATTAAATATTTAAAAGAAAATCATAATATAATTCCAAAAGAAAATTATAAAAATAAGTAAGGTAACCAATTTTTACCACCATTAACATTTATATTTTTTACAAATTGAAGATATGTAGGCCTATAAGGTTGATATTCAAGTTTTAAATTAGCTTCTTCTAAGGTTTTATTATCTTTTTCTACATTACAAGACCTGCAACAAGTAGCTAAGTTTTTCCAAGTGTTTTTTCCACCCTTTGATTTAGGTATAACATGATCTATAGTTAATTTATCACGGTCCCTATCACCACAATATAAACAATGATATCCATCTCTTTTAAAAATATTCTCTCTATTTAAAGTTACTTTCCTAAATGGAACAGTAATATAATTTAATAGCCTTATAATAGTAGGACGTTTAAAAATCTTAACACTAGTAATAATAGGTTTATCATCATTAGATTCAACAACCTCAGCTTTTCCTAAGTAAACCAATTTAAAAGCTCTATTTAATCCTGTAACATTAATAGGGGTGTAATCATTATTTAAAACTAAAATAGATTCCATATAAATAAATATTTACTTTCTTCTATAAAATATTTGGCTTCTGGAATTAGTTTACTTATATTTAGACAAATAAAAAATAATAAAAGTTATGAAATTAAAATCACAAATTACAAATAACCCAGTAACAAAAGCTTGGGAAAATGGATTAAGAGCAATTAAAGAAGGCAGACGTGATGATGCCAGAGATTTCTTTGATATGGGTATAGTAATGATAGCAACTTATGCTGATGAGGGTCATACAGAAAATGATTACTTAATTGAAGGTGTAAGAAAAGGATTATGGCATACTCGATTCTGGAAAGTCGGGTTAGAAAACAATAATTTAATATTAGGATAATAAAAATAAAAGTTATGAGTAAGAAAATTTTACATTTACATTTAGGAGACGGATTTGGTAATTCATCAACATTAATTTGTAGTTTGAAAGATGGTAGTATTAGATATACTTTTTATGGAGGAACAGGGTCAAGTGGAACCCCATTTTCATTAAATAATATTCAATACTATGATTTAGTTAATGGGAATATAAGTTGGATTAGAGATAGATCACTTCCAATTGATACCAGACTAGGTGAAACATTAGAGGAATTTAAAGAGAGAATTATTAATATGCTTAAACATAGTACTAATAAAGTAATTAATGTGGTTAGTAATAAAGTTACATTTGCTTAAACCAAAACAAAGAAGATAAATTAAATTAAAGTTATGGATAAAGAAGAAATATACAATGAATTGCAAAGGGCTATCATGCTTATTGAAGATAATTGCCCTCATATGGCTAAAGTAATTTTAGAATCATTAGCAAATAAAGTAACATTTTAAATTATGACTATAGATGATAAAAATTTATTAGATGATGTTTGTAAATACATTTCTAATTGTGGTAATAAAGAACTATATTTTATTCAAAAAACAATAGAATATAGAAGAGAAGAATTAAAAACTAAAATGTTTGAAGGATCAACTAAATTATGAATAATAATTTAATATATGGGATACTATTATTAATTGGGGGTCATATATGTGCCTGGTTTCAATTAAACAGTCAATTTAAATGGGATTGGTTTAAAGAGAATACTTGGGTAATGGTTTTATTAGGCATACCCTGCTCATATCTATTTATTTGGGGAACTAAATTCACAGTAGAAGGTATGGACGGTTTATTATGGCCTACTAGATTTATAGGATTTGGAGTTGGAATGGTAATTTATGCCATTTTAGTTAACCATTTCTTCAATGAAGGATTTAATATCAAAACAATTATATCACTTTTATTGGCAGTTATTTTAATATGCATACAAGTTTTTTGGAAGAATTAAAATATTAATAAATTTTTTAATATTTATAACTATAGTTGCATTTTTAAGAGTTTTTAATAAAAGTAGTTTTCTAATATTAACTTTTATTAAACAATTGATATGCTACTAGGATTTAATTTCATTGTGACTTTATTAGTCATTTTCCCACCATTATTATATACTTTTATTTTATATTTAACTTCACCACAGGGTTCAATTAAATTTAAAAATTGCATCTATTGTATTATTGCTGGGATATTATCTATAGGTTTACTTGATTTTTTAGATTTACCATTTTCCCACTGGAATAAATTTTATGTATTTGGTGATGTTTTTGATGTTAATTTTAAAGTAGTTGCAGCCAGAGAAGAACTAGTAAAATATATAATGTTCATAATTATGATGGTTAACTTTAGGAAAGAAAAAACATTACATCCTGTGGCTTATATGCTATATTTTGGTATGGTAGGGTTAGGTTTTGCATTATTAGAAAATTTTGGATACTATCAAGAATATGGACCCTTTGTATTAAAATCCAGACCTTTTAATGCTACTTTAATTCATATGAATTGTGGTTTATTATTTGGATATTGGATAGGTTTAAGTAAAATTATAAAATCACCCTCTAAGTCTAATAGTGTAGCAACTTATTTATTAGCAGGCAGACCAAAACTAAAAACATTTTTATATTTTATAGTAGGGTATACAACAGCTATCCTCTATCATGGGTTACATAATTACAATTTACATACATCATTCTACTCAGCAGACACTATTATGATAATGTGGATTGTTTTTGGATTAATAATAGTAAAGTTATTATATAGGGATTTAATAACAGAATATGAAAAAAATAAATAAACCATGAATAATTTAATAAAAATATACAAAACAAGTCCTTATTTAGAGTATAAAAACAAAACAGAATTTAATGAATCAATAGTTGGATCAAATGCTTATGGAGAAATAACTCAAAAAGGCACTAATGATTTAGTGAAACATTTTAAATCTTATTTCAACTCAGATACCGTGTTTTATGATTTAGGATCAGGTTTAGGAAAAATGGTGTTACATATTGGAATACAATATGAAGTAAAAAAATCAATTGGGATTGAATATAGTGAAGAAAGACATCAGGGTGCTATTGATTTACAAAAACAATATGCTTCAAAATATAATAATATTCAATTTTACAAAGGAAACTTTTTAACTCATAACTTATCAGATGCTACAGTTGTCTATGTAGACAATACTTGCTTAGAATCTAAATTAATGAAAAAACTTTATTCTAAATTTCCAAAAAATTGTTTAATTTTATATAAAAAACAATTTAGTTTCTTAAGTAAAGAAGTCCAAAATGTAAAACAAAATTTAATAGAAAGGACATATAATCAAAAAGTATTAAGGTGGGTAATTAAAAAATAATTTGGCTATTTAATTTACTCCTAATATATTTATTAATATGTTTAACCAATTATACCACCATCAAGGCAATTTATATAAAATTATTAGAAATATTCCTATAACAAATTTTAATTCCCAAGAAAAAGTTAAGGAATTTAGAGACCATATAAATTCAAACCATGTTTTAAAAACAAAAACACATTATATGTTTTGTGAAGTGGTTGAAGAAGCTGAAATAGTAAAATGAAAAGATTAATATTATTATTTTTAACCTTTATAGGATGCTCTAAAATAGATAGTGAAGGTTTTAAAACTTATAAAATTAAAAAAAACAGACATAGATCTGGCTATAGGTATAAAGCTGACAAGAGAAATCTTATAGAGTTCCAAGTAATATTTGATGAATCAGCTATTTACACCTCTAAATCAGCACATAACCAAGCTGATGTAAACAAATTATATGGTGTGAGTGATTGTGGTAGAGGCCACATGGAATACTCAATTCGTTTTGGATGGAGATATTATAATAACAAATTACAAATATTATGGTTCAAACATACAGGAGGATTTTTTACATTTGATGTAATAAAAGAAGTACAAATAAATGAAATTATAAATTGTAGTTTGGAGATAACAGAAGACAATTATATTTTAGGTGTTGATGGACATCATGCTATCACAGATAGAACATGTATGCAAAACTACAAAAGATATTACTTATATCCTTATTTTGGGGGAGATGAAACTGCTCCACATGATATTGTAATTAAAATAAAAGACTAACATATTTATATTATATAATAAAATTTATGAAAAATTTCAAAAAGTTAATTAAAGAAGCACATTTAGGAAATCCCCTTAATGAAGTAGTTAGAGGTGATGACTTTAGATTTATTGAAATTAAGGATCTACATTTTGAAACAGACCCAGACAGGCTAGAAGATATGAAAATAGAGTTTGGAGAAAAAATGGGTGGATTCACAACTAAAGATAAAATTGAAGATGCTGAATATGAATTAAGAAGATTTAGAAAGTCAATTGGTTTTGGTGATGGTAGCTACTCAGGAGTATTTTTACCAGGTACATATGATGCTATTAATTCTAAATTAGGTGATGGTCCTCATGCTAAAAAAGTTTCAACTCCTAAATGGAATGATAGAAAATATGAACAATGGATTAAAGATGTAGCATCAGGAGGTGGAGCTGAATTTGCTTATGATATGGCTCAAAATGCTAAAATGGAAGCTGGACTAATTGATTGGGTAAAGAAAAACAGATTAGATTTTGGAGATGTTACTCCATTAGAAAGAATACAATATGATATTGAAGCACTAGCTGAATCAGTTAATGAAGATTTAATTAAAGAAACTACTGTAGATGGAGGTAATTATAGATCAAGCTATCAACATAACCAACCTAAAGATCAACTTACAACCACAGAGGATTATGAAATATTCATGGAAATGTTTCCTAAAGGAGAAGCTTCAAGAATTTTAATGGACCCCAAAAGGAAAGAGCTTTATGATAAACATTTAGAATGGACAAAAGAAAGTGGGTATAATAATACTTTTGAACATATGCAATATCATGAAGTAGAACATGAAGGTGAAAGATATAAAGTTCACCAATCACAATATTATAATGGTAACTATAAAGATTTTAGAAATCCTCGCTTTACTGAATTAATGATTTCAAAAGATGGAAAAAGTATGGGAAGATATTTAGTTGACACTTATGAATATATTAAAGATTTAAACAATTTAAAAGTAAAAGATAAAGTATCAGAATCATTAAATAAAATAAAAGATGAAATTCCTGCTTTTATGATGAGAGATGGAATGTATAGAGAAGTAGTTGAAGATTCAGTTAACTATAAGGAATTTGAAGAAAAAATTAAGAGTTTTGTAGGCCTTAAATATTATAAAATGATACAATCAGTACATCCAGGCGCTTTAAAAGATTTTTATAAAAAGTATCATGTTACTAATCCTAATCTTGAAGAAGATGAAGATTTAGATATTAATTATAGTGATGCTAGTGCAGGAGATAAATCAATAGAAGATGAATCTGCATCTGGTGCTTATGAATCCAAAGGTTTTGATTTTAAGAAAATGGTTAAAGAAGCATTAACCCCTAAAAACCTAAAATAATGAAACCTTGTACATGCCCAAAATGTCTATGTGGTACCTCTTGCAACTGTAAATGTTGTAATTGTTAATACTTTATTATTTTTCTAAACTTTTTTCATATTTATAATAAATTAATTTATATGAAGTTAATTACATCTTTTTTCAAAACGTTTTCAAAACAAGTTACGTCTGTAAAAACATATAGGGGTAGATTTAAAAAAGAGTGATTCCTTAAAACCTATTTATTTAAAAGATAGGGGCGCTAGTGGCTGTTAACCACTAATAGGAACACTTGGAAAGCCAATGGAGATTAGAGCTCTCAACTACTAGCCCCTGTTTTTTAATAGATAAAAATGGAACTATTGAAATTAACATGGTGGATGGATGAGCCAATTGATTATGAATATAAACAATACATTCTACTTGGCTACCTACAGAAAATAGAAAATTATTTTCTTAATAAAGACTTCTCTCCTTACTTATTACATACTGAAAAACTTTATGAAGAAATGGCTATTAATTTAGAATTTATTGAGGTCTTTGAAGATGAAATGTCATCAAGTCATTTAATGTTTACAAAAAAAGGAATAGGATGGGAAGATACAAAACTTCCAACAATTAAGGAACTAGAAGAAATGAAAAACATACTTAAATTCTCAGTCCCTTTACTAAAACAAAAGGTACAAATAGGTAAAGAACTTTGGAAAAACAGTCCTACTATTTTGTGGTAAAATTTGGCTACCTTATTTATTTTACTTATATTTATATATAAGAAAATTAAGGTAGTTATGGACAATTTCAAATGCTTATCATTAGAACAAGAAAAATATCTTTGCATGTTGCATAGATTAAACGCTTACGATTTACTTAAATTAGAAAAACAAAAAGAAGTAGAGTTAGGAATAGCTGATGCTAATGGTGACTCTAAACTTATAGATGATATTGAAAATAAATTAGATTGGATTCGAATAGTATTAATAACAAGATCTAAATTAAGTTAAAATGGAAGAATTAAAAGAATTTGAATTAATAGAAGCATCAATAAGAAATTCATATGATATCTTAGTAGGTGAAAAAACATTTGATGATATAATTAACCAAGAAAATATAGAATATATTATGTTTCATATAGACCCATTTATAGACTTCCCAGAAGATGAAGATATAGATTATTTAATAGCATATTTTGAACAAAATGAAGAATATGAAAAATGTGCTAGATTGTTAAATTTAAAAAAATAAAGGTTATGAGTGATTTAAAAAATAGATTAAAAGTATTCTCAAATTGGCTTAAAGAGTCAAATTATGATTTAATTGACACTTATGATGGTCAATTAGAAAGAGTTATAAAACAATCTCAAAAAGACACAATGGAAAGAATTGGTGATTATTTAGATGAAATTTTAGAAATGGATGACCATAATATTGATGTTGAATTGGAAAATATTAATCGTAGAAATTCTAACCCCTTAATGCCATTTTAATTATGACTGAAATAGAAAATAAATACCTAACAAATTTTGAAGAAACTTATTATGATTTTGAAATGTTTTCAACAGCAGGAAATCAAAAAGTAAAAGATATAATATGTGAGGCAACAAAAGCAATTTTTGAAGAAGAAAAAATATCAAAAAAAGGAATGAATGATTATCTTAAAAGATTACTTAATGAGTCTTATAATGGTAAAAATGGATTTAGAGAAATAAGAGATACTGAACCTGAACAACATATTCAAATCCATATAAATAAAGCTTTAGAATTTAAAGGATATGGATTTAAAGTAAATAGATTTGATTTTTAACAAAAATAAACAATTAATAAAACAAAAAATGAACCAACCACTTAAATACTCCACCCCAAATGAAAATGAATTATTTATTCAAGCTCAAGTCAATTTAATAGAAAATTATCTTAAAGAAAACCATCCTTACATTTATAGAACCTCAACAACTAAAGAAATAACACATTGGGTAGAGCACTATAATTAAAATGGTTAAATTTCTAAAATTTACAATTATATGGATAAGTCAAAACCTAGCTATTCCATTTTGGATAGTAGGCCATATACATTTAACATTAAATGTCTATAAAGATGTAACTGAACTAGGAGCTTCAATAGGTATGAACGTAATAGTATTAGTAGGATTTATATTAGATTATAAAAATAATGTTAAGAAGTAAATATAAAAAAGAAAAAAAATCATTGGTTGATGAATTAACTGAAAAAAATATTTCAACAATTATGACATCAATTATCTTAAAAGGTACATCTAAAGTGAAAAGCCATTTTATATATGAATGTACTTATCTAGATGAGGGTGTGGAAAAAATAATACCAGTGATAGCAGAGGACATGTGTAGTGCAGTGGCAAAAATAAAACCATATGTAAATAAAAACATATCAGAAAATAAAACATTATTTTTTATAGGAGGTGAAGATTCACTAATATCAAGAACTAATGAAAATTAAATAAAACAAAATAAAATAAATAGTAATGATTTTAAACCAAGACACAGTAGCCCAATTGATGATGTCATCATATAAAAGAGGATATAATGTAGCTAAAAAAGACCTACTTACTTTTATAGCAAACTCTGAACCTGATATATTAGAATTCTCTAAATTCTTAGAGGAATTTGATGAACAGGTAGATGAATCAAAAAGAAAAATGAAAGAAAAAAAGTAAATTCCCAATCATGGAATCTAAAAAAATAAAAAAATTATTAAAAATTCATCCCCCTTTATATAAAAAAATAAGAAGGATGTTGGTTGATTTATTTAGACCTATATCTCGTGGTAGAAATCATATATTATTAAACCAACATCCAATAGCATATATAATGTTAATATTAAGTATTTGGATGTTTATAGGAGTCTATCAAAATAATGAATTAGCAGGTATTCCATTTATAGTAGGTTGGATTTTTATAGCTTTATGTTTTATATATTTTAAATATTTCCCCCAAACTTGGGATGAAATGTATGAGTATGAAAAAATAGCATGGAGAAGATTACATAAAAAATCTATTAGCTGGAAGCCAATAAATGATAAATTCGGATCAGAAGGTAGAATAAGTGGAAAAAAACACTCATCAAAATAAGTTAGGCCTTCCAAAATACAATCATTATATTTACATCATAATAATTAGTTAAAACATAAAACGAGATGCACTTATTAAAGTAGTGATCATATGGCGTAGTATTTAATTAATAAAAATAAAGGTTATGAACAAATCAATTTTTATACCAGGTCTTATGTCTTTAATAGGAGTTGGTATGATATCTGAAAATGAGTCAATTCCAATAATAGGTAATGATAAAAAATTAATAGTTATTGATTCTACTTATATAGAAAAAATAAATAACATAGGTGGGGAATGGGTTAAAGATACAAGTGTATTTAAAGTAGATGATATCAAATTAACCAAGAAAAATAAAAATGATATTAATTTATTAAAATCATTAATTCAGGTTGAAAGTAGAGGCAAAGAAGATTGTATAGGTGATAAACATTTAATAATACCATCAGTTGGAGTTTTACAAATTAGACCTATAATGGTTAAGGAAGTTAACCGTATATTAAAAAAATTAGGCAAAAATCAACGCTATAAAAATAAAGATAGATATAGTCGAATCAAATCAATTGAAATGTTTAATATATGGAAAGACTATCATCACAAAAATGATAGTGATGAAATAATAGCTAGATGTTGGAATGGAGGACCTAAAGGATGGAAACGAAAAGCAACATTACATTATTGGAATAAAGTAAAAAAAGAATTAAATAAAACATTATGAGTACAACATTTGGAGTAAATATCAAAAATGGAAACCAAGATGAGGTTGTTGAAGTTGCATTTCGAAGTAATGGAATGAGGTTTACAAATGACTTAGCATGGTTATTAGAAGATGATATACCTGTATTCCCTTTAGACAATACAGCACAAGGTGTTTATACAATAGGTGATATTAAAAAAAAAATAGCAGAAACAGATCCTGATGCTCAATATTGGAGAACAGTTGAAATAAAAAACAGTTATGAATAAAATAAAGTATAATAGATAAAAAACAAAAAACAAATAAAAATGAGTAAAAATTCAATAAGACAAACAGTAGTAACACAAAGTGATTGGAGAGAAACACTACAACATATTAAAGACGAACGTGCAAGACAAGCAGCTAGGAAACGTAAGTATGATAAAAAAGTGAACATCAAAAAGTAAAATTTAAGCTTTCTTTTTTACATACCACGCACCCCCCAATACGTATATACGAGATGGTACAAACCAAACAACAACAAAGACTATCCCGCTTGTATGAAGAACAAGAAGAGATACAAAGGAGTGAAAACCCAAGTCTAAAAAAACACTTCTTGATCAAACTAATGATTGACAAATTGGAGAGAGAAATCATTGAAGGAAAATCCCAAGGCATATAATGGAGGTACTATTTTGGTTAATATGTATTTGCATAACCAGTTTATTCACTGGTATAATGATTGGGATTAAGATATCAAAGAAATGAAAACAAAATACTACAAACCACTACCAGAAAACCTGACAATACAAAAATCAGAGGTACATGGGCTCGGGCTGTTTGCTCTGGAAAAAATTTTAAAAGAAACAGACCTAGGTGTATCACATATCTTTCATGTAGACTTTGAGGACGAGTACATTAGGACTCCACTTGGTGGTTTTGTAAACTATAGTAAAAAACCTAACTGTGAAATCAAAATAAATGTTGATGGATACAACTTGGTTACACTTCATGATATTGAAAAAGGAGAGGAATTAACCTTAAAGTATAACTTATATAACCCAACAGATGAATGATATAATTAACATGTGGAATGAATTATCTTATTTGGATGGGTTAGTTTTTACATTTTGGATTGGTTTGATATATGTAGGAAAAAAATTTGTAGATAAAAAGTTCAAATAATGAGGCAATTAAAGCAAATTCAAAGTGAGTATAAAAGCCTTTCGGGTAAAGACATTAGGCACGTTATAGTAGAAAACTTTTTCTTTGGTTTGAGTGGAGCCATTATTATGCCTTTCATAGCAACTAGAATGGATACTGCGGTCTTAATTTGTTATTTAATTCATTATTTCTATATTAGTAAAGTAATTAATAGACCTAAGTATGTAACTAGTTTGGCTAAATTCATTTTATTTCCAATTCCAACTGCCCTAGGTGGATTCACGGGTTATAAATTAGCCTATATAATTTCAGCATACCTTTAGTGCCGCTCTGTTTGGCTTCTGGCTAAAATTTACTTATATTTATGATGTAAGAAAGTTAAGAAATACGTTAAATTTAAAAAACAAAGGTTATGATAGAATGGAACACAGATGAGACAGTTAATTTATGGATTGGTGTTAATGCCGGATTAATTACAGTAGGTGAGTATTATGAAATGTTAAATTTATTAAAATAAGGGTTATGACAGTATTAAGATTTTTCAAAGATGAGTTAACAGGTGATGAATGTGCAATTGCCTGGAATGAGGAAATAGGTGATGAAATTTGTATTACAGCATCTCAAGCCCACAATATAATAAATGAACCAAGTGAAGAGGATATAGATAATCCATTTGGTGATGTTTTTGAATATTAGAAGATTATGATGAACATAAAAGATAAAGCCCAATTAAATAGTTTTATAAGTGATTTAAAGATCTCACTTAAATTAGCAAGGGATTTAAAGCTTAACTCAGACCAGGTAGATGGTCTTAATTTAGAAGAATTAATAACTATAGTGACTGAAAAAATATTAACATATAGTAAATGAAAGAATTAAAGGAATTTGTTGAGAGTATGAGGGCTACTTCAAGTAGTTTAGAGAAAGTTGAAATTATCAAAAATGCCTCTAAATATGTTCATGAAGTATTAGAGTACACTTACAATCCATTTAAACAATATAGTGTAACTAGTAAAACTATAATTAAGAAAAAAGATATTCAATTAACACAATCTAGATACCATTATTATAGTGATTTATTTGATTTATTGGATGCTTTAATTAAGAGAGAAATAACAGGCCATAAAGCAATATTTTATATAAATCATTTCACTGGTGAATTACAATCGTGGGAAAGAGATTTGGTTTATAAAATTATAGATAAGGATTTAGGCGTTAGAGCAGGTGATAAAGTTATAAATAAAGCAATACCAAATTTAATACCTACATTTAATGTTGCTTTAGCTCAAAATTTTGAGCCTAAATTATGTGATTGGAATGATAAGTGGTTTGTATCTCGTAAATTAGATGGTGTTAGGTGTTTAGCTGTAATTGATGATATTGGTAAATGTACTTTATATTCTAGAATGGGCAAGGAATTTTTAACTTTAAATAAGGTTAAAGAAGCCATTGAGTCAACTGGAATAGTAAATACGGTATTAGATGGTGAAATATGTTTAGTTGATGGGGATGGAAATGAAGATTTTCCATCTGTAATGAAAGAATTAAGACGTAAAAATCATCAAATTGAAAACCCAGCTTATATGATATTTGATATGTTAAATTCATCTCAATTTGAAGGGTCAATACAATCTGAACCATTAGAAGATAGATTACATATATTAAGATCGTTTATTAATAGTAAAAATTCTAATAATGATATTCTACGTTACGCTGAACAAATGATAATATCAGATGATGAACATTTAGCTGATTGGATTAAATTAGGTAGTGATAATGATTGGGAGGGTGTTATGCTTAGAAAAAATGTAGCATATGAAGGTAAAAGAACTAAGAATTTATTAAAAGTAAAAAAGTTTTTTGATGCTGAATATAGAGTTGTTGATTTTGATTGTGATGAGCATGAAGTGGTAAGAGATGGAAAATCAGAAACAATGAAAATGTTATCACAGGTTTGGATTAAACACAAGGGCCATAAAGTAAAAGTTGGTAGTGGTTGGTCTCAAGAACAACGATTACAATACATGGATGGTTCAATTGTAGGTAAATTAATTACTGTGCAGTACTTTGAAGAGACCAAAAATGATAAAGGAACAATTAGTTTAAGGTTTCCAACTGTAAAACATGTGTATGATAGAGAAAGAGATATGTAAATCAATAGAAGATTATAAAAGATACTGGGATAATTTTAACCCTAGTTTATATGCTTTAATTAGACAAGTGAAAAAGGAAAAAAATGGATGAATTAAGAGACCAAATAGCAATGGAAGAATTTAAAATGGCATATAATCAGTTAGGAGTTAATGAAAAAATTTGGGTTGATGATGAAATTAATAATAACATCTGGTAAATATTTGTCACTAAATACTTGGCTTTTGGCCTAAGGGATGTTATATTTATAAAGTAAGAGTTAAGATGAGCTTAGCTTAAATTAAAAAAATAAAGGTTATGAAAAAAGAAATACCAACAAATTATTTAGATGCAATTAAAGTAACAATTGTAACTAACACTAACAAAACATTCACTAAAAAAATAACATCTTGGGTAACAACAGGTGCAGTTCATATTGACAATTTGAGATCATATATTAATAATCCAAATGTTGTTGATTTTGAATTAACATTTCCTAAAGTTAAAACTAAGATTGGTTCTGGTTCTAGTAATAAGAATTTTATAGCTCCTAAAAAATTAAATTTAGATATTCCAATTGAGATAATGTCTGATTTATTAACAGTTGCTAATGATAAAGGTAAGGGTTGTACTAAAAAAATAATTAATAAATTTAATAAATTTCTTAGTTTTGATTTACATGAAGCTATGGGACATAAATATGGTTTCACAGGCGCATCAAAATTACATTCAATATTCAAAGTTTAATTAACTTTTGATATTATATGTTTGGCTATCAGCCATTTTTATGTTATATTTAGCATGTAAGTTAAAAAAATAATAAGTTATGACAAATAAAAGAACAATCGTTGAATTAGTAAAAGGAGTTTCATTAATAGTAGTAGGTTTTATTGCTTTAGAAATTATAAAATTTGTAATTATTAATTTAATTTAATGGGAGATATATTTGAATATAAAAAAGTCCAACCTAACCCAAATGTAGAATCATTATTTGGTTTTAATGCATTTTGTGAATGGATGGGTATAACTAAACCTAATGAAAATAGCAAAGCTTTATATAACAGTGGTGATGTAAGGGGTCGTTTTGCAGAAAGTGTTATTGAACAATTAGAAGGTAGTAATACTATTATTGCTGATAATCAAAATACTAAAGGGTTTGATATTAATAGAAATGGCATATTAGCTGAGTTAAAAACAACTTCAACATTACGTTCCTCAGAATCCACTTTAAAACATTTCACTTGTTATCTTCAAATAGGTGGTTTACTTTCTAAAAGGGATAACTGTCATGAAATTATAATATTAGATTTAGTTAACATGAGGAGATTTTGTATACCACATGATGTCTTTTTTAATGAAATGAAATTTTATAAGTGTGGAGGAGATATTAGTTTTAGATGGTTTGGTGATTATGATCCAAACAAGTTTTACCTAAATGGGGATTACAGATCGGAAACAATGTCACACAATACAATTTTAATACAAAAACACGAAAAAAAATAAGTTATGAGTTTAAGAAAACAAAGTTTAGAAGTAAGAAATAAAGTTAAAGAAAAATTAAATAAAATCTCAGGATTTGAATTTGGTGAAGAGTATAATGACCTATATGGGAGAAAAGGTGGATTTGAAGTTAGAAGAATTAAAGGTTGCCTTCATGATTGGTCAACAGATCATAAAACAAACCCAGATAGAGATTGGCACCATAAAAATAATTCTTTAAAATGGAAAGAAGAAATTGAGGCAATGGATTTTGGAAATGATTTTAAAGTTGAATTTAATCCTGTTAGTAAAGAAAGAAGTATGGGCCTTGATAATATAAAAGAAAGTAGAAGAAGATGGGTTGAAGGACATAAAGATGGAAGTTTTTATTACTATGATGATTCACCATCAGGTCCACCAAGAGGTACTGCTGAGGAATATGATTATAGACTTAATAATTTAGATTATTACTTTACAATTAGAGTTATTTACAAAGATGAAATTGGTAGATACACACCTAGTGGAGTTATTAAAGATGGAAGTAGAGATAAAAATGGTAAATATTTTACAGGAATTTAAAATGAAAAGATTAACAATATTTTTAATTAATTATATTCCATTTGCTTATGAAATAAATAAATGGATTAAAATGAGATACCTTAAAAGATTAAGGAAGAAAAGAAAAACAGTATGGAATTTAAAATAAAAATAAGAACAATAATATATTTCACATCTATTATTTTAATGGCCTTATTATTATATACAATCACAAAATAAAAGTTATGTACAAAGTAATATACAAAGAACAAGTTAGTTTAGAATTAAACATTGATGAATTTGATAATTTAGAAGAAGCTCAAAAGAGGCAAGATTATTTAAGACAACGTTATTATAATACTTTAATTCTAGATGAAGATGAAGCTGATAGAGTAGCCCAAGTACTAAGAGTAAATAATTTCAGATGCAAAGATTATTAAAAAATATTATATTTCATTTATTTACTTTTATTAGTGTGATATTTAAGAGTATAGGGTTTATCTTAGTAGCGATAGTAATATTTCCCTATGCATTATTTAAAAGTAGAAAAAAATGAAAATGAAAGTAAGATTCTCAAATGAGGATACATCAATAGAAGTTCCAAATTTTGATTGGGCTGAATTTAGGGCAGTGAATATATTTGATGACATGGTGTTTGGTTGGTATGGAAAGGGAAGTATAAGTGGACAACATTATGTAGCAATAGATAGAAAAGATTATGATAATAAAAAGTGATTTAGGATTAATAATATCAGTTTTATTTTGGTTTTGGATTATAGGTCAAGCATTACCTGTAATTTGGGGTTTTATAGATGGATTTTTAGATGCTATAAGTGATAAACCATTTGATGAAGATATCTTTAAAGATAAAGATGATGATATAAGCGCTTAAAAGAAAAAGTTATGAAAAATGTACAAAATATAATATTTAGGTTTAATGAACAAACAGGAAAGTGGAATTGTTTCTCCAGAGATGATTATAATGAGTACTGGAATAGAAGATCTTTGATTTATGTTGGTAGAGGTTACTCACCAGAATCAGCTTTAAAAAATTATAAGACTATGAAGGCTAATGGAATTGATCCTTGGGTACAAGGTCAAAATCCTAATGAAAGAAGATCTTATTAACGATCAAATACTTCAATCACTTTAACTATAATACAAACTACTGCTACTAAGAAGATTAACTTAACTTCTAATAAATCAAATAATACCATTACATCTAAAAACATACATATCATGGGATAACCTCTATTACACTCTGCTTGGCTTCTGGTTTAAATTATGTTATATTTACGAGGTAAGTTAGTTAAGAAATACATAAAAATTAAGGTTATGAGAGTTCAAGAAGTAATATTAAAAATAGAAGAACCAACAAGAGAAGATAAAGTCAAACAATTAATTAAATACTTAGATGGAATGTTAGAATTTGATTCCAAAATAGGTACAGTTGTTGATTGTGGAGCTTGTAGTAATAATGGTTGTAAAGTTTGTAAATAAAAAATAAAGGTTATGAAATTAGATTATAGTACATTAAAAGAGTTAAGTATATTATACGGATCAGATGATTTTAAAATAGAAGCAAAATATGATAAATTCGATGGTGAAGAATATATTATGCTTAGATTTGGATATTGGGATGAAGTTAAATTAAAATATTTAGAAGCACTATTTAATCCACTTGGTTATAAGGTTGAAGTAAATGAATGGGAAGATGATGATTGTGGTTGGAAACATAGTTACCACATCAAAAAATCAAACAACCCCTTAAAATTAATCCCAGGATTTATGGGTACTGAAAAAGGTTAAAAATAAAAGTTATGACAAAAGTTAAAAGATACGCAGTAGTAATAGACACATACATTTATGCTCAGAGCGATGAAGAGGCTAGAAAAAGGGCCCATGATGTAAAAAGAAGTATAGAGGGTGACCATACAAGAATAGTTGAGATTCATGAATGTCCATTTGGTGGTTTAGAACCTAGAGAATTATTAAATCTTGATGAACCTAATTTCAATGATAATGTATGGACTGAAAATGATGAATTACCTTTTTAGATATGAGTAAAAAAAGAGAAGATAAATTAAAAAAGCATAAACATACTATGGAGTTTATTAGAACTTCTACGGGTTTAATCATTTTAATATTACAATTAATAATATTATCTAGGTTATTTTTCTCATAACCTCTGTTACGTTTTGTTTGGCCTCTGGTTAAATATATGTTATATTTACGAGGTAAGTAAGTTAAGAAATACGTAAAAATAAAAATAAAGGTTATGAAAAATTTAGAAGTAAAAAGATGGAAGCCAGAGTTAGTTAAAATGGACGAATTAAAATTCGATGAGAATTTATTTGTGCCTATGAAAACTGGTAGAAAAATTGATGATTTATTAAGTGGTGAAGGTGGTTTAATGAAAGGTACAAATTTTGCCTTTATAGGTGATCCAGGAGT
>JAAHTG010001200.1_pt1 | contig 18487 bp, 6 predicted proteins | sample 6116081 | NCBI WGS metagenome assembly JAAHTG01 (sample SAMN13939989, study PRJNA603662) | sponge metagenome | isolation source: marine sponge | host: Mycale hentscheli | place: New Zealand | collected 2005 | reverse complement strand
GCATGTTCTGAAGTTTTTAACTCAGCATGTATTGTCTACACAGGTGTAGACATAATCTGTAATGATACAACGGTATCTCCCGCTGTACCAACTACTATAGTTAGAAGAAATGATTATTTAGATACTGCACTCACAGCAATTGTAAATTACGTGTGTTCAAGATTTAATACTCAGATTCATCCAACTACTGTAGTAGACTCAGGAGATGCATTTATTGTAGTTTCATCTGATGTTGTGGGTGCTCAAACTACATATACTATTACTCTAGATCCTGCAAATCTACCTGTAGCTTCAGAAGTTACTGGAGGAGTTAATGTTACGGTTACTGGAGACGGTACACCTACAACTGATCCTTATGTAGTAAATGCTCAAGGAAGTATAGTAGCTGTTGCACCTGGTACTGCATTATCTGTAGTTGCAGATGCTGACACACCTGGCCCATTTGATACTACTTATACTATTGATATTGATTATGATCTTTTACCAGATACTATACTTGCTACATCGGAAGGATATATAAATATTGCAGAAAGTCCAAATGTCCCTAATGCAGGTGACATGACTTACACTTTAGATGTAGATCAAGTTACTGTAGAAACATCTGATGATAGACTTGCTGTTGCATTAACATCAGCTGGAGGATCTGCAAACAGTTTCCTTAGAACATTTGATGTTACTATAGATGATACTGATATGGCAACGTGGATTATGAATAGTGTTGTATGGAACACGGATCCATTAACAGATACAGGTCTTATTGCTGGTGCAGGTATAGCGTTTGCATTTGATCCTGCTTTATCACAAATAGAAATTTCTAGTGCATTTACAGATCCTGATAGATGGGATGAGTTATCTGATTTTGCAGGTACTACTATTCAACCCAGTTTACCAAACTCTACTCTTGCATTTTTAGCAAATCCAGCTACTGTAGACGCAGGTGGTGATGGTATATCCGCAGTACTTGGAGGTATTCCTAGTGCAGCAGAAGTTCAGTTTACAAATACTGACCCAGGAACGGCTCAATTAATCTTTGGAAGTGTAGAAGTATCAGGACAACCTACTATAACTGCAGATTCAAATATTGAAGTATTAACTGTTGTAGCAGGTGTTGATATTGAAGTTACAACTGACAACACATCAAAAGCTTTGACTATTACTAATGGTATTAATGCAGTATATTCTAATATTGAAGGTGATGACTCTGTTTCATTACAAGCAGGTTCTACTACAGATACTTTAGATATTTTAGGTGGAACTGGTATTACTACAGAAGGTAATGCTGCTGGTCCTGGAAACAATCAGCTTACTATTAATAATGATGGTATTCTTAGTGTAGCAAGTGCAGATGCTAATCTAACTGTAAATACAGTAGCAGGAGCATGTACTATTACTAATGCTGCTCCTAATGTAGATCAAAACTTATGGTTAACTATTAATGGTGATACAGGAACTACATCAGCCAATAATGATGCAGATACATTAACAATAAGTGGTGGTTTAGGTATAGACAACGTAACTGTTGCTGGTGACACAGTAACTATTAATGCTGACGTAGATAGAGATGACCTGGAAATAACTGTAGCTGCAGGAATCACTTCACCCACGCAGACTCATGGTCTTATAGGCCCTACAGGTGTACTTGAAACATATGTACAAGTTAGAGTTTTTGCAAAATCTGCGCCTGGGGGATATACTCTTGGACAAGATATAACATCTGAATGTACGTTGATTTTTCCAGCTGCTGGTGATTATACTGTTCAAACAACTGCTTACGCAGGAGATATTGCAATAGTAATACTAGGATAATAAAATTGTCGCAGTTTGTTGGTTTCTGTGGCTAACAACGGGAAAGCCCTCACACTAGTGGGGGTTTTCTTTTTTCACTATATTTGTTTAACTTGTTAATCTCATTAATTTTTAGTATATTATTTAAGTAGTATGGAAGCATTTAAAACACCAAACTTACAGGCTCCGAGGTTTAGAGCAGACACTTATCAAGTTCTAAACAAAGAGTTCTTTGACAGATTTAGAAAAAAGTATCCTAAGTATAAAAACTTAAGAGATCCTCAATTAAGATCAATTATAAAATCTTTTAATAAAAGAGTTTATGAAACTGTAATTGATAAGCGAAATGGAGTAGAACTTCCTGAGTCATTAGGATGGTTATTCATTGGGACTTGTCAAGCGAGTAAAAAGAAAAATATTGATTTTGCTAAATCTAGAAAGTATGGTGTTAAGGTTGCCAACAAGAACTGGGATAGTGACGGTAAGCTAGCTAAGATATTCTTTACTAATGGAACATTAAAACACAAAATTAAGAATAGAGAGTTTTGGGGGTTTACAGGTTGTAGAGAATTTAAAAGAGCTGTTGCTAAAACATATCCAGAAAATTGGAATAATTACATAGTAGTAGATCCAAGACAAAAATTAAAATTAGCATACTCTAAAAAGGTAGCTAATGAAATAAGACTTAAGAAGCAAGACAATGCTTTAAAAGACTATAATGAATTTGACTTATGAGCACAACAGTTGGCGAAGCAATATCAAGAGTAAGGAATACACTTAAAGCTGTTAAGGAAGATCCATTTCTAACAGACAGAACAATATATTTTTCTATTATTAAATATGGTCAATCTCTTATGAAGAGAGAGGATAATCAATTAAGGCTTATGAAGATTAGTAATATCTTTAAAGTAATGCCTTATGTAGAACTTATTGAAGTAGATAAAGTTGATGCAGCATGTGTAGGTGTATACTCAGGATGTTATTTTAAAAGAACAAAAGAACGTATTCCAGATCTACTGACTGGCATTCAGGGACCTATATTTAGGACTGTATCTTCTATTGATGGTACTATAGAGTTATTTAGAACTGATCCTGGTACTTGGGTTTCTATGACTAAAACTACAACTTTTAAATACAACAAGCGCCAATACTTTTGGTATATAGACGGGTACTTATATTTTCCAAATTTAGCTTGGGATGCTGTAAAGGTAGAAGCAATTTTTGAAAATGATACAGAAAGCTGTGATTCTGATAAATGTCTCATAAAACAAGAACAATCATTAAACATACCAGATTACTTATTCTCTGAAATAGAGCAGTATGTAATCAAAGAACTATCAATGACATTACAGGTTCCGACTGATGGAGCTGATGATGGACAAAATACACTTAGATAATGGCAACTAAAAAAAGTACATGTTGGAAAGGCTATGTAGCTAAAGGTAAAAAGAAATCTCCTAGTGGTAAAAAAACTAAAGGTGGTAGGATAAAAATGGTTAATAATTGTGTACGTAAAAAGAAAAAATAATGGATTTTAATTATACACTTAAATATAGAACCTTTGATCAACTTTTAGAAGATGTAACTGTAGATCTTAGTTCATTAGCTTTGGAAAATATGATTGAGCCACAGCAGCTTATTAAGCTCGCTAAGAAACTTAATTATGATTTAGGTCTTAGGATTAATCAACAAAAAGAAATCATCTTAGATGTAACACATGGTAAAGTAAAATTACCTGATGATTTCTATACATTTAACTTTGCTTATATATGTGGCAATTTTAAAACAAGTGTAGGTTATGATGGCTTTGCAGGAGGTACTAATATGCAAGAGGTTAGAATAACTGATGGAAGAATTCCTGAGACATACAGTGATTTTCCTGCAGCTGTTCCAGATCAATGCGATACTTCTAAACCTACATGTTGTTGTGATGATAAAGGTAATGCAGGAGTATGCTTAGTACACAACCCTCAACAACCTTATGGTAATGAGTTAACTAAACCTAGAGTTTTTATGAACTGTAAAGGGGAAAGTTACGAACTTATACAAGTTATTAATTCTTCAGAAACAAGAACTTACACAGAGCTTCATCCTCTTAGAATGAAAGCTAGTCAAAATATAGAATGTAGCTGTCCTAATTTATACTATAATACTGTAGATGAAGGTTGGATTAAACATGGTTTTTTATTTACTAATTTTCAAACAGGAAAAGTGTACTTAAACTATCAAGGCCAAATGGAAGATGATGAGGGAAATTTACTGGTTCCTGATCATGATCTTTTAAATGAATATTATGAATATGCATTAAAAGCAAGAATACTTGAGAATCTTTATATTAATGGAGAAGATGTTGCGCAAAGAATGCAATTAATTGAACAAAGATTAAAAGGTGCTAGAAACAACGCTAAAAGTTTGGTCAATACACCAAATTTTGCAGAGCTAAAACAACTGTGGGCTGCTAATAGAAAAGCAATGTATGGCAGATATTATTATATGTTTGCATCACATTCTCCAAATAACGCTTTTTATAAAAATGTGAATAAACCTACTGTAGTATAATGTTATGGCAAAAAAACAAGATACCCCAAACACTAGTCAAAATCTTACACACACCTTTATTAAAGGTTTAAATAAAGACTCTGATCCAAGTTTTATTCAACAAGGCATGTGGACGCATGCTATAAATGCTACAAATAATACTAATGAAGGTAACATAGGTACATTATCTAATGAAGCTTCTAATTATTTATGTGTTACTGCAGGAAGCACAATGCCTACAAATGCTGTAGAAAAGTTTATTATTGGTGCAATAAATGTATTTTCTGATAACTGGCTTATATTTACAGCAGGCCATAATTCACAGGGACAACCTGTAATGTCTGAAATAGGTTTAATGCAAGAAGATAGATGTGTTTACTTACCCATTGTTCAAGATGCTTGTTTAGCTTTTGATAAAAGATATTTAATATCAGGCGCACAAAGAGAAAAAGAAGATTGCTCTTGGCAAGTTTATTGGGCAGATGGTTTAAATCCAGATAGATTCATTAATATAGGAGATCCTCAAATTTGGTTAACTGCAGAAAATTATAGTTGGTTAGGTACTGAGGCTGACATGAACTATTATGCAGATGGTTCTGGTGGTAAAGTATTATGGCCAGGAGTAACTTGGAAACAAGATTGTCAAATAGTAAATGATTGTGAGTTTTGTACAGATTTAAATGAACTTGATTGTGATAAAATCAGACTTGCTAGATTAATGGAAACTCCTTGTTTAAAGTTAAAACTTGGTACATCTGGAGGTGATCTTAGAAATGGTACTTATTTTGCAATGATAGCTTATACTATTAATAGTCAAAAGGTAACTGATTATTTTTCTCAAAGTAATAATCAGTTTATATTTATTGAAGATGACTTGCAAGGATCTTTAGATATTGAAGTAGACGCAGATAGTGAAAACTTTGATGAGTTTGTTTTGGTAATTGTGCAAAACGTTAATCAAGGTACTGTAGCTAAACAATTAGGATTTTATTCAACAAAAACTAAGTTTATAACTATAGATCAAATTAAAGATACAAATATTAGTGTTCCAATAGAAACTCTACCTATACAAACTCCTGTTTATGAGACGTCTGACCAAATGACAGAGTTAAATAACTACTTATTAAAAATTGGACCTAGAAGTAAGCTTGATTTTAACTACCAACCTTTAGCAAACTTAATTAAATCTAAATGGATTTCTACAGAGTATCCTGGAAATTATTATGAGCAAGGTGGAAATAAAACAGGTTATATGAGGGATGAAGTATATGCATTCTTTATTAGATGGGTGTATGATACAGGCGATAAGTCTGCATCTTATCATATACCAGGAAGACCTCCTAGAGATTTTAATATTCCTGATGGATCTACTCTTTTTGAAAAAGCGGTTCTTTCAGATCAAAATGATATTTATGGAGATGAACAAGTATTTGAAACATATAATACAGCTAGTCTTGATGCTGCACATCCTCTTTTAAATACTACAACTGATGATGGTGGTACAATTATAGGAGTTGGGGATATGGGTTATTGGCAATCTTCTGAAAAATATCCAGATAATAAACCAGAGATTTGGAATTCTAGTTTTCAATGTTGGACAGGTCCTGAACCACAACTATCTCAAAATTGGGATTTATGTGGTCAAAACATAAGACACCACAAGTTTCCTGAAAGCTTTATAAATAATAATGATAGTGGTGTGGTTTCACATTTTAGATCTGTAGATGATGCATCTGCAGGTGGTCAGTATTTTATTAGAGTTATGGGAGTAGCTTTTGAAAATATAGCACTACCAAAAGATAATGATGGTAACGATATTACAGACATTGTAGGTTATGAGATATTAAGAGGAACTAGAGAAGGTAGCCAAACTATACTTGCTAAAGGTATGATTAATAACTTTAGAGATTATGAAATCCGAGGATCTGTTGAAAAAGGTAGAACAGGCCTATATGCTAATTATCCTTTTAATACAATAAAACCTTTTGGTCATTCAACTACTAATGGTTGTTCAAATTATGAGTATAATGATCCTTATATAGTTAACTACACAGATGAAGAAGGTGATGAATTAAGAAATCAAAATGTTCCTACAGATATTTTAAGTTTTCATTCTCCAGATACAATGTTTAGAAGTCCTTTTTTGGCAGTAGAAGAACTTAAATTATATGGTGTATTACAAGGTAATTCTGAACAACAATTCATTGAACCTAATCAACATCCAGAGTTTAAGTTGTTGTCTGATCTTGCAATAATTCCTGTATTAGTTGCAGGTATAGCAGAGGGTTTGATTTCATTCATAGGAAAACGAACCATCTATGATCCTGATGTTAAAATAAATACAACCTCAGTTACAGGGGACACTACTGTTACTGCTACTACTAGTGTCAATGTAGTTACACCTCCATCGGGTTCTACAACTGTTATTGATAATTCTAATGAGCAAGAAACTGTAATGGACAGAAACGATGAAGATACCCAAGCTATTATAGGTGCTCAAGAGGCTGTTGCAGAATGGAATAATTTTATCATTAATTATAATGGTGTAGATCAAATTACTGATGCGCTAAGTGATATACTAGGAAATATAATAGGTACAAATGATTATGCAACCGCACTAGAAGATCTAAGAGCTGCTTTAGAGGCAGCGGCACTTAATAATGATTCAGGAACAGTAGTTCAGCCATCTCAGCTTAATTCATATGAACAACCTAGTTGGTACTATTTACCACAAGCTTGGAAAACTCTTGGAGGTTTTAATCAGTTCTTGTTTTATTTTCAGGAAGGTGCTGAGTTAGCCCTTAGAATAATTCAATTAGCAATTAAATTTGATCAGTATGCATTACAGTCTATTGCTCACGGTTATTATAGTCAAATTAATAAAAGGGAAGATTCTCAAATAAACAGATTTAGAGTACCTGAAAGTTTTTTCTTAAGAGATAATGTTCAAGAACTTTCTAGATACCAAACTAATACAGGAGATTATAAGGCCTATGCTATTAATAATATTAAAAGATCTTCTACAGTTGTATTAAGAACTTTAACAGGTCCTGAGTATGATGCAACATATCCTGAAGGTGTAAACTTAGGTCCTGATCTTTTAGACATTGATCAGTCATTAGTTACTTTAGGAACTTTAAATAATGATCCAATTCCTGCTTCATTTCCAGAAGGTGAAATTCCAGGATTTAAACAAAAAAATAAAGATATAGGATTTAGTTTACCTATTGCAAGTTACTACACAGCTATAAAAGGTAGATTAAGAAATGCCTATGGTCAACTAAACGGAATTTCTCAACTTACAATAAGCCCGTGTGAACAACAATTGGCAAAAACAGATCCTATTACTACAGGACCTTATGCTTGTCAAACAGGAGACACATATAGTTTAACTAAGGTAAGTAGTCCTGCGTTTTATAATGGGGATATTTATATAAATAGATATACAGAAAAGAATACAATGTTCTTTTTTAATAATTGGTTATATGGAGAACCTAATGGTTTTGAATATAATTATCTATTACATAAAATGATTCCATTTCCAAGATTTTGGGCAAATTCAAAATCTTACGACTTAGCAGAATTAGCACCAAATGACTTTGCTGATATTATCAACCCACCTGCTTTTACAGGAGCGGGTTTACTACCTTCAAGTTTCTATAATTTAGACCATAGTAATTACGCTTATTGTTCTGATATACCAGGAAACTATCCAGGATTATTTAGAGCAAAAAACTCCTATTTTTACTTAGCTAACTCTGCAGTTAGAGATTTCTTTGTGGAATCAGAAGTACTTGTAGATTTTAGACAACAGGGAAATATAGCATCAGCTAGACATTATGATCCTTACAGGTATACTCAATTAGAAACTTTATTTGATATGGAACCTCAAAATATAACAGGAGGAAATACATATCTATATGATTATTCACTAAGTGTATCAAAGTTATTCAATCAATATTTTTCTCAAGGAAACTTACAGAATAGAAATTATGATCCTGAAGTAGCTGAATTATGTTATACTTATTTACCTGATAGAGTTTTGTATTCTTTACCTCAACAAGTCTCATCATTTAAGGATAGTTGGTTTGTATTCTTAGCTGATAACTATAAAGAATTTGAATCTCAAATTAGTGGAGCAAAGCCTATAGGTCTTACAGGTTTGTTAATGACTTTTAAAAATAGTAGTCCTGTAATCATGCAAGGTGTTGATCAAAGGGAAGATTACTTAGGTGTAAAAGCTACTATAGGAGATGGAGGGTTATTTGCAACAACTCCTCAAAATGTTACTATAGCAGATAAAACTTATGAATACGGGTCTTGCCAAAATAGACTATCTGTTATATCAACTCCCGTTGGAATTTACTATATGTCTCAAGAGCAAGGAAAAGTATTTTCATATTCACAAGGGTTGCAAGAAATATCTGATGCAGGTATGAAATGGTGGTTTAATAATTTTTTACCATATAGATTAACTGAAGATTTTCCAGAATATCCATATATGGATAATCCCGTATGTGGAATAGGTTGTCAGTCTGCATATGATTCATCAAGTTCAATTTTATATTTTTCTAAAAAAGATTATAAGGTTAAAGATAAGTTTAAAGGAAAAGTAAGTTATGTACCTTTAGTAACTGAGGGTAAAAATAAAGGTACAGGAGATTATTTTACAGTAAGGGATTATCCAGGAGTTAGAGCTAAATTAGGAGATCCTTTAATATTTGATGATGCTTCTTGGACAATAAGTTATGACCCAAAACTAAAAATATGGGTATCATTTCATGATTGGTCTCCTGATTTATTTATATCAACTAACAGAACATTCCACACAACTAAACAAAATCAAGTATGGAGACATAATGATTCTTGTAATAGTTACTGTAATTTTTATGGTGAAGATAAAGCTTTTGAAGTAGAAATTCCATTTGCATCAGGACAGACAGTTCAGACTATAAGATCAATGGAGTATATATTAGAAACATATAAAAGAACCGATGTTAACTGTGTAGATTCATTTCATGTTTTAGATTTTAATTTTGATGAAGCTGTTGTATATAATACAGAACAAATTTCTGGATATTTAAATTTAAACTTATTTCCAAAAAATAATGTAGTTCTTAGCCAACAGTATCCTAAGTTAAATGATAACTTATCTTCATTTGATATTCTATTTTCTAAAGAAGAACAAAAGTATAGATTTAATCAATTTTGGGATATCACTAAAGACCGTGGAGAATTTCCTAATGGAGCAGGGTATCCACCTAATGGACAATTAGTACCTGGTACAACTGAATTATTAGGAAATTATGAGCAACAACCTATATGGATAACCGAACCAAATGGTTATATTAGAAACTTAAATCCAGTTAACTTAGATTATTCTAAATCAAGTTTGCAGAGAAAGAAGTTTAGACATTATCTTAATTATTTAGTATTAAAGAGAAATGTATCTGGTGATAAAAATATGGTTGTTAAAATAATAAACAGTAAAAATCAAATATCTCAAAGATAATGGGTTATAATAAAAAAGTATTAAGAGCAATAGATCGAGAATTAAAAGATAGATATAGATCTAAAAGATATAGTAAAAGTTTATCTGCTACTAATTCTTTATTTGCCCCTAATTATCTTTTTAGTAAACCTAGCAAGAGAAGGATATATAATCCTAACGCAAAGTATTTTAAACACGGTGGTCCACATGGAGGTCCAGGTGATCCACCTGAAAAAAAATCTATTATAATAGATAAAAATGATCCTAATTATGTTTATAAAGATTATGCAAAAAAATATGGCGTAGATTTAAATTCTATATCTATTGAAGATATAGAGGCTTTAATAAAAAATCAACAAGAAGTAAGTGACTATTGGAAAAATCAAACTGGATATAATCGCACCTCAAAACCTACTTATTGGGATGTAAGAGCTACTGAAGAAAGTGGAAATCCTGCTAAATTTAATGAGTACGCTAAAAAACTTTCAAAGTACCATACTATACCTGGAGATATAAAAAGCTTAGGTAGTTATGGTTGGGAAGATGTTGTGTATGAAGGAGATTTAAATAAGCGAAGAGATGATTATCCAATAGACTTACAAAATTTTATACTAGATAATGCAACCGATAATGTATCATATATTCCTCAGTTGGATACTACACACGGTACAATGGATAAAAAACAAAATTATGATGAATTTCCATTAGTAAGAGTAGATGACAGATTTCCTAATATACAAGGTAAAAGTTATTATCAAAATGACCCTACTATAAAACCAGAAAATGGTAAGCTTTGTGAATTTTGTCCAGATGTATCTATTCCTCAATATGATCCCGTCATGCTTGCAAGATTACAAAATCAAAAAATTTTAGATGATTGGTCATACGAAGAAGTGTGGGGAGATGAAGGTCCTCCTCAAGAAACTGTTTATGCAGGTAAAACTAAAAAATTAAGAGGACGGGGTACATATCCTTGGTCAGGTAGAAAAAAATCAGGTAGAAAAAGAAAACAAAAAAAATGTAAGCCAAATGATCCTAAATGCAATCAGTATAAACAACGTGCTGATAATAGACTTCAACACGGTGGGCCACATGATCCAATTCCTGTAACTAATCCAGATGATCCAAGACTTCATATGTATTTAGATAGTCTCAACTTATACAAAGGTTATCTCAAAGAGAAAGAGTTATTTCCAGAAGCTCCTTTTACAGGAAGTAACATCACAAGACATTCTAAAACTGGAGCTAAATTTCCTGTTAATTATTATGCGGATGCAGTGGATACTTATGTTTATAATAATTGGGATGAATTCTCTAAAGATGATGAAGTATATCAAAAACTAATGACTAAATATAGAGATACTGATCCAAGTAATAATATAAGTATTGATTGGAATGCTCTTGAAAGTGATCCTAAATATAAGTCCATTGCTCCTCGTTATGAGACTAATCACACTTCTTTTAGAAATGCAGAAGATTTAACAAAATTTAGTATGAAATCCAAGGCTCATAAAAATCCAGGAGATGGAGGAGCTCTTATGAGATATTATGATAACTTAAGTTTTAGATATCCTGCTAAAGTAGGCTCTTGGCATTCTCCAGATTTAGGACATAGTAAGATACAACCATTAGATTCATATTTAGGAGAAGCGTGGAATCCAATATATGCCAAACCTGTACAACCGTATTATTATACTGGTCCAAAAGAAGATGTAGAAAAACTTAGAGGTAAAGTGGGTATATATGGTATTAGAGATTTTAAAAGTAAATCTACAGGAACCTTAGATCCTAAGAAATCAGTAAATGTAAATCTTATAAAACTAGGATTAGCTACTGATACTAAATCAGCTAATGTAGTTAAAAAAGAATTGTATGCTGAACTATTTCCTGATGAAGAATATAAAGGAAAGTCAGATCAAAACATAAAACTTAATGAATATATCTTTGACAATAATTTAGCTAAAGAAGATATAGAAGAAATAATAAATCCTTCATTACTTCCACCTCCAGCTCCGCCCCAATATGAAATAGAACCAGTTGCTGTTGAACCTGAGATATCTCCATTACCTGTAATGCCAGCTGTCTTACCTTCTGATCTAGGAGATATAGAAATAGTAGGTGATGAGTTAGAAGAAGAGTTTGATAATAACTATAAAGGAAAGCGAGTAGTAAATAAAGAAAAACATTATAAAGTAAATAAAAAAGGTAAGTTTAGAAGAGGTCCTTTTGGTAAAAAAACTATTAGAAGGGTAGGTTATGAAATGCCTGAAGAAGAACAAATATATCCAGAAGGATTTGTTCCAAGATTTGAGCATGGAGGTCCACATGATCCTTTATCTCCAGAGTATTTAAAGTCTCATGGTGAAACAGATGAAAATGGTGAATACCAAATGAAAGGATTTGAAAAGGCAGTTAATGAGGATTTAGATTCATTACTTAGAGGTTCTAATACTGATGGTTATGATTCACATTGGTATGGAGGTGAAGCTGAAGGTTATGGTGTAACATCTGATGTATTAAGAGGATTTGCAAGTGATAACCGTCCTAAAAGTTTTGTAAATGCTGCAGCATATGCAAAAGCTATGAATGAACTTTCTGTTAATGCAGGTGGTAAACGTAACATTAATATTCCTTTTGCAGATAACCCAATAGTTATGAGAACAGATGCGGATGATCTTCCTGTTACAAAAGAGTATGTTACACCTGAAACATTACAAGAACAAGGTTACATTGATGCAACAGGAACTAATGCTGTAAATCAATATCAAAGTTATATTACAGGTCTTGCAAAAAGATACACTCAGTTTAAATATGGAGGTGTTCCTAATGAAGAAGATCCTCCTATCAAAAGTATATTTGATCCTAGATATAAAGAGTATTTTAAAATTGCAAATAATAATTATAAAGCAAAAAAACTTTTAAGACAGTATGACAAAAACTGGGAAGATTCTGTATTATCTGAAGGAGAACAAACTTTAAAAGAAGATAGTATAGTAGGTACTTCTGAACATAGAGATTTGATGAAGGACATTAAGGATTTAAATAAAGTTGATAGTTTAGAATACATCGGAAAACCTCCTGAGTCAATGTGGAAAAAAATAATAACAGCATCTAGCAAGACTAAAGAAGTTACTAAACTTTATAATACAGAAAAATATAAACCTAAACTAAATCCTTATAAGTTAGAAATTGATGATTTACCTTGGGGACAAAGTAGAGCTAAAGAAGATGAATATAGAAAATGGGTAGTAGAGAACTATCCTGAAAAAGCTAAAGAATGGGATGTTGATGATGAGTCTCCTTTAAAATTAAATAACAAATTAATAAGAAGTGTTTTCTATGAATTAGGCCCTATGCCAGATCCAATACAACCTCCTGCACCACCAGTGTATGATATAGAACCTGTATATATAGAACCTGAAATAGAAATAGAAAAGTTAGATATAATACAACCTGAATTAACAACAAATAGTAATTTAGAAATTATAGGTGACTATGATGAACCAGAAGAACTAGTACGTCCTTATTATAGCAATTACCAAGGTATAGAACAAGTAAGAGATAGATTTAATCCAAAAAGAAGAAAGGGTGTTTATAAAACGAGACAAAGAGTTTCAGCTAAAATAGCTCAAGCTCTTACAGGTTATGATGCTGAAAAGATGGATGCTGAAATTGAAGCTGCAGATAAAGAAGGTAGACGTATTAATTTTGAAAATATGGGATTAGGTGCTGTGTCTAATAAAAGATTTAGAAAGAAATATAATAAAGAGTATGACAAATATGAAGAGGCATTAAAGGAGCAAGAGTATCTAAATGTTGTGCCAAAGTTTTATAACCAAGGAGGATATGCAGTAGAAGAAATGCATGAAGGAGGAAACATACCCGATCATGAACATCCTCATGATCCTCCTATTGTAGCTAAAGAAGATCCACCTAATGCTTCATTTAGTGACTTGACAGATGAACAACAGGATAAGATTGAATATATGCAAAATCATAGTATGATGAGTGGAGCAGGTTTACGAAAGGCTATAAATGCTTTTGCAAAAAATAATCCAAAGTCTGTAGAACCTGAAATAATTCCATATCAATATCCAAAAAATACTAATGCATCTGAAGCATGGGATGTGCAAAACCGAGTTTTTCCCATAGCAATAAATAGTGTAAATAATTGGTATACTGAATGGTATAAAGGAAGAAAGACAAATCCAAAGTTTGCCGATTTAGCTAAAAAAAGATATGAAGCTGCATTTTTTCGTCAAACTCCATTTGTTTTGCAGTCTGATCCAGATTTTAGGGCTTCAGGTCATGATGCTAAGTTAGCTGTTACTTATGTTCCAAATGTTGGAGATCCTGCTAATAAACCTTGGGAAAATAAAATAATTATAAACAATGCTATATATCCCGATATGGGAAATAATGATTATTATAATAGTAAGTTTATTAATCCAGCACATAACATGGATTATTTTAAAAAGGAGGGTGTTCACGAAAAGTCTCATTGGGATGAAAATAATTATCCACAAGAAGGAATAAGTAGACATACCATTGCTGATGATAAAGTATTATCTGAAATTATACCAGAAGGATTTCATTCAAATAAAGGTACTAGTAATTTGTGGAGTACTCCTGAGAGTGCTGATGCAATGCCTGAAAGAAATACTAATTTTAAGTCAGGTGTTAATCTTGATTCAAGATGGGGTAGTTATATATCGAGACCAACAGAAGTAAGAGCAAGACTAAATGTTTGGAGAGAAAATAATAATATTTCACCTACTAAAGATTATAGTATTGAGGAACTTCAAAAAATAATGGATAAAAATGTTAAGGATTCTAAAAATGGATATGATTCTAAGTTTAATAATATTATAGAATTGTACCATGTTATAAAAGGTGATCCAAAATTGTTAAAACAGTTAAATGACTCATATGTAAAAAACGAAGAAACTAGTAATGTATTAGATGATCAGTATGCTAAAGAAGGAGGTTCAGTTGAACTAGGAGATCTAGTAGATGAAGCTACTACTAAAAAAATCAAGTATAAAGATGGAGGGCCTAAAGTAAAACAAAGAAAAGGAGTTAGAGAAAACCCTGATGGTACAGTATCATCTCATTTAATGAGAGCTGAACAACTTGAAGATGGTTCTTGGGTAGCTTTTCCTAGTTTATTTCAAGATGAAAATGGCTCTTGGGTTGATATGTCTGAAGAAGAAAATTGGTATAAAATTTTAGATGAGGCTGAAAAAAGAGGTGAGGTATATGAATTTGGTGATGATAAGTTTGGAGCTTTAGCTTTTGGTGAGGGGTCATGGAAACCTGAGAATCAAAAGTATAATTTAAAAAGAGCTTTAGAACTGGGTTATGAACCAGATGAAACTGGTCACTGGCCTTCAGTAGATGAAGAAACAGGTATGTTCTTAAAATCTATGGACCACCCTACTGCTTGGAAAGAATACATGTATGGTCAGCTTAATAAAGATATAGGAACTAATACTAGAGTTGCAGTAAACCCAGAAGGACATTTTGGTGATAAACAACTTCAATATATAGAAGCTGAACTAACAGATAAAGAAGCTGAAGAATATAGATTAGGTGGTTATATACTAGAAGAGATGCATGAAGGAGGAAACATACCCGATCATGAACATCCTCATAAAAATCCTTCTCAGTCGTGGAAAGATGTAAAAGGTACACCTTCTAAAAGAACTAAAGAACAAATTAAATTAGATAAAGATTTAGAAGAGTCAGTAGTAGTTAACAAGGCATATATAAATTATCTAGATGGAGATCTTACAAAAAAAGAATATGAAGATATTAAATTTGGTTTTACTCCTCATGGACAAGATCGAAAATCTGCTTATACAAAAGGTGTATCTGAAAAAGTACTTAGGAATATAACACCTCAAGGTTATGGAGATCTTAAAAAAAATCTAGATAGATACAAAAGGTATCAAAATGATTTAGGAAGAAATAAAGATGAATTATTATGGTATAGTGCAGCTCAATCAAAAACAGGAAAACCTATTCATTATAAGATTCCTAAGAGAGAAGATATGTTTAGTCTATATTTAGGTTTACCTCAAAAAAACAATTCTTTTTCTCCTCAAACTGAATATAAACCTACAAATGCAAAAGATCCAGATGCCCTTTACTGGAAACCTAATTATTGGACTGAAGAGGGTAAAAAAGAACTTGTAAAAGATTATCTAACGGGATATCTGTTAGGTGATAATTCTAATTTAGCTAATGAACGTACTACAGTTTTTGAACCTATACAAGATACTTTAGGTGTTCCTTGGGAAAATCCTAAAACTGCAGAATGGGTATTAGATAATCCATTGGGTGATTTTACAGTTTCACAAGGTAAGGATGATAAAGGTCATTATATAAGTATATATGATATAATTGATTTTGATCCATTTAAAGGATCTGGAAAAGGATCTTCAGTAAATAAATATGGTGCATCACTTTTAAAATATATTACAGGTAAAGGATATGATGTTAATGAAGACACTGAAGCATCTTCGTTATTAGGTGCTGGTAAACCATATGAAATTTATGATAGAATTTATTATAATCCTGATGATTACGATGAAGGTGGTTCAGTAGAGTTAGGAGATCTAGTAGATAAAGCTACTATGCAAAGATTAAAAGAACAAGGTTACACATTTCAAGAAATTTAATTATGAAAAAGTACAAAGTAGTTGGATTACCAAAAATGCATAATGGAGGCATAGGGGCTGGTCATCCTCATAAATTAAAAAAGAATAGAAAGAAAGAATCATATTCACTAATTAACAGTACAATCAAGCCAGGAGAACCGATAAAAGAAAAAAGTCTATCACGTAAGCAACACAAAGATCTTGGTGACATGAGTTATGATGAAATGGTTAGTTATGTGAATGAGCAAAATAATTTGTTTAAAGAAATGAATTTATCTGCTCAGTATAAAATGCCAGATCTTTCAAAAGTATATAGTAAAAAAGAACTTAAAGGTTTATCAAGAGACGAAAGACAGGCTTATAAAAATATGTCTTTTTACGATCAAATAAATTTTAGAACAGAAAAGATTAGACATGATGACTTTTATGATCGAGATGATATAACTAATCAAGAAATAGTAGAACCTATACCTACTACTACAGATATAAAACCAAATTGGTATGGAGAAGATCATCATAATACTACACGTTCTATAATTGACTCTTTTGATATAATTGAAAAAGAATATGTATTACCAAAATATGAACAAAGAGAAGATGGTTCTTATTTTAAGGTAAGAGATGAAATATCTAGATATGATTATGAAGTAGAAGAACTTAGAAAAAAATATGAAACAATAGAAGCTATGATGAGAGCTTCTTTTGGAGATAGAGAAGGAGATCCTACACATCCTGAAGATTGGCAAAATAGAGATGGAAAACTATATAGAAAGCAGTTAAATGCATTAGGTTCTGAATTACAAAATTTACTTCTTAAAAGAAGAGAACAAGCGGGTGAAAATGTAGGAGTTCAGAAATGGAGTGTAGATCCAGAAACAGGAATTCCTAAAATAGGTATGAGTTTTACAAGAGACCCTGAGTCTGACTATGAGTTTAATAAAGAAACCAAAGATAAAATGGGCTATATTCCTAAAAATTATCTTTTAGACTTTAGTGATGTTGTCGTGTATCCTAAAGAAAGTGATCTGCAAATCAAACAAGAACAATTAAGCAAGCAAACTGAATTACTTTGGACATTAGGCGCTATAGAGGGATATATTCCTGATAAAAAGGTTCCTATTGGAGGAAGCGTAGAAGATCTTGAAGAATTTATAAGTAGTTATGAAACTGATTTAGCTGATTTTAAAAAACAAAGAACTGCATCTAATGTACAATTAAAGAATTATGCTGAATACATAGGTGTAAAAAACTTTGATCCAAAAGAAGATAATCTAGCTTCTGAAGCTAATTATAAACTACTAAGAAAAGCGATGGGTAAAAATCCTAGTGATCAGCATCTAATGAAAATATACAAAGATATTTTTATGGAAGATTTTGATTCTAATGCTACACAACTTACTCAGGAACAAATGGGTACAATGATAGATGCAGGATGGGGTGATGGTAGCATGGATGCTATATACGAGTTAGCTAAAGTAGTTGCTTATGGAGCTCCTGCTGCACCTCATGTTGTGTCAAGTCTTGTATCATTATTTAATAATCCATTATTTGTACTATTGCTGGACGGATACTTTGCATATGAAACTCCTGCGATGGCTAAGGACTTTTATAAAAATGCTAAAAAGGTAATGGAAACAACTGATCCTGGTACATGGGAAAGATTTTCATCTATTCCAGGTTTGGGGTTAGATGCTTTATTTGTACACATGGGAATTAGTGGTGGTGCTAAAATACTTAAAAAAGGAAAGGCAATACAAGAAACTTTAACAGGAGCTGTAAAATCTGAAGAAGAGTTAAGTAAAATTCTTAGAGATCAGCTATCAGCTAAAAATAATTTATCTTCAAGACAGTACAAACAAAGAATGAAGAACCGTGAGTTTGCTAAACAAGAGGAAAAAATACAAAATGCATCTCTTGAAGAGTTGCAAGCTTGGTCTGCAAGAAAAGGAATTGTATATGATCAATCTGGAAATACTATAATTCAATCTGAAGCATCTGTACCTGTATACCT
>JAAHTG010000895.1_pt1 | contig 18583 bp, 14 predicted proteins | sample 6116081 | NCBI WGS metagenome assembly JAAHTG01 (sample SAMN13939989, study PRJNA603662) | sponge metagenome | isolation source: marine sponge | host: Mycale hentscheli | place: New Zealand | collected 2005 | reverse complement strand
AAGCTTTACCTTTTGATTGCGGTTGTGATAAAAGAAAAGAAACATTAAACAAGATGTTTCCATATAAGTAAAAATTAAATTTAATTAAATGAAAAAAGAAAAAGACTACACAGAGTTTGAGGTCGTTAAAGATAACCAACTCAGCGAATCTGAATTAAATGAATTGCGAGATGCTGTAAATCGTGTAAACGAAACACAAATGCAAATAGGTGGGCTTGAAGCGCACAAGGCTAAACTTCTAGCCGAAATATTATTATTCACTAAAGAAGTAGAAAGCACTCAAAAAATACTTGCCTCTAAATATGGAGACGTAAGCATCGATCTTAATACTGGTAAATTTACAGAAAATGCAGTTGATAAGAAAGATTAGTATAGGAAAAGACTACAAGAACGACGCAATGCACTATACCGTTGGTCAAGAAGTGTATGGTGGGCATACGATAGAAAACATTATAGAGGAAGACACTAAGTATACAATTTATATATCTAAAGAGGATACTATAATGCCGTGGAAGGATTTCAATAAGAACATGTCAATATCTGTCGAATACAATATTTCATGGTAATATGCACAGTGTATTTAATTACCTTGTAACTCCCAAGGGAGGTAGGACAACCGGAGAAATTACAATTGAAGGACAAGAATTACTATTAAACACAGAATTACAAAATCACGAGTATTCAAATAGAATTGGAATTATATTAAGTTTGCCTTTAGCGGAAAAATATAAAGAATTACAAGAAGGAGATGAAGTGATATTACATCATAATGTATTTAGAAGATTTAGAGATGTAAGAGGTAAAGAGAAGAATAGTAAAAGCTATTTTACAGAAGAAACTTATTTAGCGCAACCGGATCAAGTTTACGCTTATAAAAGAAACGGGGAATGGAAAGCTTTAGAAGGCTTCTGTTTTGTTGCACCTATTAAAGAAACAAAAATGTTTTCTTTAGAAAAGGAAAAGCCATTAGTAGGTGTAGTTAAATACTGTACTTGCGGTTTAAACGTAGATACTTTAGTGGGGTTTATTCCCACATCAGAATATGAGTTTATTATAGAAGGGCAGAGGTTATACCGAGTACCCACCAATTCAATTACAATTAATTATGGACATAAAGGAAACGAAAAGGAATATAATCCTAGCTGGGCAAAAAGCCGTTGAAGAATTAATAAAGGTGGCTAAAGAAGCTATTGTGGATTCAGATGATGACATATCAGCGGACCGATTAAAAAATGCAGCCGCTACCAAAAAGCTAGCTATATTTGATGCTTTCGAAATCCTTAATCGTATTAATGACGAACAGAGGGCTTTAGATAACAAGCCTAAAGAAGAGGCTGTGAAAAAAGATTTTAAGGGCTTTGCTGAAAAAAGATCTAAGTAATGTATACTCAAGATCTATACAGTATAATAACACCTATTAAGTCTAATACTATATCCAGATTAAATAGAAGCAGAAAATGGGAGTATGGTTATAACAAAGAACACGATGTTGTTGTTATAAGCAAAACCGGTAAGATAGGTGATATATATAATATCCAAGGTTTGAAAATTGCTTTACCAGCGGCTCCTGCCAAAATAAGTAAAGATACTAACAAATGGACACCTGAGGAATACCCAAAGGAGTTGAAAAGTATAGGTAGTATATTTGATTGGCGCGATTACCCTGATGAATTTAAAGCAACCTGGGAAAAATATATAGATGAACAATTTAGAAAAAGAGAAGAAGGTCATTGGTTCAATAATAGAGGCGTGGCTACTTACATTACTGGTACTCACTTTATGTACCTGCAGTGGTCCAAGATTGATGTTGGGCAACCAGACTTTCGAGAATCAAACAGATTATTCTACTTATTCTGGGAAGCTTGCAAAGCAGACAAAAGATGTTATGGAATGTCCTACCTCAAAAACAGACGATCTGGATTTTCTTTTATGGCTTCCGGCGAGACTGTTAACCAAGCAACAATATCTTCAGATGCTCGATTTGGAATACTGTCCAAGTCTGGGGGAGATGCAAAGAAAATGTTTACAGACAAAGTTGTACCAATATCGATTAACTATCCATTCTTCTTTAAACCAATACAAGACGGAATGGACCGTCCCAAAACAGAACTTGCCTACAGAGTCCCGGCCTCTAAATTTACAAGGAAGAAACTTGATTCAAACGTCGCAACAGAGGACATCGTTGGGCTCGACACAACAATCGACTGGAAAAACACAGGGGACAATGCGTACGATGGTGAAAAACTAAGATTATTAGTACACGATGAAAGTGGTAAATGGGAAAGACCAAACAATATACTTAATAATTGGCGAGTAACTAAAACTTGTTTAAGATTAGGTAGTAGAGTTATTGGCAAGTGTATGATGGGGTCAACATCAAATGCTTTAGACAAGGGAGGAGAAAACTTTAAAAAACTATACAATAGTTCCGACGTAACTAAGCGAAATGCAAATGGCCAAACAAAATCTGGTTTGTATTCTCTCTTCATACCAATGGAATGGAATTACGAAGGATTTATTGACGAATACGGGCATCCGGTATTTAATAAGCCGCCGGAAGGCACTGTGGGGCCACACGGAGACGTTATAGAAGTCGGGGTCATTGAGCACTGGAATAATGAGGTAGACGGATTAAAAGGCGACCAGGACGCTCTAAATGAGTTTTACAGGCAATTCCCAAGAACAGAGGAACACGCATTCAGAGACGAAACAAAAAATAGTATATTTAATTTAGCAAAAATATACGAGCAAATAGATTATAACGAGGACTTAGGTAACAGTAATGTCCTAACAAGAGGAAGCTTTCAATGGGAGCACGGTGTTAAAGATACGAAAGTAATATTTAACCCAAACCCTCAAGGTAGGTTTTTAATTTCTTGGACACCTAGTTATAATATTCAAAATAGGCAAACTACACGTAATGGTATAAAGTATCCAGGTAATGAACACATGGGGGCTTTTGGGTGTGATAGTTATGATATATCCGGAACAACAGACGGAAGAGGCTCTAAAGGCGCATTACACGGCTTAACTAAGTTTAGTATGGAAGATGCTCCCCCGAGTACTTTTTTCCTGGAATATGTAGCTAGACCGCAAACGGCCGAAATATTTTTTGAAGATGTATTGATGGCTTGTGTATTTTACGGTATGCCTTTATTATGTGAAAATAATAAACCTAGACTTTTATATTATTTTAAAAGAAGAGGGTATAGAGGGTATTCAATGAACAGACCCGATAAGATATGGAATAAGTTATCTGTTACAGAAAAAGAAATTGGTGGTATACCTAATTCAAGTGAAGACATAAAGCAAGCGCACGCCGCTGCTATAGAAATGTATATAGACAGACACGTAGGATTAAATGAAAATGGAACATACGGAACAATGTATTTTAATGAGACCTTAAATGATTGGTCTAAATTTGATATAAACAATAGAACAAAGTTTGATGCCGCTATTAGCTCAGGCCTAGCCATTATGGCGTGCAACAAAGATCTATACAGACCTCACGGCAAAATAGAAAGAAAACCTGTAGGTTTAAGGTTTGCTAAATATTCTCACGAAGGTACTGTATCAAAAATAATAAAGAAATAATATGGCGATAAGTGCAGTAAATAGTTTTTTCCCCAGCCAAGTGGTTAGTGATCAAGAGAAAGTTTCTCGGGATTATGGATTGCAAGTTGGTAGAGCAATACAGAATGAGTGGTTTGATAGCAACTCAGGTGTAACTCGCTATAGAAGTAACCAAAATACGTTTCACAATTTAAGATTATACGCGAGAGGTGAGCAGCCTGTTCAAAAATACAAAGATGAGTTATCTATAAACGGGGACTTATCTTACTTAAATTTAGATTGGAAACCTGTGCCTATATTGTCTAAGTTTGTTGATATAGTTGTTAATGGAACAGCAGATAGGTTGTTTGATATTACAGCATATTCACAAGATCCATATGGAGTAAGCAAGCGAAGCGCTTATATGGAATCTATTATAAGAGATAAACAAACAGAGGAGCTTAATAATTTTGCTCAAGAAAATTTTGGGATAAACCTTTTTGAAAATCCTCCGGAAATGTTACCGGACTCACAAGACGAGTTAGATATACATATGCAGCTTTCATATAAACAAGGTATAGAGATAGCAGAAGAAACTGCTTTGAATACCATGCTCGATGAAAACCGCTATGACTTAACAAAGCGCCGAACTTACCATGACCTGGTTACATTAGGTATTGGTGCTGTAAAAAATACATTTACTGAATCCGAGGGGGTTAAAGTAGAATACGTAGATCCGGCTTATTTAGTTTATTCGTATACAGAGGACCCTTATTTCCAAGACATATATTATGCAGGGGAAGTAAGATTTTTACCTATTAACGAAATTAAAAAACAATTTCCAAATCTAACGCAAGGCGAGCTTGAAAAAATAAAACAGCAAGGCTCACAAAATTACGGCGTGTTTGACACTAATATTGGCAACAATAATAACAATAGAGATTCTAATGTTATACAGGTATTGTATTTTAATTATAAAACCTATATGAATGAGGTTTATAAAGTTAAAGAAACAGCTACCGGCGCTAGTAAAATAATTGTCAGAGACGATCAGTTTGATCCACCAATAGGTGAATACGAAGAGCAATTTGGTAAAATGTCTAGATCACTTGAAGTACTTTACGAAGGAGTATTAGTGGTGGGTACAGACATATTACTAAAGTGGGAAATGGCTAAAAATATGATGCGTCCAAAAAGTGACGTATCTAAAGTTAAAATGAACTACGCTATTACAGCGCCTAGAATGTATAAGGGTAGAATAGAATCTCTTGTTAGTAAATGTACTGGGTTTGCGGATATGGTTCAATTAACACATTTAAAATTACAACAAGTGTTGCAAAGAATGATACCTGATGGTGTTTATTTAGATGCCGACGGTATTAACGAGGTTGATTTAGGTAATGGAACAAATTACAATCCGCAGGAAGCTTTAAATATGTTTTTCCAAACGGGTTCTATTATAGGTAGATCATTTACGCAAGACGGTGATATGAATCCCGGCAAAGTGCCTATACAAGAAATACCTACCGGAAGCGGCGGGCAAAAATTGCAAACGTTAATAGCTACATACAACTATTACTTGCAAATGATTAGGGATGTTACTGGACTTAATGAAGCAAGAGATGGATCTACACCTGATTCAAGAACATTAGTCGGCGTTCAAAAGTTAGCTGCAGCAAATTCAAATACAGCAACAAGACATATATTAGATTCTGGTTTATATTTAACAAGAGAAACAGCTGAGTGCTTATCTCTTAGAATATCAGATATAATAGAATATCATCCAGCAAAAGAAGCCTTTATTCAAAAAATAGGTGGGTTTAATGTAGGTATACTAGAAGAGCTTAATGATTTATATCTGCACGATTTTGGTATAGTACTACAACTAACGCCTGACGAAGAAGAAAAAGCTACTTTAGAAAATAATATTCAAATTGCATTACAGCAGAATAGCATAGATCTTTCCGACGCTATAGATATACGAGAAGTAAAAAATCTTAAACTAGCAAACCAATTGCTTAAAGTTAAACAAAGAAAACGCCAAGAAAGATTACAAGCGGAACAGCAAGCCAACATACAGGCGCAAGCCCAAGCAAACGCTCAAGCCCAGCAAGTTGCTGCGCAAGCTGAGGTTCAGAAAGACCAAGCTATGTTCCAAACTAAATCACAGTTAGAACAGCTTAAAGGCAGCATAGAAGAAAAACGAATAAGTGTAGAGGTTAATGCTAAGAAAGAATTAATGGCCTTAGAGTTCCAATACAATATGCAATTGAAAGGCATAGAAGTAGATAATGCTAAATCTAAAGAAAAAGAAATTGAAGATCGTAAAGATCAAAGAACTAGAATACAAGGCACACAACAAAGCGAAATGATTGCTCAAAGAAAGAACGATTTGCCGCCAAAAAACTTTGAATCCGCAGGAAATGACGTAATGAGTCAAGGATTTGGCTTAGGAGCGTTTGATCCTAGGTAATAATAGTAATAATAATCATATAATATTTTATCATGTCAGAACAAACAGAAAACACACGAGCCGCTGAGGAGGTGGTTGAAAACAACGCTGAAAAACCGGTGTCAATTGACGACGGTGTAATTAAAGTTAATTTAGGAGAACTAAACAAACCGCAAGAAGATGCCATTCCAGAACAAGAAGCAGATGCAGGCAATGTTTCTGTCGAACAACCCGAGAACGAGACAAACAGCGAAGAAGTGGTTCAAGAAGTACGGGAGCCCGTTCAAAATGAAGAGCAATCCGTTCTTGAAGAAATAACGGAGGAAGAGGTACAAACACAAGCAGAAGATTTACAAGACGATATAGTAGAAGCTATAGAAGAGCAAAAAGAAACTGGTGTTGAGCTACCTGAAAATATTCAAAAAGTTGTAGACTTTATGAATGAGACTAGCGGAACTCTTGAAGATTACGTTAAGCTTAATAAAAATTACGAAGATTTAGACGAATCTCAACTATTAAGAGAATACTATGCTAACACAAAGCCTCATCTAGACCCGGAAGATATAGACTTTATGATGGAAGATAACTTTCTTTATGATGAAGACTTAGACGAGGAAAGAGATATACGAAGAAAAAAATTAGCCAGAAGAGAAGAATTAGCAAAAGCTAAAAATCATCTTACTGGATTAAAAGATAAATATTATCAGGAAATTAAAGGCGGCTCAAGGCTGGCTCCTGAACAAAAGAAAGCGGTAGACTTTTTCAATCGCTATACAAAAGAAAATGAAGCAGCAACTCAATTAGCTGAACAACAATCAAAAACGTTTTTAAAGAAAACTGAAAGTGTTTTCAACAATGATTTCAAAGGTTTTGACTATCAAGTTGGAGATAAAAAATTTCGGTTTAAAGTTAAAGACGCTCCTAGTATTAAGGAAACTCAAAGCGACATTAATAATTTTGTCAAGAAGTTCTTGGATAAAGATAATCAAATGTCTGACGCAGCGGGTTACCACAAGGGATTGTTTACAGCTATGAATGCGGATTCTATTGCAAATCATTTTTATGAGCAAGGTAAAGCCGACGCTATGAAAACGAGTATATCTAATTCGAAAAACGTACAAATGGGCGCGAGAGGCGTTCACGAAGCCGTTAAAGCACCGAATGGATGGGCAGTAAGATCTGTGGATTCTGGGGGAAGTGGTTCAAAATTAAAAATCAAAAATTTTAAACACATTAAATAATAAAAATTATGGCAGGATTTGCAACCGCGCCGGCTACATTAGCCAATTTAGCGCACTTAACACCGCGTCCAATAAAAGGTTTGTTTGGAGACAACTACCTATCTTTAGCGGACATGGATTTTACACAACAATTTTTACCTGAGGTATACGAAAAAGAAATCGAGCGTTATGGAAACAGAACAATCACTGGATTTTTACGTATGGTCGGAGCTGAGATGCCTATGGCGTCAGATCAAGTAGTTTGGTCAGAACAAGGAAGATTACATATTGCTTACGATAATGTAACAACACAAGGGGCAGCAGCTAAAACAATTTCATTACCTTCTCCAGGGCCAGATGGTAAAGTGCCGCTACTAGGACCTAACATGACAATTGTAGTATCTAAAGGACAAACAACGGTAAAAGCTTTTGTAAAGAGCTTAGGTACTTTAGCTGGAGGTAATCAGCCTTACAACATTGAAGTATATGATACAGCCAATGGTCAATTGCCGACTGGTTTACATACACAAACAGATGTAAGCTTATTTGTATATGGATCTGAATATGGTAAAGGTTCTGTATTAGCTGGTAACTCAATTGACGCGTCTTTCACAACTTTTAGTAACAAACCAATCATTTTAAGAGACAAGTACTCTGTGAATGGTTCTGATGTTGCTCAAATTGGGTGGGTAGAAGTAACTACTGAAATTGGAACTGGAGGATACCTATGGTACCTAAAGTCTGAGCACGAATCTCGTATACGTTTTGAAGATTACCTAGAAATGTCTATGGTTGAAGCTAAAGACGCTCAAGGAACCATTCAAGACAATCAAGGAGCTACTTTAACAGGTATGCAAGGTTTATTTGACGCACTAGAAACTAGAGGCCTAGTATTTAACGATGCCGACTTTGATGGAGCAACTGGTCCAACTGCTGGCCTTGGGGCTTTCGACACTATATTACAGGAGCTTGATAAGCAAGGAGCTATCGAAGAGAACATGATGTTCTTAGATCGTGACACTGCTTTGAGCATTGATAATATGCTAGCACAACAAAATTCTTATGGAGCAAATGGTACGTCTTACGGTGTATTCGAAAATTCAGAAGAAATGGCGTTGAACTTAGGATTCTCAGGATTCCGTAGAGGATCTTACGATTTCTATAAGACTGACTGGAAATATTTAAATGATTCTACAACTCGTGGAGGCATTACAGATATATCTGGGGTAATTGTTCCTGCTGGAACTTCTACTGTGTACGACCAACAATTAGGACAAAATATTTCACGACCTTTCTTACATGTACGTTATAGAGCTTCAGAAGCTGATGACAGACGTTTGAAATCTTGGGTAACTGGTTCAGTTGGTGGAAACTACACAAGTGACGAGGATGCAATGAATGTTCACTTCCTATCGGAAAGAACTTTATGTACTCAAGCAGCTAACAACTTTGTACTGTTAAAAAGAACAGTGTAATAAGTTTATTGTAATGATTACCCTCGTTGAATTTACGGGGGTAGTTATTACTTTTATCAGTGACAATAGCTTATTATAATTAATAGTAAGAAGCTATCGTCATACATTATTAACATTTATATTATATCATATTATGGCTAACAAGAAAGCTACAGCAAAAAAAATTGAGGTTGCTCCTCAGGAAGAGGTTGAAGTAAAAGCACAACCAAAAGTAGAAACACCTAAAAAAGCAACTCCTAAAAAAGATGAATGGGTTTTTAAAGACAGGTTATACGAATTAACAGGTAATAAACCTTTGGTATTTACACTACCAACATCTCATAGTAGGAGAAAAAGTTTATTGCATTTTGATGAAAAGTTAGGTTACCAAAGAGAATTAAGATATGCCACTAATCAAAAATCTTGCTTTGTAGATGAACAGCAAGGGCAAGTAGTTATGGGACGTATTGTATTTAGAGACGGTCAACTTAGAGTACCAAAAGAAAATGTAGTATTACAAAAATTATTATCTTTATATCACCCAGCTTTAAAATCTAATATATATAAGGAATACAAGCCAGCTCAGCAAGCAAGCAATGAGGTTGATTGGATTGAGTTTGAATTACAAGCATTAAACCTAGCTAAAACACTATCTGTTGAAGAAGCGGAGGCTGTTTTGCGTGTTGAAATGGGTGCAACAGTAACAGAACTTTCATCTTCTGAAATTAAAAGAGATGTACTTATTTTTGCTAAAAAGAATCCAAATTTATTCTTGCAATTAGCTACAGATGAAAACACTCAATTAAGAAGTTTCGGAGCAAAAGCCGTTGAAATGGGTATATTAAGTTTATCACAAGATCAAAGAACATTTACTTATGGATCTAGCGGTAGAAAAATAATGACAGTGCCGTTTGACGAGCATCCTTACTTTGCTTTATCTGCTTTCTTTAGAACAGACGAAGGTATGGAAGTATACAAGGCAATTGAGAAAAGACTAAACTAGTCACCTTTATAGTAATAGGCTGCTGAAAGGTGGCCTATAACTATATAAAATAAAAAATAAATTATGGCTGTAAGCGTAGATACTGTTTATCAGAGAGTATTAGCAATACTCAACAAAGAACAAAGAGGGTATGTAACACCCCAAGAATTTAACTTGTTTGCAAATCAAGCTCAGCTAGATATATTCGAGCAATATTTTTACGACATTAATCAGTTTGGCAGAATACCTGGTAACGATACTGAGTTTTCTGACATGCTTAACCTACTTAATGAAAAAATAAATATATTTGAAGTAGACGCAGATATGATTTTCAATACGACAACCGAGCATTGGAATCCGCCGGCAGATCTTTATAGAATAGGAACTATAATATATAACAATACAACTACTAGCAAGTCTTTATACCCAAACCCCGATACTATAATAACTACTGTTACTCCGACAGAGGTAGAAAGAATAAACTTCAACGAATTCCTATACATAAATCAATCCGCGTACACAAAACCCACAAATTCCCGCCCTGTATTTGTAGCGGGAGACGAGGGGTACAAAGTTTACGGCAATATTGAATTAACTACTAATGTAAGATGTAATTATATAAAGAAGCCAGCGCAGGTAGCCTGGGCATATCAAATGGTTTTTGGAGAAGCATTGTATAACGCAAACGAGTCAGTAGATTTCGAACTACACCCATCGGAAGAAACGGAGCTAGTAATAAAAATTTTAGAATTTGCGGGCTTAGTTGTTAAAGACATAGGGCTGTATCAAGTAGCGAATCAAATAGAAGCACAAACTAACCAACAAGAAAAAGCATAATATATGGCATTGATAAATCAACCTGAAGAAGAGTACTACTTAGGACCTGACGGAGTATGGGACAGCGGCGATGAAAATTATGGGGGCTATCAATTTGTTAGTATAGCTGATATTATAAACAATTTTATAGTAGCCTACGTTGGTCAAGACAAAATTATACCAAGAGTAAAAAGAACAGACGTTGCTTATTGGGCACAAAGAGCAATACAGGAGTTTAGCTTTGACACCCTGCCACAAGATAAGGCTATAGAGATAGAGGTGCCGCCGGGATTGTATATGATACTTCCGCAGGACTATGTTAATTATACTAAATTATCGTGGACGGATAGCTCGGGCATAGAGAGACCTATACAAAGAACTGATATAACAAGTAATCCTAATGCTTTTGAACAATCTGAAAATTACGAATATAAATACGAAGATAAAACCGTAATAATAAAAGAGGAATCAGAAACTTTAAAAAGATGGAACGCTAGAAGTGCATATCCGTTAGGTAGTGCCGGCAATTGGGATTTAACCAACAATCCTGATTTACTTGCTTTATATGCTTACGGTAGAAGATACGGCATAAATCCTGAGCATGCTCATGCAAATGGTACGTTTTACATAGATCGCATAAATGGTATGATTAGGTTTAGTTCTGACTTGAGAGGTAGGATAATTACTTTAAAATATATAAGTGACGGATTAGGATCTCCTGAAGATATGACAGTGCACAAGTTTGCAATGGATGCAATTGAAAAATACATAGCGTATTCTATATTGTCAACAAGAACAAACGTACAGGAATATTTAGTTGCGCGATTTAAAAAGATGGCGTCTTCTGCTAGAAGAAACGCTAAAATAAGATTGTCTGAATTAAAATCAGATTTAATAGCTCAAGTTTTTAGAAATCAATCAAAATGGATTAAACATTAAAATTATATGGCGGAATTAATACACACGTTTACCAGCGGTAAAATGAATAAGGATCTCGACGAGCGCCTTGTTCCCAATGGAGAATATAGAGACGCCTTAAATTTAGAGCTTGCATCTTCAGATAGCTCTCAGGTCGGTACTTTTCAAAACATAAAAGGTAACCTAGAATTAGCGTACAAGACATATAACCCTGTTACAGGAGCTCGAACTACTTGGGATAGCGCTTATATATCTAACCTAACTAACGCGGTCTGTATAGGCTCCGTTGTAGACAGAAACACAGATAACATATATTGGTTTATATCTAGTAATGAAGTTAGCGCTATTGCCTACTATAATGACGTTACAAAAGTTGTAGCACCATTAATAGTTGATACTAATAATATATTAAATTTTAGTAAAGATTACTTGATAACCGGAGTAAATGTGCTGGAAGGTATACTTATGTGGACAGACAATCAGACTGAGCCTAAAAGTATAACTATAGAAGACTGGATAGGATCTACCGTGGATTTTTTAACACATTCTCAAGTATATGGTAGGGCTTTTATTGAGCATGACGTTACTACAATAAGAAGGTATCCATTAAACCCTCCTGCAATATCTATGTCGTCTATTGCTCAAGAAGACGACCTAGGCAATACGGTTAACATTTCTACTACCACGTTCGATAATTTTATGGTAGACAACTCTAATGGCGTCCCAGGGCCATTGCCTACAGGTACAGAAAAAACATTAACTTGGGATCCGCAACAAGATCCCGCTTTTTACAGACAAGGGGACGTGCTTATATTAACGTTAGTTGATGTAGGAGACACTGGGTCGGAGCTAGCGGAAATAAGATGCTCTATACAGCAGGTTATTCCTCCGGAAGAAGGAGCTACCCAAACAGGAGCGGATGTCATAGTGCTAAGTGTTGGCCCAAGCACCACGGGTGGAGCAACTACTGATCCACAGGAGTACAATGTGAAATTAGAACAGCAAGAGCCGCTTTTCGAGTTTAAGTTTGCTAGGTTTGCTACAAGGTGGAAATATGATAACAATCAAGTTTCAGCTTATTCATCTTTTTCAAATTCAGCTTTTTTACCTGGCGAGTTCAATTACGCACCTAAAGAGGGATATAATTTAGGCATGACTAACAATACAAGGCAGTTAACTATATCTGGGTTTGTACCCAGTGATTTACCGCCTAGTGTTAAAGAAATTGAAGTGCTTTATAAGGCTACTAATAACCCTAATGTATATGTAGTAGATAACTTTAAACCTACGGACTCAGCCTGGATAAACAATACTTTTGAAATAAAAACAGAAATAATAACCTCCGTGATACGAAGCAACCAGTTGTTGAGACCTTACGACAATGTGCCTCGCAGGACTTTAGCTCAAGAGATTACCGCTAACAGATTAATATACGGAAATTATATACAAAATTTCACATTAACAACTCCGTTCACTAAGGTTCCTTACAAAACAGATATGACCGTGGGTTTGTATTCTAGAACAATATCTACAGATCCAGAAAATATAGGGCCTACTTTTGTTAATACTGACGATATATTGGTGTACCCCTCTGTAAAGGCGCTTCGTACTTACCAGGTAGGAGTAGCTTATATGGACAGCTATGGCAGAACAACTCCTGTTTTTACAGGAAATAGTGCTTCTTTAGTTGTAGAAAAAGGGTCTTCTGCTAGCGCAAATAGTATTAGAGTCAGTTTATCGGGATTGCCCCCTAAGTATAAAACTCTTACGGGATATGAAGATTTTACTCATTACAAATACTACATTAAAGAAACATCCAGAGAATATTATAATTTAGCCTTAGATCGATTCTATGATGCTGAAGATGGTAACGTGTGGCTTTCATTTCCTTCGGCAGAAAGAAATAAAGTTGACGATGAAACCTTTCTTATATTAAAAAAAGAACATGACAGTAACTCTCCCGTTTTTGAAAAAAGCAAATACAAGGTTATAGCTATAGAAAACGAGGCACCTTTATTTTTAAGGCAAGAGAGACTATCTAAAGGAGCATTAGGCACAGACTTTGGCGGCGGCGGTGTACAAGGCGCTTTTCCCCAGGAAGGCAGGAACGAGATATTCGTAAATCAAGCCGAGTTTCAGGCGCAATATGGGGTAGAGACTCAAACTACGTCGGGCTTGTTAATAGTTATATCTGCAGGTAACACCTTTAGTGATTATTATAAAATATCTTCTTTCGCTACTGATCAGTCAGGGGGCAATATCAAAATAACTACTTCTAAACCTTTCGGGTCAGACGTAGATTTCACTACTGACAGCAACGGCAATCTTGTTGGGGGCTTAAGCATAAGAATATTTGAAGTAAAGGACATAAACAAAGCGGAATTTACAGGTAGATTTTTTGTTAAAGTAAACGCGGATAACATTTTAAGACAAAAAATATTAAGCGCCGCAGCAAGCTCAGCTAGACTTATAAGAAAAGCAGTCGCGCCGCTATGGCTATGGGCTGATAATAGTAATAGGTCCAAAGGCTTCATGCAAAACACCTGGGGATCGCCAGATATATTAGGCGATACTGGCAGGGTATTTATTGACAGGTTTAGTCCCGAATGCCAGCCACAAGGGCGAGGAACATTTGACGCTGGAAAAATGATAATTTCAGATGCTACTGGTTATGGAGCTGCAAGAACAAACACAACAAATGGGCACGCCGCAGGTATAGTTGAAAGAAACCCGCAATTATTAGCTCAGCTAAATACTACAGGTGCCTTATTTAGATTTTTTGATCTAGGTAACGGTGTTGGTCCTAGCGCAGAAGAATCTACTATATATATAGTTACAAATACAAGCCTTAAATTAGGTACTATATATGATTGTACAAATCAAACAGGAATACGAGATTCAGGCGATGAGTGGGATAATTTAACGAATCAATATGCTAGATGGACAATATCTTATGAACAGCTAGAAACAGGGGAGAAGAGCATGACCTGGGATCCTCAGGACGGCCTAGTAAATTATATAGGTGCCGGTAATGATGGGCAAAATCCATTAAGCTACTGCGGTATAGAATTTTTAGGTCAAAACCTAGACGACGACACTTTTACTAGCACAAACCCTGCTATATTCGAAACAGAGCCCAAAGAAGCAGCGGAGTTGGATATATACTTTGAGACACCAGACCTTTATCCTATGGATGAATTTGGAGAGCTACAAGAATTATCTTGGTTTAATTGCTATTCTTTTGGAAACGGAGTAGAATCAGATCGCATTAGAGATGATTTTAATCAACCTGTAATAGGAGATGGTGTAAAAGCATCCGCTACGCTTGATGAGCCTTATGAGGAGGAGCATAGATCAACCGGCCTTATATTCTCGCAAATATTTAATTCTGCTTCAAGTACAAACAACCTTAACCAGTTTATACAGGCGGAAAATATCACAAAAGATGTAAATCCTGAATACGGAAGTATACAGAAATTGCACACCAGAGACACTGATTTAATTACTCTGTGCGAAAACAAGTCGATGAAGATATTGGCCAAGAAAGACGCTCTATTTAACGCTGATGGTAGTACAAACTTAACATCTAATGCCGCGGTATTGGGGCAGACGTTAACATTCCAAGGGGAGTTTGGCATAGCTACTAACCCTGAATCATTTGCTGAATTTGGTTTTAGAATGTATTATACTGATGCAAATAAAGGTGCTGTATTAAGACTATCAGGAGATGGTGTTACAGATATATCAGATTACGGTATGCATTCGTTTTTTTCAGATAACTTACCGGTTAATGACAGAATATTGGGATCTTGGGATGTGGCCAAAAGAAATTATAATATTACATTAAAATCTTTAACCCCCTACTGGCAACAAACATTAGGAGCAGGTGAATTTGACAGGCTTAACAGAGATCCTTCGTGTAATCAGTTTATAAATACATTACCAACTTATAGCACTACAGTTTCTTTTAAAGAGCAAATCAATGGATTTACTTCCAGGAAAGTTTATATACCGGAAGCGGCTGCTTATCTTAATAACATATACTACACATTTAAAAACGGTAGGATATGGGAGCATGGTCTAAATGAAAAATACAACACTTTTTACAGCATAGGCCCAAGCAATGTTTTCGCGGGACCATATTATGAAAGCTCATTCAATACTATATTTAATGAAAATCCAGCTGTAGTTAAAGGTTATAAAACACTAAATTATAGCGGAACCGACGCTAAGCAATACTTGTATAGAACAAGGCAAAGTGACAAAAACTACACGCTGGCTCAAATACAGGCACAGGGAATAGATCCGTTCGACACTTTTGACACTAAAGGTTGGTATGTTAATTCTATAGTAACGGACTTACAGGAGGGACAGATAAAAGAATTTATAGACAAGGAAGGCAAGAAGTTTAATTACATAAAAGGCATGAATACTTTTTATAAAAGTTCTTGTAATACAAACGTAGACACTAAGGAGTTTAATGTGCAGGGAATAGGTAATCCTTCTTTAATAACGATCCCTCCTCAGACAGTGTTTAGGGTAACAAACCAGGCAGATCCGGATTGTTCAACTCCGTAAAAATTTATTAGAAACTTAAACAAATATTATGGCATTTAATAATTTCACAGTAAGCGTAGTAAGCTTTAATGAAACGGCTGGAGTTGACTGGACAATAGCACAACCGTCTGTTTCTTTAATAATAACACCTAACACAGGGTATACTGTAACTGCGGCTGATTTTTCACCAATAACGCCTTTACCTACCTATGTCAATAGTGTTGTTTTCACTCAAAATGGTGCTAATATAGATTGCGTTATAACTTATATTGCGCCGAGTATAATGCCTAGCGCAAATGTACTTATAGAGCTTTGTATTCAGGGGAGTGCTGTAGAAAGACAAATATGTGTTGCGGGCGTTGTATCTCAGTGTGATGTAAGCAATACTAAATTACCTGCTCCCGGCGCCGCTGATGTGCCTTATGCGGCGTGCGGTATTATTGGCAGCACTGGCACAGTAGTAGCGTCGTATCAAGTTACCGCAGACTCTACATACTATTACCCAACAGCTCCAACTTTAGCTGTTGTCATAGGTGATCCAAATAGCTACACTATTACCGATGTAAAAAATTACGACCCTTCTGGCAATTTGATAAGCGTAGTATTTACTATTATCTACACCTTTCCTTTAAACGATGTTACCGGGGATAAAATATGCTTAACAGCTAACGCGGTTTCGATGTACAATCCTCAGGTGAAAATAACATCTTACTCCTTTCCTACTGGTGGCACAATAAGTTACACGGGGCAAACTACAAACTTTGTTATAAACGGAATAGAAGGAGCTAACTGGGCTTTTAATATGATTTCTTCAGGCTTATTTGTTCCTGTGAATGTTTCCGGCACTATAGACGCTACCGGTACGTATTCTTTTCCCGTAACTTTCCCCTCTGTGGGAGTTAACACAACATACACGATTACTCTAACCGGTGATTTAGCCAGCACTTTTTGTACTGTGGCTCCTTATGTCCCTTGCTTAACAGGGCAACCTTCTGTTTTTACGTTGGAGCAATATGTGGGAAATACATTAGGTTTTAATTTTTCCTCAACTAGCACAGACATAACAATTAATCCAATACAAAATATACTATTTACCCCTTTGGACGATATATCAGCTCCTTATACGTACAATATAATAGCTTATTCAGACGACAACGTTTCTTTTAACCCTACTCCCGCAAATTCAGACTGGCCTAACCAAAACAGTATAGTGCCTGGTGATTTTAATTTTTCTGTAGTTAGTGGGTCTTATGCGATAGATAATAATACAACTCCCAGTACAATAACAGCTACTTTATCCGTAGATGTTGACGCGGTAGGGAACACTAACACTACTAGTATACTGAACCTAGACAACTTTTTAGAAGTTCAGGGAGCATGGGAAGTTCAACCTTTAACAGCGAGTTGCGCCTCACACGCCCCTAACGTTTATATTAGTGATTCTCAAGGTTATTCAGGGACTGTACCTAGTGTTTTAGGCAACTTTATAAGCAGCTATAGCCAAGGAGACATTGTAAAATATAAAAACGGAGCAAGCGGACCCCAGCTTTGCGGAACAATAATCGCTTTTGCTGAAGGAGAAGATCCCGTTGATGGCTATATAGATGAAGGATTGGTAGTAGGAGGCTCCGTAGACAGTCCGCACGCAACTTGCTTAGATTGCATTAATAATTTACAGTAAAATAAAAAACTATGTCAACAATAACTTTACAATTTCCGCAGCCATTAAACGAGTCAGTTCAAGTTGGAGATACCGCTTACTACACTAACGATGCAAACGGGACAAACCTAATAAAACTGGGTACTATAGAAATCATAGTCAGGTCTGGAAACCTAATAAATGTGAACGTAGAACCTGTTTTAGTAGGCACGATTGACACAGAGTTAACCACAAGCAGCTTTATACTATTTAGCAAAACAGCATTGGTAAATACAAGCGGATTAAAGGGCTATTATGCTGAAGCTCAATTTAGGAATGATTCCGAGGATTACGCTGAACTATTCTTAGTGGGGTCTGAGATATTTGAAAGCAGCAAATAACACGTAATAATAAAAGTATAATAATAAAATAAAAGTATATGATACCAATAGGAGCTATAGGCGGCGTCGTATCAGGCCTCACAGGAATTGCGGGGGGTATGATAGGCAGTGGTAAAAGAAAAAGAGAACAAAGAGCAGCTCAAGCGGAGTTTAATAGAAACAAAGCTAGAATGGAGGGTGCGGATACATCTAACCTTGCAAAAAACATGGAAAATACCATGGAAGATTTAACTGTGAATACTCAAGCAGCTGAATTTCAAGCACAACAACAAGCAGGTGGATTTGCTAACACAATGGATAATCTATCTAGCGCAGCTGGAGGTTCTGGTATTGCAGCTTTAGCACAATCATTAGCAGGGGCGCAAAGCAATGCGGCTATGCAAAGCTCTGCTGATATAGGTAGGCAAGAGGCTAGTAACCAAGCAGCCGAACGTCAAATGGCTGGCCAATTACAACAACAAGAATTGCAAGGTGAATATGCCTCTAGGGCAGCAGAAAAAGACAAAGTAGACACTATGCTCGGCATGTCTCAACAAAGATTAGGAGCGGCTAATGCAGCTAGAGACGCGGCAACTAAATCTATATTGGGTGG
>JAAHTG010001196.1_pt1 | contig 18591 bp, 34 predicted proteins | sample 6116081 | NCBI WGS metagenome assembly JAAHTG01 (sample SAMN13939989, study PRJNA603662) | sponge metagenome | isolation source: marine sponge | host: Mycale hentscheli | place: New Zealand | collected 2005 | reverse complement strand
TAAAACCAGGCGAATCCGTTCCGATTCCTACGTTTCCAGAACTGTCTATACGCATTCTTTCTGTTGGTGAACCACCACTTGTTGTCCAAAAAGTTAAATCTGTTGGATTGTTACTTGAAGCAGTATTTATAGCTTGTATCCCAGCACCACCTTTAAATTCAGAATCTCCACCTAAACTTGTAGATGTAGCGCCAAAAGATATACCTGTTTTTTTAGGATAAGAACCTCCTGTTCCAGTATTTACATTAATTGAAACATCATCTGTTGCGTGATATAAACTTAATTTAGCATCAGGACTATCCGTTCCAATACCTACGTTGCCGCCGGACAAAATACGCATTCTTTCGCCAGCGTTAGTAGTAAACGCCATTGAATTATCTGCATGGTCATAATCTACCTTACCTATATCACTATCCGCTGCATCTCCAAACCATATTTCTGAGTTTTTTCCAGCAGCAGCAGTATAGATTTGCAATCTTGAATTATGTGTAGTATTACTTATTACTGCTCCTATACCCGTGGTCGTATCACTTACCTCTAATTTACCTGCAGGACTAGTCGTTCCGATTCCTACGTTTCCAGAACTGTCTATACGCATTCTTTCGGCTGCATTTACGGCAAAATTTAAAGAATTGTTTGAATGGTCATAATCAATTTTTCCAATATTATCAGATTCAGTGTCTCCAAAAAATATTTGTGAAGCCCCGTTGTTTGATGAAATTAAAAAATTTGCATCTCCAGAACTTTTATAAATGCTCAAAAGTTGCGCAGGACTAGTCGTTCCGATCCCGATGTTTTGTGAATCATCTATAAAAATACCATTACCTGCGGTAAAACCTCCAGTAGTCAATATTAGTCCATTATTAGTACCGTCATATCCAATAGTTGCTTTTACCGCACCACTTTCTTGTAATCTTATTGTTGTATTAGCATTTGCAGTAGTTGTATTCATATCAACTATTACATTGCTTGAATCTTCTATATCTAAATTTACGCTTGGACTAGTCGTTCCGATACCTACTCTTTGATTTGCATTGTCTATAGATAAAGGGAGTGGAACATCATTTGACCTGCCTGCACCAAATACTTTTATTAATCCATTACTTGCATGAGATTTTATAACTACTGCAATTTTTTGTATAAGTTGTCCAGCAGTTGTTGGTTTAGTTGCTGTAAATGTACCTGCATTTCCTACATATAATTCATCACCTATAGAAAAACCTGAAGTGTCAAATCCACTAACAGCTCCCATCATTACTGCAGCGCCTTCTGCCTCATCTGCAATAGTTTCGTTTAAAACTCCAATAGCTGGCATTGCACTAGCCGTATCATAATCAGCTGCAATAACTTCAATAACATTGCCACTCGGGGGTGACGCTGTTGGAGACGCATGTACAACAACTCCTTTTGCAAGTGAACCTCCACTTACGTTTTTAACTGTAACCTCTATTCTTTCTGCTTTGTCTGAACTAGAATCAATCCATTGTGTTGCTGAACCTGTAGAAGATAATACCTGTCCACTGCTTCCAGCTGCAGCACTTCCATCATATAATTCGTTTGTTATCTTTATACCCTGTTCGGCGTCTATTTGGGATTTAAATTTCTGAGACATAAAACTTTGCTTTGTGCAAAGATACTAAATTATCCAATCTTCTTAATCAAGACTCTGTAGTCACCGTCTGTGACTGCTGCAGCAAAAGCTACGGTTATCGTATTAACAGTGGCTCTTGTAATGTCAACAAATATAGTATCGTAGTTAGTAGTATGATAAACCTCAACTATAACATCTCTACTGTTTAAAGAATGCGTAACAGTATAAGTGTTTGTGGCTTTAGCAACATTACTATCTGTAGCGTCTAAGTCAACAACAAACTCTCTGTCTGTAGGAACTTCAATAGTCTTAGAAACTAAGCCTGTAACATGCCCGTATGTGTCTAGAGTTACATCTTGAATAACTGTATTTCCTGAATTGTCAACTGAAGCTTGAGATGAAGTATCGTCGTGATCTATTGTAATAGAATCTCCTGATGCGCTTGCTACTGTTGATATAGCATTACCTCCTGAGATGGTTAAAGTATCTGTAGAACTGTCCGCAACAGCATCTGTTCCTGAGTCTGCCGTAACAGTTTTGAATGCATTTAATACAACCGTACCAGAATCGTCTGGTAAGGATATAGTTCTGTCTGCTGTAGGATCTACAACCGTAAGTTTAGTTTCAAAATCATCGGCTGTTGTTCCCTCAAATAGTATTGTACTGTTTTCTACAACCTGTACCGTTTCATCTAATATGGTTTGTGTTCCGTCTACAACTAAGTTCTTAACGGTAAGGGTTTGTGAGTTAGGATTATAAGAAAGCTTGTCAGCTGCACTTCCATCTATGTTTACAGCAACATCCCCTGTTCCGGTAACAAATGTTGGATAATATGCTGCATCTGTAGTAGTTTCAGTAACATCTATGCTATCGTTTTGTGGTATAGTAACAGTAGAAACATCTATAGCTGTAACGTGACCTGTAGCGTTTGTTGTTACACTAGTAACCGCTTCAAATGTCGCATTAAAATCTGGAGCATCAGTTGATGTTGTATCAGTTCTTGTTACATTACTGTGGTTTATAGTAATAGTATCAGTAGCACTTCCTACAGATTCTAATTCAGTTCCACCTGCAATCGTTAACGTATTTCCATTCGATATTGTTTGGTCATCACCTGAATCTCCTGCTACAACAAAATCTTTTATAAATCTTCCGTCTATATCTACTGTGTATGTGTCACCTGAACTAGTCGTAAATGTAATTATACCATCAGAAGTATCAAACGAAGCTGAAACAGTTGCATCAGCAACCACCCATCCAGTTCCGTCGTAATATTTTAATTTATTGTCTGATGCTGTAGAATCTAAATAAATCTGACCTTTCGCTGCTGTTGGAGCGGTTGATGTTATGTGTACCTTAGCGTTTTGTAGTTGATTGTCGCTTAAGTTTATATTATGTAAAAACGGTATAGCCATAATCTTAATTCATATATGCTTTGCCGGACTCATCACCAGCAAAAGTTATTGTTAAATTATTAGAGTCAACATAAGTTACATCTCCATATCCCTTTTGACCTGTAGATAAAACTACCGTAACTGAAGGAAATTTAGCTAAATTATGCTGAATATTCCAAGTCGTTCTTGCACTTGCAACTTCCACTTCAAAAGCAAAATCTTTATCAGCAGCTTCTACAGTATCAAATTGAAGCAAAGATACAAAATAATCCTCATCCTCTTCTATAGACCCATTACCTGAAATATAAGTTAAAGAAGCATCATGGAAATCAGGCTCACTAAGTCTTTGTTGAAAATCAGTTAAAGTATAATATCCAAATATATTTAAGTCGTCAGACTTTTGAATTAATATCTTTCTGTTGACCATAGATATTAAAAAATCTTTTACAACTTTTCCTGATCTTGCTTTTTTATTAAATACCAAAGAACTTATTGAAGAAAATGCAACAGTGGCCCCTACTTCAGTATCAAAAGAAATACTTCCGTCTATCCTATCGTCCCCTGTTTCGATTGTGTCATAAACAAACCTTAATGAGTTTTCAGATTGTATTACTTGGTTCTTGTTAAAATAATCAGCAAGACCTGTAGGTGTAAAGTTTTTAGTTCTAGAATTAGCGTTAGCATCAGTTCCTATCCACTTATCACTTCCTGTAACATTAGTATCCGTTATGTACGACTTTATTTTTGTCATCTCCCCTGACCTATATATTTTTTCTTATAAGCATTTTGACCTTTACTTGCATTCTTAGAATGACATCCAGGTCTTTTTGTTTTCTTTGGTTTTACGTAAGTAGATAAAACTAATTTTGCCATTATTTCTTAAATAAACCTATTGCTTTTTCACTCGACCTTCCACCAAAATATGCTAGAACAACACTCATCATAACCTTCTCAAAAGTGTCGTTCCATGTTTCTCCAATATGAAATGGTATTGATTCAACACTATCTAATATACCTGCAAAACTAAAAACAACTATACACCATACTAAAACTAGCGGACGTACATTCTTCGAAAGCCATGAATCGCTCATTTGGTCTGCCTTCCATCTTGAAGACACAGCTTCCATTTCTTTGTTTTGTTGTTCATAGATCATCTGCTGAAGCTTTATCTTGTCATCTGGAGATATTTTAGATTTACCTATTTCAGCTATAGCTTCCTGTGGTGAACTTACACCACTTAATACTTTTCCTAGAGTAGGATTTATCATTGAAGCTGCTCCAAATAATAATTTTCCTACAGTAGAATCCTTAAATTTTTTCTTATCTGACATAATATGCAAAGATACTTAAAAACTTAGATTACCTTGTAAGCTGTCTTACCATTGTTCTTGTATGCCTGTAGACATCTCTTTCTGTTAGAATCACCATCTACATAACTCACATGTACCCAATCAGGGTTTTCTTCGGTCCCGAATTCCCATATGAGTTGGTCGAAGTCTAAATTTTCTTTAATGTAGTTATACATTTCAGCGTTTGTCATATAACCATACGTGTCATCCAGGTCAATCGCTCTTCCCTGGCAATGTTGTGATCGACTCGACCCACCAATCGCTTTATTTAATTCTTCAACCCTCATAAACGAATTGATTTTTATTGGACCATTTGCTACCTTTCTTAATGGCTCAAATATTTTTTCTGCAATTAATTCCATGTTTTGAAGCTGGTATTCGTCTGGTGTGTTGTCTATACCTAACCTTAAAGCTGTTGTACTTCTAATAGCTTCTTTGTAACTGATGTGTTCACTAATTTTTTTCATAATTTAAATTTACCTCCTATTGTTATTGAATATGTTAAAGGAAACTCATTTGTACTTTTTGCAACATTAAAACCTAAGTTGCCTCTAAAGTTTTTAGTTAATGCAAAATCAAAATTTGAACCTCCTACAAACAAAACGTCTTTATTAAATACAAAACCATCATCTAAGCTACTATAACTAATTGGCGTTAATGCTGTAGCTAACATTGGTGATATTGTAAATCTTTTCAAAGATATGGGTTTTGTTCCAAAAAAAACTATGGAGGGCATTATATTAAAATCTCCTTTACTATAAAGTATATTATTTGAAACAGAAACTCCAGCAACAACACCTTTCCATTTATTTTCTTTTTGGCCTATATACACATTACTTATTCCTGTAGATAGATTATAAACACCATACATATACATTAAGCTCACTGATAATGTTTGTGCGTTAGCTATACTTCCTTTGTCATAAAAATGTCCAAACACATATTCCTTCCCATTTTCTCTGATAATAACAGGAACTTTTTTATCATACCTATAAAAAACATGTCCTCTTGAGCCAGTCAAACTTATTTGTTTTAAGTTATCCCACAACATCATATTCGCAGAATAGTTATACTGCCCATCCATAGATGATTGAGCAAATCCTAAGCTTATAACCTGATTAGCACCTCCATCTAATCCTGACATTCTCATGACATTTGCAGATATTATAATAGGATTTGTATTCTTTTCCTTTTTTTCTTCTTCCTCATCTTCTTCTTCTTCTTCTTGCTCTTCCTCCTGCTCTTCTTCTTCTTCCTCTTCTTTCTCCTCATCTTGTTGTTCTTCTTCAGAGTCATCGTTACCCTCGTCTGAATCATCAGAGTCATCACTACCCCCGTCGTCATCACTGTCTCCACCTCCGTCATCTGAATCACCACCCCCATCATCGGATCCTCCATCAGAATCTCCAGAATCCCCACTGTTGTCACCTCCTGTATCACCAGAGTTATCTGAAGAGCCTCCTCCTGAATCGGATCCACTGTTGGTATTTGATGTTGATGTTTGTGTTGTTGTTTGTGTAGTTTGAGCTGTAGAACATGCAGATAATGCGTACCACCAAGCATAGGTTTGTTCCATCCATGTTCTTAATGCACCACTATAAAAATCGTTTGCTGTAAATGTTTTGGTTCTATTATAAAAAGATACAGTAGTAAAACCCTGCATTTGTATACTTACTGTTTTAACCTCTCCTGTACATCTATCAGAAAAAGCTTGAACAAGAACCTGTGAATATGCACTTGATGATATTAAAAACATTAGCACAAACCATTTCATCAGTGATCAAATATTTTCTTTCTGATCATTCTTTTAACCACTTTGGCTACTGCTGTTTCTAAAGCTTTCTTTGTAGATGTTCCTATTGAAGATTGATTAAACTTAACATCCTCTAAATTTTCGTTATTTAATAAAGTTAATTCTCTTGTTGTTGTAGCTTTTCCTAAACCAGAGCCGGTCATGTATGTTCCTGTTTCTGAATCTACAAGTTTCACCTGTAACCCTAATCTAGTTACTAATTTATTTTTTATACCGTCTTTTAAGTTAATAGTTTCATCTTCTGATATACTAAAGTCATAAACTTCTATATAACAAAAATACTTAGCCAATACTATTTTACCTATAGGGTTAATAACATTAGCAGTAAAACCTTTTTCACTAGCTTTAAACTGTTTAATCATTCTATCTTTTATTTCATCTTTAGTTTCTACAAACTCAAAACGAAATGTTTCATCCAAAAAAGCCACAGTAATATTTGTCAAACCAAGTCCTACCCTATAATCACCGAGTTCAGGATATTGATTTAATATTTCTTCTGTAACACCTATATTTAATAATGCTACAGATACAGGGTCACCGTTATATTCAGGTATACTCCATATAGATTCTCTAGTTTCAAAGCTAGCTACATAGTCTTCCGTAGAAGTCTTGCCTATAACTTGACTAGATACAAAGTCCGCAACCAATACAAATATCGCACATAATATATAATTTTTCATTTTAATAATTTAATTGGCTTAGTATGTATTAATGAATCTGATTTTACAGGTTCGTCAAGCCAAGGGCCTGTTGATGGTAGAGGCTTATGAACTCCACAGCTACATATAAAAACAAATAGTATTAATATTTTTTTCACCAATCTATTTCTCTTTCTTTAGGTTTTTCTATTATCGTTTTAGTTATAACCAAAGTATCTTTAACAACCCCAGGTGGTATCGATATAGTTTGTTCCATTGATGGTGGAGGTGTATCGTCTTCTGGACTAAATATAGATTCCATGTTAGCTATAAATAGTCCTCCAGCTGCAGTAATGATTAACCCTATGGTTGCTATTATTTGATTTTTTATTTCTTTCATAAATATATTCCGTAATCAAATCTTCCAGGTTCTGTTATCAATATGTATATCAATTTAGATGATGCTCCAAATACAAGTATTGAATACAGTATTAGTATTATATTAATTAAATTTTTAGTTAGTTTATTCATTTCATTGAAAAATTTTGTCTACCTACAAAGATATTATTTTTTGTGTAAAGTTCTACAGTGTAAGAACTAACTGGCAAAGAAGAAACATATATGTTTAATATATTATCACCTTTATTTCCTTTTATAATTTCTTGATTAACTACTGTGTTTGTAAAATCTAATATTTTTATTCTGTACTCACCTTCAAAAGAAAGCTTTGTATTTATTCTAACCTTATTGTTTACAATATAACTCTCTAGCTTAAGTCCACTAGGTTCTTGTATAAACAGAGATTCTGGAGTTTCTTGAATGTTTTCAAGCTCAACAATATCAGACGTGCAACTTGTAATTGCAAATATTAAAAGCAATAGTTTTTTCATTATTTTATTTTTAAAATTATTTTTTTTCCTTGATCTGTTACAGCATCTGTTGTTTTAAAATAAACAAGCCCAGCTGTGTTTGTAATAGTTTGAAGTGGATTAAATATAATTTTATACGGCTTTCCAACCTTAATGTTTTCTGTATTTTCTACGCTTATACTACCAAAGTATATTTTATTTTCTCTTTGTGATGCAAAGTTGGTAAGAAGATTTCCTGTATCAAACTTAACTTCTTCAAACTCAATCATAGACTTGTCGTATTGAATTATAAACTGCATGCCGGCCAGATCTTCTTTCTCTAAGTTCACAATCATCTCAACCTTACCATCAACTAAACTTGTAGATATGTCTAAATCTAGGTCAGCAACATAACCTCTTACAGTTTGTGCTTTTGGTGTTTCAGTAACTATAGGTTCAAATGAATGAGAAAAATCGACATCGCCTATAAGTCCGTGTCCAAAATCAAAAACTTTATCAGAATCAGTAGGCTTGAATGTTTTCTTTTGTCCAAAGTAATATTCGTTTGTAGAATATCCATATTGATTCTTTTCACCCCATACATTCTTAGAGCCGTTTGTAGAGCTTGTAAACCATTCGCTTACGTTCTCGTTCATTATGTGGCTTAAAAGCACGTAAGAGTCGTCAAAATCAACATTACCGCTATTATTAACCTCTCCTAAAAGAAACTGTATTCCATGAGTAAAGGTATTAGTAGATCCACCTGGACTGCTTCCAGCTTTTATTGCTTCTTTAAAAACTAAAAAAACATCCGTAACAGTTGCTACATCATCCAGCCAATCAGCAGCGAGCTCGTCGTCTACTTTAATATCTATACTATACTCAACATCATTTTCAAGTCCTGTAACTATAGCTTGAGAGTTTGCATCAAAATATCCACTTGTTACAGCCTGACTGTTATTTGTAATCTCGTAAGTATAGTGAGTTGGTTTATCATTTTCAGTGTTTAAGTTTATAGTAACAGATCCAGCATCTCCTCCTTCAACACTAGAAAGATCTATTTCTTGTTGCATAGCTTCTACGTCATATAGAGTACTGGTTGAATTATCTTCAGCTCTCATCCAGTTAAGGTGCGTTACATTATCATAATTACTATAGTCTGTATTAATCTTATCTTTTATTTTAAAATCAATTTCGATTAAAGTGTTGTTGTAAGTAATTCCCACACCATCTTGAATAGTAATTCTTTCTACAGACCAGTCACTACTTGTAGGGTATGAGTTAGCTCCTGCATTTTCCCATCCATAAGTATACTGTGAGCTAAGATCATTTTCATCATAATTTTCATCAATATTGAACTTATAACCATCCCAGTGATTTAAAGAAACTTGTGCGTTTGCATTACTCTCATTACCTGTTACCTTCCACCTATGTTCTATTTTTTCAAGAAGTTTATTGTTATACTCGTAGTCAAACATATATAGGTTAGGGTCTGCACCTTCAGTAACTTGTATGGTGTTAAACTTTATAGTTATAGTGTCTCCTACCTGAAAGTCAGGACTATTGATATAGCTGTGATCAAGCTTTAAATCTTGTGAAATACATAATAAAGGAAATAAAAGAAATATTAATTTTTTCATAGTTTTAGTTTTTTAATAATTTTTTCACACATTTTTTTTAGAGCTGTACTAACACTTGACTGCTTAAAACCTCCTTCATTATTTAAAATAACAAAAGAAGACTTAATGTCTTTACCAACTCCCTTAACTTTAATAGATTTATTTTTATACTTAGCTATAGCAATAATCTCTACTATATTTTCTTTCTTTGTGTAAATTGCAGCTGTAGTCTGAGTTCTTTTGTTTCCAAAGTATATAATCTCAACAAACAAACTGTCATTACTGTTTGGATTAATGTCGTAACCCTTGTCCTGAACAACTTCTTCTAGTATGTTTTTTACACCAAAAGTTATAGATCTATTACCAATAAGTGGACCATACTGAATACTGTTCTGTACGTCGCTTATTTTAATGTCTTGACTGAATATTATACTTGAGAATACAAGGCTACTTACTACGCTTATGAGTTTCATACCATTTTGTAATTGTATACCCGATGGACACGAGTAGTAATATTATTTTTAAAATGGTTTCTACTTCAGTAAATGAAATAGTTAATGAGAAAAAGTTAAGGGCGTAGATTTTAATTGTTTGCATGTCCATAGTGATTATTTTTTATAAGGAAACATTCTATTTAATCTATCACGCCTATCATTGCAACCACAGGGTTTACCTGTTTTTTTTGCAATAGTGTCTACGGCCTTCTTTATGCCTGTAGCCCTTGTGAATTTTTCAATAGAATCTCCTAAACCTTTACTTTTCATTAGTATTTTTTCTTTAACCTTTTTGCTATCCTTCCTGCTTTTTTTTCAGATATTTTTTTTGTTCTAACCTTACGTTTGTTGTTTGTAGTTTTAGAAACATATTTTACAAATTCTCCATTGTTTTCACTAACTTGTTTGAATTTACTTTTTGTTCTAGTGTTATTTCCTTTAGTTCTTGTAGTACTTTTACTGTATGACACATTAGAACTATTACTGTAAGCTGGAGTGTTTAATGATTTAGTTACAGTTAGGGTTTTCTTTTTTTTACCCATTTTCTGATTAGATCTAGTACTGCGCTTTATTTTTATATATTCTCCCATTAGTATTTTCCTTTTTTACTTTTTGGTGAGCTTTTGGTGCTTCCACCCTTTCCAGCCCACAGATTTTTACATGCCCAATAACGAGCAGTTAATTTATTTGTAGCAGATGAACATTTATGTCTAGCTTTAAAAGATTTCCTTGCAGCATTAGAATAGTTGTGTCCGTATCCCTTGGCACCAAAGTGAATCAACTTCTCTTTACCACCAGAACAAGCTTTCACCATTCTTTTTTTACCAGCCCTATCAGAAGGTCTTGGCTTGTTACAAGGCATCTTAGCTTTATTTGCCATCTTACATCTTTGACTTTATAATTTCTCTCTGTAAGTCTTTAGGTAGAGTTTGTTGTGCTTTTGTTAGATACTTATCTACAACAACATCCTTAAAACCCACATCGTTATATTTTATTTTTTTTTCCGCCATTTTCTTTTAAATTTTTTTTTATCTATTGGTTCTTCCTTTATAGGACTAACAACTTTTTTCTTTGTAGTTTTTTTTGGAACAGGTAGCTTTGGTTTCTTTGTTTTAAAGAAATAAATAGTTAAACCTAGTCCAATAATAATGATTATAATTATAGTTTTCATGCTGTATATGTTTTTGTAACCCTCCCTCTTTTAGTGTTTGCGACAACTGTTTTTCCTCTTGATCCTGCTCTCTTCTTTTTTCTAGCAGTTTTAGCTCTTTCAGCCTTTGTCATACTCTGAGCTTTTTTTAAAGGTAGGCATCTGTCTGGGTTTTTTTTATTTTTACTTGTACCACACGCTCCTTTAATAGAACCGTCTAGGCCAATCCTAACCCATTTTTGATTTACCCACTTCTTTAACTCTCCCATTACTTTTTTCTTTTAGACCCTTTCGCATAGTTAGGATCCTTACAGTATTTACTTGCAGCCATATTCGCATACGCTGAAGGATACGTGTCAAAAGTTCTTTTTGCCCAAGATATTCCAGCTGCGCAAATTTTATTACCTTTCTTTTTTCTAGGCATTATTTTTTCTTTTTCTTTTTCTTCATTTTTTTACATCCGTATGGCATAACAATATATTTTAAAATTCAATGTAAAGATACTTAAAAATATTATATTTGTTTAAATGAAGAAACGTAAGATGAGGCGCAAGTACGAGCGTGATACACCGTTTAAAGGATATACCGACAGAGCTAGAATCAATTACGATCGTAAGGAACCTAGTTTCAATTACCTTAAATATTTTAAAATAGTTAGATACTGGGCTAAAAGAACCCACGAAGTGGGTCTCGCCGATCTAGAGATGCTATTGTTTTTATACGGAGAAAGGTTATTTAAAAGAACAGACTTCAATGAATACGACGAGTTATTCTCATGGGACGTTAATAGGTTCAATAATTTAGTAAAAAAAGGCTGGATATCGATTTGGCGTAAGAAAAAAGGCTCTGAAGCTGCACTCTACGAGGTTTCATACAAAGGAAAACGCCTAATACTAAGTGTTTATAAGAAACTATCAGGAGAAGAGACTATATCTGAGTCACCAAATAAGAACCCTATATTCAAAAAAGACTCGCCCTACACCGACAAGGTATACAGACGAGCCATTAAGAGAATGAATAAAACTACAATACAACAACAACGTCACGCTCAAGAATGATTGTGTATCGTTTGTCTTGTAGTACCATTGAATGTCCAGAAGACTTGTCGTAATAAATGACATCACCAGCCTTAACTGAATCTACATTGGTGCCTGGATTAACCACAACACCCTTGTTATATCTAAATTCGTTAGCATCCTCACCAGAAAGTAACAGTCCTGACGCTGTTTTTATTTCTTCAGACACTTTATCTACAATTATGTACTTGTTTACTGCTCTCATCTTTTAAGTGTTACTATTGCGTTAGTCGTTAGTATGGTTGTAGCAACTGAAACTGCATTACGAAGTGCGTTCTTAGTTACCTTAGCAGGATCAATAACACCCATCTTATACATATCACCGTACTCACCGGTCTTAATATTGAATCCCTTACCAAACTCTACGTTATCTATCTTATAATCCTTGCCACTATTTTCTAGTATTTGATTAAATGGAGAAGCAAACCCCGCTTTTAGTATGGATTCAGCCAAACCATCCCCTAAATTAATAGACTCATAAAGTAAAGAAGTACCTCCTCCAGGTAGTATACCCTCTTCTAATGCTGATCTAACGGCACAAACAGCGTCGTCTATACGATCGTAAAGCTCTTTCTGCTCTATATCACTGTTTCCACCAGCATAAACAACGCCTACACCTCCAGACAAACTAGCAATTCTTTCTTTTATAAAGTCCTTGTCCGACTTCCCTGTAGCTATACCCTCAGCATCACGAAGCTCCATAACCCTAGCCTCAACCTCCTCAGACCTATTGTCGTCACGAACTATTATGGTTTGTTCTCTTGACACTACAACCTTCTTAGCGTGACCTAAATCGGCCATAGTAATCAAGCTTAAGTCGTCTCCAGTAGACTCACTAAAGTATTTAGCACCTACAGACAGAGCTATGTCACTCATAAGTTCTTTTGTTTTGTATCCAAACTGTGGAGGAACAATGTTACAGAACTTCAAGTTATTCTTCACCACGTTCATTCCTATGGTATTTATAACATTCTGAGAACACTCACCAATAATTAAAAGCTTCTTGTTTTGTTGTATAATAGGCTTTAGTATGTTTTCTATGTTAAGTATGTTGTTAATCTCTAAGTCCGTAGCCAGGATATATACATCGTCCAGTACACACTCGTCGCTTTTTTGATTGTTAACAAACAACCTTGAAGTGTAACCCCTTTGTATCTTAATACCATTTGTTACCTCGTAATACGTTTCAGGAGTCTGACTGTTCTCTACAGTAACTACACCGTCCTTTCCTACCTGCTTGTAAACATCAGATATTAGCTTTCCTAAATCCTTGTCGTTGTTTGATGAGATAGTTGCTACATCACGAAGGGTCCTTCCCGTTACCTTTTTAGATTTTTTTGATAGGTTATTAATCACCCTTTCTGTAATCTTATTAATCTCTCTAACAAGTTCCGATACATTGGTTTCTGGAGTTAAAGCTTTCATACCTTCCGTTACAATAGCTTCTGTCAGTACAATAGCCGTTGTTGTTCCATCACCTGCCGAGGTTGCTGTTCTATCAGCCGCTTCCTTAACCATCCTAACAGCTAGGTTCTCTACCGGATCTTCTAAATTAATTCCTTTAGCCACAGTGACACCGTCCTTGGTTACTGTTAAACCACGTGTGTGATGTTGAGACTCTAAGATTACTGTGTTCCCTAACGGGCCTAATGTGCTTTTTACTGCCTTGGATATTTTCTTAATACCACTAATCAGTTTGTCACGACCTTCTTGGTCAAAAAATAGTTCATTCATTCAATTAAATTTTAATACCACTAAACTAATCATAATATAAGTCATATCCAAATGTGTGTCGATTTTATGCCTCTATATATAGACTCTATATAAAATAGGTATGTGTTTTTTTATTTTTTTTATTTTTAGACTACTAAAATCGACACAAAAAAGAAAATATAGAGATAAAGTATTAATAATCAGTTAGTTAGGGCGTGTCGATTGTGTGTCGATTTTGCTAAAAAGGGTGTCGATATGGGTTATATTGATGTCGAAAATGGATTTTTGTGTCGAAATACACGTAGAAAATGGGCTATATATAGATATTACAGATACAACTCGACACAGAAAACGATTATTTTTTCAGGGGTGGGGTATAAAATCGACATCGTTATCCTGATTTTTTTGGCTTTTTTTCACAGAGGGTTACCTCACGCATACACGCGCGTACATACTATTGTTAAAACGTCTGTTGTTGTTTGATCACTGCAAAAATTGTCGGATCTAGGGGAGTTCACGTTCTTACAATGTCAGGATCTAAACTAATAAAAGTAATTACACACACCGAGATGAGTAATAAAACCTCCTCCAGATCAACTTTCAATAAATATTTTTTAAAGAAAAAACCACACTTAAACATCTAACAATCAATAAGTTATTAACATAAATTGTGTGTAACGTATGTCCCTACCTCTGATGATTTGTTTTTTAAATAGTTATTCACTAGATTTGTTAACAAATAAATAAATAAGCTATGAAAAATTACAATGAAATTAACAGAGGTACAACAGAGGTAACAGAGGTACAACAGAGGGGAGAACAGATTCACGATTTTATGTTGTTTACTGCAAACTATCCTTATCTATTCATCGAGCATTGTTGGAGAGGTAAAGGATCACTAATGACACACATAAGAGATAAGTTTGACTCTTCTAAGTCATTCGTAGACTTTTGGTTTAGACTTGATAACCATAACAGAGATATTCTTGCTAACTACGTTTCTAAATGGAGTACAAGAGGTAAAGACAAAAGTTTTTATGAGGATTACAGATCATCTATAGATAACTTATCTTGGGATGATGTCAAAGATTGTTGTGGCTCTAAGTACCAAAAAGAATTCTATCTTGAATTAACTAAAACCTCTGATGAGTAGACTGAGATGTCACGAAACCTCCTTCAATGGAGGTCAGGTTAAATTTAAAATTAAATAACAATGAAAAAAAACATTTACAAAACCATTAACGACAAAGTTCTCGAAGGTCTTGAGAAGGATGGTCTGAAGTGGTTTATGCCTTGGAAATCAGGTATGGGAAATTCCCCAATTAACAATGCTACTAAGAAAGCATACAAAGGGATTAACATTTGGTTACTTAACATTGAGATGAGAACAAATGGTTACGAGACTAACGAATGGGTAACTTATAACCAAGCCATCGATAAGGGTGGAAACGTGAAGAAAGGTCAGAAGTCTACTGAAGTCGTTTATTGGAAAATATCTTTTTACGACAAAACTGCTAATCCAAAGAAGTTTTACAGAAGTGAAAAAGATGCTATGAGTGATGGAGTTGCTAAGGAAAACATTCACAAAGTTTTTACCCTTTACAATTACAGAGTTTTTAATATTGCTCAATGTGAAGGTCTTACTGCCATTAGAACTAACGAAGGATTTGAAACACCTTCTGAAATTGGTAACATTAAAGTTGCTTCTGATTATTGTGATAACTACCTAAAAAATGAAGAGATCAGTTTAACACACAACGCAACATCTTCAGCATACTACCAACCGAGTACAGATATAATCAATATGCCGATACTTGAGTCGTTCAAAGATGTTGATTCTTACTACAAGACTTTGTTTCACGAGATCAGCCATTCAACTGGTCACGAGAAGAGGTTAAAAAGGCAAGGAGTTATCAAGGGTGGCAAGGGAACTGATCTTTATGCTAAGGAAGAGTTAATAGCTGAGATCACATCACTTTATATGTCAGGTGTCTGTGGGATTATGCCAACAGATCATCTTGATAATAGTCAAGCCTATTTAAATGGGTGGATCAAAAGAATTAAAAATTTCAAAGGCAATGAAGAAAAGTTAATTGTATCAGCTATGACTCAAGCGAGTAAATCAGCCGATCTAATTATCAGTCATTCAGAGTTAGTTGAAGCATAGGATAGTATGGTACTTAGGGAGTGTTCGATTCCTCCCTATCCACGACATAAGTCACATAATTAAATTAAATAACAATGAAAAAATTATTACTTTTTATTTTTAGTTCTGTTGTTGGTCTTGTTGTTTTCAATGCCTTAACAATACTAATTAGAATCACACCTTCAATAGAATCTGTTGGTCAGGTTTTAGGTTTAATCCTTCTGTATGGATACCTTGTTTGTCTATCAGGATTATTAATTTATTGTTCAATCATTTTAATAAAGAACGAACTATGAATGACTATACGGCAACGGGAATAGCTGAAGGATGGATCGTATGTGAAGATACAGATCAGCAAATTGAGGCTTGGCAATACCTCCACGACTCAGGACTTGCTTACAGACTGCAAGGATGGTTTGGAAGAACTGCAAGAAATTTAATAGAATCTAAAATAATTAAACAATGAGAGAAATTTACACAATTACAAATCAGGTTTCAACAAGAGACCTTTACACAGAAGATTTAAGAGATGACATCTTAAACAATTATTCAGTTCAGTTTGGTAACGTAGATCAAAGTGGAAGAGCTGAGTGGCATCTTAGAAAGGATGGAAGCATCAAGGTGTTTGCAAGTGGTGGCATAAACCTACTTAATAATTGGTGTCACGTTAGTGAGATCGAAGAGTTAAAAAAACAAGAACAGATATCAGATTCTTGGGATAGTGACATAGATGACATTCTGGTCAGCATTATTGAAGACAGAGGTAACGAGTTTGGTCACACCATAACATTGATTGAACAGACTTTCTGATCTAAGTACTCCTCCAAAAAACCTCCCTTCGTTAGTTCGTTGGGGGGATTTGGTGGTAGAAGGCAATATTGCCACATAATTAAATCCGTATAACATTAAATAAAATAACTATGAATAAAAATAAACTAATAGCAGAATTTATGGGATTTCCCAAACAATCTGATGCAGTAGATCGCAGAACAACTGCGTATTATATTGGAGATGTAATAATAGCAAACAATACAAAAAATCAAAACGAAGATGGGGTGTTTCATCCTGATGATATGTTATTTCACATATCTTGGAATTGGCTGATGCCTATAATAGAGAAAATAGAAACTCTTGGATATACCTTTGAAAAAAATTATCAACCAATAGACAAAGATTGGCAATCACTAATAGTAAAAGGTAATGATATACTTTATCAAGAGTTTAATCCTGAAAGCATAAAAGCATCTTACTATGTGGTATGTGAATTAATTAACCAATTATCAAAAAATAACTTTAATTTAAATAAATAACTATGAGTAAATATAAACTAAAAGCAATCCGAGTTCCTGATTTTGATTTGATTGGGGATGAGCATTATGGCGATAACCCTTATGGTGTGTGTCTTGATGTTTACGACCACCAGGACAATTTTATAGAGTCAGGAACTGATTGGAAATACTTTGAAACAGAAAAAAAGGCAGAAGAGTTCTGTCATAACTTTAATTTAAATAAATAACTATGAGTACAAAAATTGTAAACGAGATTTTCGAATCTTACCGAGCAGAACAAAAAGAAATTAACGAAGCACAAGAGTTTCTAAAAAGCAAAAATTTCTACACAGATTGTATGTGGCAAACTAAAGATGTTACAGACATATACGATTGTAGTGATGAAGAAGCATATCAGATTTTAGATTTAGTTCTAGGATCAGATATGTTCACCTTTGAAAGAATTGAAATTCAAGCAAGTATGATGGATATAAAAAGAAAGGAGGATAGTGATGAATAAACAAGAATTAATAAAAGAAATAGAATGGATTATTGAGGGATCAGATGTTGGAGATAATATATTCCAAATAGTACAAGATATTAAAAAACTAATAGAAAGGGAGGAGGATAGTGATGGAGTATAACGCACTTATCCAATGGAACGATACCAAAAACTATGAGGATGTTATTGTTACAACAAACAAAGAGTCTGATGAGGATGACTATATCTTCTTCTACTTTAAGGATCAGGATGAAATCGAGCAGTACAAAAAGACAGATATGCACGAGTTCAGAATTGTAAACTATGTTCCTACTACTACTAAAGATTGGTACTACGAAAGGACTACAAAAAATTTATTAGAATCAGGAATATTAAAACCTTAGCTATGGCACAAGATAAAATAATAAAAGATAACGCAATCAGTATTTTGGATTCAGCATATTCAGGAATACTAAACTTAGTCAGAAGCGATGATGACTATGAGACTATTAACCTTATCCAACCAATCCTTGATAAGATTGATGAGATACAAAACGAAATTGAAGAGTTATAAAGAGTCACAAGGTGCATTGGGAGGTTCGATTCCTCCTGACTCACGACATAAGTCACATAATTAAATTAAATAACAAATGAGTAAAAAACTAACTACTTGGGAAAAGCAAGTAAAAAAAGATGGAGGTCTTACTGCCCATTGGGAAAAGAAGATTTCTAAATCATTGGTAGGGAAGAAAATCACTAAGGTGCAGTACCTATCTAATGATGAGACAGAAGAAAACTATTGGCACAAAAGACCGATAGCAATTCAACTTGATAATCAGTATTGGTTAATTCCAATGTCTGATGATGAAGGTAACGATGGAGGGAGTATGGCAGTTTCTTTTATGAAGGGACTTACAACTATACCTACATTACAAATTAACGATAAATACCTAGAGTAATGGAAGAAATAATAAAAGAACTAAGATTTCATCAACTAATGTATGAGGATGG
>JAAHTG010000640.1_pt1 | contig 18660 bp, 18 predicted proteins | sample 6116081 | NCBI WGS metagenome assembly JAAHTG01 (sample SAMN13939989, study PRJNA603662) | sponge metagenome | isolation source: marine sponge | host: Mycale hentscheli | place: New Zealand | collected 2005 | reverse complement strand
CCCCCCCCTTCCCCCCCCCCCCCCAAGAACCCCCCAACACCATATCACAATCACCTAAGTGCGATGCAAAATGATTCGTTAAGACAAGGAGGTAAGGAGAGAGGGAGATTTTTTCTTTAAATTTTAACGAAGTAGGAAAGTTAAATGCGTCTTAGTTTAAAATCAATTATTAATTATTAATTATTAATTATCATGAGACCATTAGTAAAACTAATTGGGCAACCTTTAGCCGTAGAATTATTAGAAAGGATAAAAACAACTAATAGAATCGCCCCTGCCTATTTGTTTGTGGGTGCAGAGGGAATTGGTAAAAGTTTCGCCGCCAGATGTTTTACGGAAATGTTATTAATTTCTGCCACAGAAGATTATGTAACAGCATCTCAAAAATTAGTAACAGGTAATCATCCTGATTTTTTATGGGTAGAACCAACCTACAATGACAAAGGGGAGTTATTAACAGCGAAACAAGCTCAAGAAAAGGGTTTAAAACGCAAAAGTAATCCACAAATTAGAATTGAACAAGTTAGGGAAGTTAGTCAATTTTTAGCCCGTCCTCCCCTCAAATGCGATCGCTCTATTGTCGTCATCGAATCGGCTCAATTAATGGCAGAATCAGCAGGAAATGCCTTGTTAAAAACTTTAGAAAATCCGGGTAAAGCGACGATTATTCTAATTGCTAACAGTAGTGATTCTATACTTTCTACTCTGGTTTCTCGTTGTCAAATCATTCCTTTTTCCCGCTTGAGTGAAGATCATTTAGAACTAGTATTATCTCGTGCTAATATGGCTGAAATTTTCGACTATCCCCAATTAATACAATTGGCTCAAGGTTCGGCTGGTAAAGCGATCGAAAATTGGCAAAATTTCAGGGAAATTTCTTCTGATTTAATTAAAAAATTAACTAAATTTCCTAGTGATGTGATGACAGGCTTTAATTTGGCTAAAGAAATAAGTACTAATTTAGAATTAGATATTCAAATTTGGTTAGTGGATTATTTACAATATTTATATTGGGAACAAGAACATAAATTAACTTTGATTGAAAGTTTAGAAAAAAGCAAAAAACTTCTTAAGCGTTATGTACAACCTCGACTAGTCTGGGACTGTTTTTTTCTCGAAAATATTCAGCAGTGAACTCTTAACTCTTAACTCTTAACTATATACTTTACTTTCTAGCTTAACTAAGCAACAATGAATCAATATCGTTTTGCTAATTCTTAAAATCCTATGGCTGTAGAGACAGCAACACTGTTAGTATCTTGTCCAGATAAACAGGGTTTAGTTGCCAAAATCGCTAATTTTATTTATGCCAATGGTGGTAATATCATTCATGCAGATCACCATACAGATTTAGACGCAGGATTGTTTTTGTCTCGTATTGAATGGCAATTAGAAGGTTTCAATTTACCTCAAGATCTCATCGCTCCTGCTTTTAATGCGATCGCACAACCATTAGAAGCAACCTACGAATTACATTTTTCTAGCCAAACACCGAAAGTCGCAATCTGGGTAAGTAAACAAGATCACTGCCTTTATGATTTGCTGTGGCGTATTCAAGCTAAAGAATTAAACGCAGAAGTTGGTTTGATTATTAGCAATCATCAAAATTTAGCTCCCATAGCCGAACAATTTGGTATTGAATATCAATATTTACCTATAAACAAAGAAAATAAGACAGAACAAGAACAAAAACAACTAGAATTACTCAAAAATGCCAATATAGACGTAGTGATTTTGGCTAAATATATGCAGATATTGAGTTCAGATTTTGTGAAAAATTTTCCCCATATTATTAATATTCACCACTCTTTTTGACCAGCTTTTGTAGGAGCAAAACCATATCATCAAGCTTATCGTCGAGGAGTAAAAATAATTGGTGCAACCTCTCACTACGTAACTCAAGACTTGGATGCTGGCCCTATTATCGAACAAGATGTAGCCAGAATTAGTCATCGAGACACAGTTAACGATTTAATCAGAAAAGGTAAAGACTTAGAAAGAGTTGTTCTTGCCAGAGGAGTAAGACTACACTTACAACAGCGAGTCTTAGTTTATGGCAACCGTACCGTTGTTTTTGCCTAAAAAATAAGCTGTCAGCTTTAAGCTATCAGCCATCGGCTTGGGTAATTATTAATTATCAATTACCTGACATACCCATAATCTCATAGCCAGAATCTACATAAATAATTTGTCCTGTAATGCCACTAGCTAAATCACTGCATAAGAAGGCAGCCGTATTACCAACTTCTGTTTGAGTCACAGTACGTTTTAATGGAGCAACGGCTTCTACATGGTGAATCATGTCTAAAATACCACCGACAGCCGAAGAAGCGAGGGTACGGATAGGCCCTGCGGAGATACCGTTAACTCTGATATTAGAAGAACCTAACTCTGAAGCTAAATAACGAACACTCATTTCCAAAGCAGATTTGGCAATACCCATAACATTATAGTTAGGAATTACTTTAACTCCTCCTAAGTAACTCAAAGTGACAACACTACCACCATCGGTTAAGAGGGGTTTAGCCGCTTTGACTAAACGAGTCAGAGAATAAGCACTAATATCTAAAGCTGTACTAAAACCATCACGTGAAGTGTTGCTAAAATCTCCTGACAAATCATCCTTATTAGCAAAAGCTAAACAATGAACTAAGATATCAATTTCTCCCCATTTCTCTTTTATTTGAGCAAAAGTTTCATCTATTTGAGCCTCATCTTGTACATTGCAAGGTAGAAATAAGCTAGGATTTAATGGTTCGACTAGGTCTCCTACTTTTTTGGCAAAACGTCCTTTGGCATCAGGAAGGTAAGTAACACCAATGTCTGCACCTGCTGTGTGTAATTGTTGGGCAATACCCCAAGCAATTGATCTATTATTGGCAATTCCTGTTACGAGAGCTTTTTTCTGTGTTAAATCTAACATCTTCTTGATTTATAATCGAATTTCGGTGTAAATTAAGGACGATTATTCGCTAAACTGATTAAGTTATAGAGAGTCATCTAGTTTACACTTACTTATTCTCTTATACAAAGTGCCATTTGCACTAACGATCTTTATCTTTTTGTCGTTAACTATTTATTCCCCATGCAATCAATCCCTAACTCCGAAAAGTCTCTAGCATCTGTTTTTAGTCAAATTGGTGCAGGTATATATAATCCTGTTGTTGAAAAATACGATCGCGGTAAAACCATTTTTTTTCCTGGTGATCCCGCTGAAAGAGTATATTTTTTAATTAAAGGTGCTGTCAAATTATCTCGAGTTTATGAAGCTGGAGAAGAAATTACTTTAGCTTTGTTAAGAGAAAATAGTATTTTTGGTGTTTTGTCTTTGATTACAGGACAAAAATCTGATCGCTTTTATCATTCGGTTGCCTTTACTGGTGTCGAATTGTTATCCGCTCCTATAGAACAATTTCAGCGTTCTTTAGAAAACAATCCTGATTTATCTCGTTTAATGTTACAAGGTTTGTCTTCTCGTATTTTACAAACTGAGATGATGATTGAAACTTTAGCCCATCGGGATATGGCTTCTCGTTTAGTTAGTTTTCTGTTAATTCTCTGTCGAGATTTTGGTATTCCCAGTCCTAATGGTGTTACAATCGACTTAAAATTGTCTCATCAAGCGATCGCAGAAGCCATTGGTTCAACTCGCGTTACGGTTACTCGTTTATTAGGGGAATTAAGACAAGACGAGTTAATTACCATTACTAAGAAAAAAATTACTGTCCATGATCCTGTCTCTTTAAGTCAACAATTTGCCTAAAATTTTCCCTAATAATGAATTTAAGAAATAGTAAAAAACTCTTAATTATTCATTATTAATTATTAATTATTCATTAAATTACAGATGACTAGTGCCTATGTTTTAATTTGTGCTGTCTTGATTTTGGGAGGTTTAATTGCCGCATTAGGCGATCGAATTGGCAGTAAAGTTGGTAAAGCTAGATTAAGACTGTTTAAATTACGACCAAAGCAAACGGCCGTTTTAATTACAATTGGAACTGGTATCTTAATTTCTTCTTCAACCTTAATTATTTTATTTACTTTAAGTGAATCTCTTCGACAAGGTGTTTTTGAATTAGACGAAATTCTGAAAAGAAGACAGGAAATTACCACTCAATTAGAAAAAGTAGAAAAAGAAAGAAAAATCATAGAAAATGAATTAGAGTTGAAAGCTGGAGAATTAAATAATACTCAACAACAAGTCAAAAATATTGAAGCAAAAAGTGAGGCTCTCACCGAAGAAGTCAATAAAATTATTGAGGAAAAAAACGGCTTATTAGAAGAGAAGCAAAAAATCGAAAAACAAACTCAACTTTTAGAAAAATCTATCAAGGAAAAAGATCGAGAATTAAATAATAAGGATCTTAACTTAAACAATAAAGATCGAGAATTAAACAACAAAGAAAAACAAATTATTGAACAAGAAGAAATACTTCAAACACAACAAGAAAGTTTGACAGATCTAAAAAATAGACAAACTCAATTACAGCAGAAAATCACCTCCAGAGATAAACAAATTTCTGAATTAGATTTGCGTATTTCCGATAGTAATAAGATCTTAAGTGACAAAGAAAATGAGTTAGTTTCTTTAGAAAAGCAACTAGCTTTTTTCCGAAAAGAGGCACAGACTTTAGAACAATATTATCAGACTTATCAAGATTTAAGAGAAAGACCGATCGCTATGGTTAAAGGACAAATATTAACCGTTACCCTTGTCCAAACCGAAAAACAAACTAATATCTTAGAATTAATTGACGGTATCTTAAGTGAAGCAAATCGAGGAGTAATGGGTATCTTAGGTCATACAGATCAATCCAATTCTCAAAGATTTGTACAAATTAGTAAAGGACAAGTTGAACAAATTAAACAACAATTAAATAAACCTGGGCAATATTTAGTCAGAATTCTTTCGGCGGGCAATTATGTACAAGGAGAAAAAGAAATTAGAATATTTGCCGACGTTGCCCCCAATAAAATAATCTATCCTGCCAATCAGTCCATTGCTTCTATCTCTCTAGAAACAGGTAATTTAGCAAATGATGAATTGCAAGAAAAAATTGATTTTTTAATTTCTGTTAGTCAATTTCGTGCCAGAAAAAAAGGGGTTTTAGGAAGAATATTAGTTGGTGATGGTAAGATAATTTCCCTAGTTAATTTTATTCAAAAATTACAATTATCAGATCAATCTATCGATGAAATTCGTAGTATTGCAGCTAATGATGCTTATACTTCAGGTCCATTACAAATTAATTTAATTGTATTTATGGACGGGGAAGAGATTTTACGATTATAAGTTTAATGTCTACAAATTAAAATCGGCAACTATTATAATTAAGAGCATATTAAGCTCATAAAAAATAAAAGTACCTCTTACAGATTGGTGAAAATATTTGATCAGCTGATCAATTTATTCTAAAAGCAATAGAAAGCTGATGCCTTATAGCTGATACCAAAACACCTTACCTGTTTCATTGCTTCTGCCCATCTGTACTAACTAGAATCATATTTTGTCATCAAATCACTCAGGTCATGAAATTAATTGAACTTTCTGATTATTTGCAACAGTTTTATTCACAATGGTGTAATAAGAAAAAAATAAAAGCTGTTACTCGTTGGCTGAGAATAAACTTTTACAACTTGATTCCTTCTCATACTTCAGACACAATAGATTGTTTACATGAAAAGTTAATTGATGATTCTTCATGGAATACAGATTTTATTCTGTGCAGTGTAATTTCTTGTTTAATTGCTTCTTTTGGTTTGTTAAGTAATAGTGCTGCTGTGATTATTGGAGCAATGTTGGTTGCCCCTCTGATGTTACCTCTCAGAGGTTTAGCATTTTCTGCCTGTGAGGGAGATTTTCAGCTGTTTAAAAAGGCTATTTTATCTATTATTGGAGCAACGATACTTTCTTTGTTTCTTTCTAGCTTTATCGCTGAAATAGTTTCTTTTACGGAATTAGGTTCAGAAATTATTGCTCGTACTCAGCCAAATTTAATTGATTTAGGTATTGCGGTGACGGCTGGTGCAATGAGTGGTTTTGGAAAAATAAGAACAGGTATTAGTGATACTTTAGCAGGTACTGCGATCGCTGTGGCTTTAATGCCTCCATTATGCGTGGTGGGAATATCTTTAACTGCGGGTAATTATTCTTTTGCTACAGGCGCATTTTTACTTTACTTCACCAATTTGTTAGGTATTACCTTAGCTTGTATGATTGTTTTCATTTTGTCAGGTTATACCAAAATTAATCATGCAGTCAGTTTAACTACTTTTCTAGTATTGTTATTATTCATTCCATTAGGTGCAAGTTTTTTCCGCTTATTAGAGCAACAAAAAATTGAAACCGAAGTTACTAATCGATTAATAAATGAAACATTTACCGTTGGTGCAGATGTTGAAGGAGTAAATGTCAAAGTAATTTGGACAACAGAAAAACCGACTATTTCTGTCACTTTACAAACAGATAAAAAAATCACTTCTAATGAAGTAAGATTAACTGAAAAATATATTAACGAACGTCTCAAAAAAGATTTTAAATTAGTATTATTTATTGTGCCATTAACGAGAATAACAGGAGAAGAAAAAACTCCAAATATTGAAAATATAATTCCTAAAATCAACAAAAATAGAGAAAAAATTGATTTTATTCCTCAATATTCTCCACCACAATAAGACTAATTAATTAATTATTTTCCATTGAGAAAATGTTGCTGCTTGACCACAAGATTTACCTTGAAAATCGATTAAATTCCAAACCGTAATATCATCTATTTGATACTTTGTACCCTTTCCAGAAATTCTAATACCTTGAGTGTTTGCAATATAGCCTTTGGTTGTAGTTTGCTCTAATAGTTTTTCTCTTTCTTCTTGTAATAATGGTTGAGTTGTTGTACGAGAAGGAGTTTTCATCAATTCTTTCCAGTTCATCTCCCACAATTTTAATCCTTGTTCATTGCCATAATTATAAAGAGGATCTCGATCAGTATTATGAGAAAAAACTACAAAAGGAGCATAAAACAATGTTTTGGCTTGATTTAATTCATCTGTCTTTCTTTCGAGTAATTCTTGTCCTAACAACTTTTTATAACTATCTAAAATAATTTGTGACCAACGAATCATTTCTGGATCTTGCCAAATATCTCTCATTTTAATATTTTCAAATAATAAACAGTGTAAAAACAATAATTTTAAATAAAATAAATCAGATTAATAACTTACTTGTTGTTTTTATTAAAACTTCGATAAAAAGGTTTTTTGATAATTTCTGCTTCGTGTTGTTTACCTCTGATTTCGACAGTTAATTTTTGTCCTATTTTACTATGATTATAATCCACATAACCAAGAGCGATCGCATTATTTAAAGTAGGAGATAAAGTACCACTTGTCACCTCACCAATCACTTGATTCTCAGACAAAATAGGATAACCATGACGAGCAATATATCTGCCTTCCATTTGCAATCCTATTAACTTTTTCTTAATACCCTCTTCCTTTTGAGAAAGTAAAATATCCTTACCAATAAAATCATGATTAAAATTAACCAACCACCCTAAACCCGCTTCTAAAGGAGTCGTATTCTCATCCATATCCTGTCCATACAGACACATCCCCGCTTCCAAACGAAGAGTATCCCTAGCACCCAAACCGCAAGGAATCACCTGTGCCTCTAACAAATCCGTCCATAACTGTTGAGCAATAATGGGAGTTGTCATAATTTCAAAGCCATCTTCTCCCGTATAGCCAGTACGAGCAATAAAAACATCGTCACCATTTATTTGCGTCGTTAAGTGAGCAAAACTAGTTAACTGTTGTAAATCTTCACTGACAAGGGGATTTAAACGAGCGATCGCATTTGACCCTTGTAAGGCAATCAAAGCTAAATTACGAGAAGCATCTTGTAATTCTATGTCTAAACCGTTTAAATTTTCAGTTAACCATCTCCAATCCTTAGCTGTAGTTGAGGCATTAACAATCAACAAACCCTTTTCATTTTCTTGGTTATCTATTCCCTGATAATAAAAAATAACATCATCAAGAATACCCCCTTTTTTATTTAAAAGTAAAGTATATTGAGCCTTTTCATTATCTAAAGCTGTTAAATCAGAAGGTACTAAATAATTTAACTTTTCTCGTAAATTTTTTCCCGTCAAGAAAAATTTACCCATGTGGGAAATATCAAACATGCCCACAGATTTTCTTACCGCTTGATGTTCCTTTTTCAAACTACTATACTGTAATACCATTTCCCAACCAGCAAAATCAGTGAATTTAGCTTGGGACTCTTGAGATAATGAATAAAGAGGGGTACGTATAAGTTCTGATGATTTGGTCACAGTGTTATAGATAATAAGTAATTAATTATGGGTTAATAATCATTAAAACAAAATAAATTTTGAGTTTTCAATTTAAATATTATATGATTAAAAAAATATAATTTGAAGCCATCTAAAAAATAATCTCAGATAGCATTTCTCAGATTTATAAAGTACAAACATTTACCTTTCAACTATGATGAAATAACAATTTCATGTCACAGTTCATAGTTCATATTTCACAGTCGTGTGTATTTTGTCTAGATCATTTTATTTTATAGCAAGTCCCTTCATTCAAATCACATGAACCCTGTATATCTTTCCAACTAAAGCAACATTCTCACAAATTGAGATCTAATCTAATGTAAAATGATAGTGATAATTTTTAGTATCAAAAAATATAAAATATTATGACTGCTTCTTTATCTAATTTTCTTTGGAGTTTGCTTTGGGGCTTAGTAATCGTTGTAATCCCAGCAACCGTTGGTTTAATTGCTGTAAGTCAAGCAGATAAAATTAATCGCTAAGTAAAACAATTTATCAAACTTAGTTATCACACTGATTATCTTTTTTTGTCAAGGTGGACAAATATATCTAGAAGAATAAATCTCCTAGCTTTGTCCACCAATCAAACATCAAAACTAATCTGATTTTTATTTGAACAAAAAATTCTCATTGTTTAGAACATTACAAAATTTTTTGATGTACGAATCTAAATGCATACTGCTTCAATTAAACGCATTGTTAGAATATCGTTAACATAGAACAAATATATAAAGATAGGTATTATTAGTAATGGTTAATTTTGGTTTTAACTCAGCTAGTATTTTAGGTATTTTTTTAGCCTTAGCTGGAGCAGGTTTATATTTATTACGTTCTTTAAGGCCAGAAATTTCTCGAGATCATGATATTTTCTTTGCCGCTGTTGGTTTATTGTGCGGCGGGATTTTACTATGGCATGGTTGGCGTTTAGATCCTATTCTCCAATTTAGCCAGTTATTATTAGCTGGTTCGGCGATTTTTTTTGCAGCCGAAAGTATTCGTTTAAGAGGATTTGCTAGTCAACAAGCAAGAGGAAGAACATCTTCTTATGTTGACGATGATCGTCCTGTTAGTCGTGTCTATCGTGCTGAATTAGAGGATCAAGAAATGTATGAGGACGATGAATATGACTATCCAGAAGAACAAGTGCCACGTCGTCGATTACAAGGTTCTGCTACAAGGTCACCCAATTCTCGCCGTCGTGGTGGTTATGAGGACGAAAGTCCCAATTCCCGTCCTCGTCGTTCTCGTCGTTATGATGATGATTATATTCAAGAACCTCCGACTAATCGCCCTCGTCGTCGCCCAAGTTCGGGTTCTCGTGCTGATAATCAATATGTTAATTGGCAAGATCAACCTGATACTGAAGAAAATTATAATCCTAAAAGTTCAAGAGGTTATCAAAATTCTACCTCTTCAGAGCGATCGACAAGAAGAACACCTAGAAAACGTCGTCCTAAATCAGCAGATGATATTGTTTCTAATGTAGGTACAGAGTATGTTGATTATCAACCTTTGGATTCACAAAATAGTGATGACGAACCCAATAATGAACAGCCTAAAAACTATGATTATTAATTTTATATAATAATTCATTTTAGAGTTATGAAAAAATGTAATTGATATAGAGAATTGCCTATTAATCATCAATGATGAAACAATTATCTATTACTTGCCTTGAATGATATATCTAGTTTTTGGGCAATCTTGTTTATACTTATCTATTCAATTATTTAAAATTGCTATAGTTTTTTATTATTTTGGTTTTTAATACTATGACGACAAGAAAGTTATTATCTTCTTTCTTTGTCTTTGCCCTTGGTTCATTGGTTGTTAGTTGTAGTTCACCTAATATATCTTCATTTTCTAATTCTTTGAATAGTCGTTATAATGATGAGCAACCAGCCTTGAGTGGAGATGGACGTTGGTTGGCAATGGTTTCTAATCGTTATGGTCGTCGGCAAATATTATTATATGATCTACAGGAAAAATCTTTTGTGGATTTACCTGGGTTAAATTTAGCTAATACCATTACTGATAGTCCTAGTTTGAGTCGAACAGGAAGATATATTGTTTATATTTCCAGTATTCAAGGTCGTCCAGATATATTTTTGTACGATCGAGCTATCAAAAAATCTCAATTACTAACTCAAGGTTATCGTAGTTGGTTAAGAAATCCTCGTATCAGTCCAGATGGTCGTTATGTGGTCTTTGAAACTGCTCGTCGTGGTCAATGGGATATTGAAGTAATAGATTTGGGTTCTCAGATTGAAATAGACCAACTAGATGGAATTGTTGTCGAATAAAATACAAAAAGTAATATAGCAGAGAACGGGTTGATTAGAACATTGATGATTTCTAAAAGTATTGCTATGTAGAGATTGTCACCTTTCTCCTTTGCTATAGACAATAAGTTGAATGTCATGTCTGGTTTTCAGGTGATAATTTATAGATCTTGATTTAATTGTTCATTTTTGACTTTTTGAATACCACATTATCGTCAAGATAGGGTAAAGTGTAAAGAATCACTAAGTATAGTGAAAATATTATAGTAATTTTAAAAAATATAGAGAGAAAACTATGGGCTGGTCTTATCCTGTGTTAGCAGTAACCGCAGAAGCAGAATTAGCAAATCCTTCCATCGTTCTAGCGGGAGTGTTATTAAGTTTAGTCATAATTTATTTTGCCAGTAAAATAGGTGGTGAATTATGCTCTAGAATTAATCTTCCTGCGGTTTTGGGGGAATTAGTCGGAGGTGTAATTATTGGGGTATCTGCTTTAAATTTTTTAGTTTTCCCTGAGGGAGGATTGTTAGCAGAGGATTCGGTGATTATTCATTTTTTGGAGTGGACAGCTAATTTAACTCCAGGTACAGCAGAAGTAACCTTTGATAGCATTAGCGAAGTTATTTCCGTATTATCAGAATTAGGTGTGATCATCCTCTTATTTGAAATTGGTTTAGAATCCGACCTCAAAGAGTTAATTAAAGTAGGACCATCGGCTGCCATCGTTGCAGTAGCGGGTGTTGTCACTCCATTTTCTCTTGGTACAGCGGGTTTAGTTTATCTTTTTAATATTCCTTTGATACCTGCGGTTTTTGCTGGAGCAGCACTAACTGCTACAAGTATTGGTATTACGGCAAAAGTGTTAGCTGAAATAGGAAAATTAGGCTCTAAAGAAGGACAAATTATTATTGGGGCTGCCGTTTTAGATGATATTTTGGGAATTATTGTTTTAGCCGTGGTTGGTACTTTAGTTAAGACAGGAGAAGTACAAGTTGGTCAGATAATCTATCTGATCATTAGTGCAGCGAGTTTCCTCATTGGTGCTATTTTGATTGGACGTATAATTAGTCCTTGGTTAATCTCTATGGTTAAGCAAATGAAAACCAGAGGAGATATTTTAATTGTGGGTTTAATCTTTGCTTTTTCCCTCGCTTATATTGCAAATATAATTCAACTTGAAGCTATTTTGGGTGCATTTGCCGCTGGTTTGATTTTAGCCGAAACAGAAAAGAGAAAAGAATTAGAAGAACAAATTATTCCCGTTGCTGATTTTTTCGTGCCGATATTTTTTGTTTGTGTTGGTGCCAAAACTGATTTGGGGGTATTAAATCCTGCTATTCCTAGCAATCGTGAAGGTTTAATTATTGCCTCTTTCCTTATTGTGGTAGCAATTGTCGGTAAAGTTGTCGCTGGTTTTAGTGTTTGGGGACAAGAAAATATTAATAAATTAGCGATCGGAGTTGGTATGATACCTCGTGGAGAAGTTGGTTTAGTTTTTGCTGGTGTAGGAGCTGCAAGTGGTGCTTTATCTACTTCGACAGAAGCTGCGATTATTGTGATGGTAATTATGACAACTTTTATCGCACCTCCTCTTCTCAAAATTGTTTTTAAAGAATCATCTTTACCAACAGAACCAAAGGTGGAACAAAGTTAATCATTAGAAGAACTATAATATTTGATTTTTCGAGTGATGTGCTGGAATATTCTTCTAGAAGCTTAAAATTAAAAGGGAACTTTTAAAACAATTGCAATTTATTCTTTGTAGATTTTTTAATTCAAATATTTAAAATGATAGGACAGCCCATATTTTTAGTAGGTGCAGAACGTTCAGGAACAACTCTTTTACGCTTAATGCTTAATCATCATCCTGACATTAATTAGGTTAAAGAGTTTGAATATTCTGTTGATTTGGTAAATAAGAAAAGTGAATATCCTTCTTTAAATTCATATTATGAATATTTAGAAAATGATCGCATTTTTAGATCTACGGGTTTTGTGATTGATAAAAATTTGAATGATCCTGAATTGGTGAACAATTTTCTGGAGCAAAAACAAACTTTAAAACCAAAAAAATTAATTGGTGCAACAGTCCATCGACATTTCGATCGAGTATTATATATTTGGTCGGAGGCTCGTTTTATTCATATTATTAGAGATCCTCGTGATGTTGCTCGTTCTTGTATTGGTATGGGATGGGCTGGAAATGTGTGGTATGGAATTGATCGATGGATAGAAACTGAAAAACTATGGGATAAACTAAAACAGAAAATTTCTACAGATAGATATATTGAAATTCATTATGAAAATTTAATTAGTGAACCAGTTAAAAATCTTACCTTTATTTGTGAGTTTTTAAATTTTGCTTATGATAGTTCAATGTTAAATTATGATCAAAATTCCACTTACAGTAAACCAGATCCTAAGTTGATAAAGCAATGGAAAACAAAACTATCTGATTCGCAAATACAGCTAATAGAATCAAAAATAGGAGATTTATTAACTCAGAAACAGTATCAACCTAGTGGTTTACCTAAAATAGAAATAGATAAATTGACCCAGAACAAATCGATCGATTTGGTTTCTGGTTAGTAATTTCTGAATATTTATCTCGAAAACTAGGCTTACAGTCATGGGAAAAAGAGAATAAGCTCAAAATGGCAGAGATTGCCACAAAACATTTGAAATAAATCGAATTTTCTCTAAATTGTCATGTCCAATAATGCCATCAGGGAAAAGCCTGCCACTGTAAGATCGCATTATGACAATTTTTAAGAGTTAAACTTATTTAGAATAATCAGCGATCGCACGAATATAGATAAAATGTAAAATTAATATAGTTCCCCAAATTAGACTAAATTGAGTTGCCCAGAACCATTCAGGATGTTTGAAATTGTGAAAAAACCAAACCCCAGAATTAACCGCAGCAAAGAGGGCGACATGAACAGCAAAATTAATCAGATCTTCTAATTTTCTAAATTCAGGATCATTTTGACGATCTGGTTTTCTTGACCAACGTGGAGGCATAATTGCAATAGATAATTGTGATTAATATTCTGGAATCATTGTACTATTTTTCTCGACTAAAAAGAAATTAAGGCCCATAAACTGACCTGAAGCAAAAGGTGGCAGGTTTTAGGTTTAATCAATAATATTGGAATGAAACAGTTATCTAGATTTAACTATTCCCTTTACAGAGCAATTGATTTTTAACATTTTCAATATTCAATTATAAGATTTTTGATCTATTCCCTATCAACCTGTGTCACAATTAAATCGATATGGATAAAATCTAATAATAACTAGCATGGATAGTTCAAAGTTATACGAATATGCTTGGTTAGTTCCCGTACTGCCTTTATTGGCTTCCATGATTGTTGGTATGGGTCTAATTTCATTTAATCAAGCTACAAATAAATTAAGACAAATAAACTCCATTTTCATTATCTCCGTTTTAGGTGTTGCTCTTACTCTCGCCATAGGAATATTTTGGGGACAATGGCAAGGTGATGAACCTTACATAAAAATGATCGAGTGGGCTTCCGCTGGAGACTTTACCATCAGTATGGGTTATACCATCGATCACCTCAGTGCTTTGATGATGGTAATTGTTTGTACCGTAGCCTTATTGGTAATGATTTACACCGATGGCTATATGGCACATGATGAAGGATATGTGCGTTTTTATGCCTATTTAAGCATCTTCAGTGCCTCCATGCTTGGTTTAGTCATTAGTCCTAATTTGGTGCAAGTATACGTTTTTTGGGAATTGGTAGGGATGTGTTCTTACCTGCTCATCGGCTTTTGGTACGATCGCAAACCAGCTGCAGATGCTTGTCAAAAGGCTTTTGTTACCAACCGTGTGGGAGACTTTGGGTTATTATTAGGAATGCTCGGTTTATTTTGGGCGACTAATAGTTTTGACTTTGACGTAATGGGCGAGCGTCTTCAAGATCTCGTTGCTTCAGGTCAAATAGGAGCATGGTTAGCAATATTATTCGCAGTTCTTGTGTTTTTAGGTCCAGTAGCTAAATCAGCTCAATTCCCTCTCCATGTTTGGTTACCAGATGCCATGGAAGGGCCTACCCCAATTTCGGCATTAATCCACGCAGCGACTATGGTTGCCGCAGGTGTATTTTTAATTGCTCGGATGTATCCTGTTTTCGAGCCAATTCCTGAAGTGATGACTGTCATTGCATGGACAGGTTGCTTTACTGCCCTTCTTGGTGCCAGTATTGCCCTGACACAAAATGACATCAAAAAAGGTCTAGCTTATTCGACCATTTCTCAATTAGGATACATGGTTATGGCAATGGGAATCGGTGCTTATAGTGCTGGTTTATTCCACTTAATGACTCACGCTTATTTCAAAGCAATGTTATTCTTGTGTTCTGGTTCGGTCATTCATGGTATGGAAGAAGTCGTTGGACATGAACCAATCTTAGCTCAGGATATGCGTTTGATGGGTAACTTACGTAAGTATATGCCCATAACTTCAAGTTGTTTTCTCATTGGTACATTAGCTATTTGCGGTATTCCTCCTTTTGCGGGATTTTGGTCAAAAGATGAAATCTTAGGACTTGCTTTTCAGGCTAATCCTGCCTTATGGTTAGTGGGTTGGTTAACTGCTGGTTTAACGGCTTTTTATATGTTTAGAATGTATTTTATGACCTTTGAAGGCGGTTTCCGTGGCAAAGATCATCATATTCAAGAAAAATTATTAGCTGAAGCAGGTGTCGAAATGGATGATCATGGACATCATGGCGATAAACCTCATGAATCTCCTTTGACTATGACTTTTCCTTTAATGGCATTAGCAGTACCATCTATCTTTATTGGTTTAATTGGTGTACCTTGGCAAAATAGATTTGAAGCCTTTATTCATCCTGCCACTGAATCTTTAGAAGAAATACTCGAAGCAGGTGAGCATTTTGAATGGAATGAGTTTTTAGTTATGGGGGGGACTTCTGTTGGTATCGCTTTAATTGGCATTACTCTGGCTTCTTTGATGTACTTACAACATAAAATTGACCCCAGTGCGATCGCATCTAAATACCCAGACTTATATAATTTGTCCTTAAATAAATGGTACTTTGATGATATTTATGACAAAGTATTCGTTCGAGGTTGTCGTCGTATTGCCCGTGGCATCATGGAAGTTGATTACAAAGTGGTTGACGGTGCAGTTAATTTAACTGGTTTAGTCACAATTATTAGTGGCGAAGGCCTGAAGTATCTAGAAAATGGTCGAGCTCAATTCTATGCTCTAATTGTTTTTGGTGCCGTTTTAGCTTTTGTGATTGCTTTTAGTGTTGTTGGTTAATTTAGAACTATTTCCAAAAGCATAATTAAACATTTATCTTTATTCCCCCTTGATGCTAAAAATAGGGGGATTTTTCATCTGATAGTTAATTGTTAATTGTTGATTTTAAAAAGTATTTTGAGAATTATTAACAAAATATTATTCTATTAAAGTTTCTGGCTTAGCATAGAGATCTACTTGAGTGAAAAAAATCATTATGGATAAAATACAAGAACGAAATTGGGCGATCGCTTGTCATTTATTGGCATAATTATTTTCTTGGCATTGGGAATCACAGATGGAAATCCATTCGCAATATTAATTGCTATGCTAACAGGTGTGGGTTTTTTGATATTAGTTCTTCTGCTGATTGCGATCGCTATTTTTCAATTAGCCGTTGTGATTTTCGCCACAATCAAAGCTAAGGAAGGACAAATGTATCATTATCCTTTTAATCTAAGACTTATTTAAGCAATAATAATTACATAGCTTTATTTTTCATAAACGTCTCATGTAAATTGGGTTTCATTTTAGATTACAGATAAAGATTAAAAATAATATTTTTATTTCTACAATCTCTATTATTCCTTATCGAAATATTAATCTTGTAAATCCCATAATTATGTACAATCTTTATGTGGACAAGGGTTAAATGAAAATGGTAATTGATTAATCAATAATATTTGACAATCGAGGATCCACATCTTCACTTTCCAAAGACAACACCCCAAACACACATTCATGCACCCTTCTCAATACCTCTTTGTTGACAAATCGCTCTAAACCTTCCAAACCAAGGGCAAACTCTCTCACCGCAAGCGATCGCTTTCTCGATAAACCTCTTTTTTTCAGCCTAATTAAATTTTCAGGCATATCATATTCAGCACCATAAATAATTCTTAAATATTCACTGCCACGACATTTTAAAGCAGGTTGCAACACACCTTTTTTGCCATAACAAATGAAATTTTCAGGCTTAACCACCATTCCTTCACCACCACTTTCGGTCATCTCTAACCACCATTGAATCACCGCCTCAATAGTTTGCTCATCATTGGTATCCACCACTTTATAAGCAGTTTCTTGCAAAATAGTCGTATCACCTTGACATATCTGACGAATATTTTCCATATGCCATTGGTGAGTTTTGTCTATATGTGCAGAACCTTCGGTTGCCAAAATGTGGAAAGGTGCTAATTTGTAATCGTCTACAGAACAGACATTCCAACAATAATTACGGTAAGATTCCTTATATTTAGCGATCGCTTCTCGTTTATAACTAAACTTAGATAATGAATCCCTCGCCCCTTCAATTCCTCTGTCAATAGCCTGTTGTAATACCAATTCCACCTCAGTTAAAGAATTAGTGGCAGCAGCCCCAACCGATGCGTACTGCTCTTTTAAGAGCGATTGAGCTTTTGCTGACCAAGGCATCAATTCTGCATCCAGACAAACCCAATCAGTAGTAAATTCTTGCCAGAAATTGGACTGATCCAAAGCATTAGCAACCCTTGCTAAAAAAGTTTTTTCCAAATCAGCATCATTAAAAAAGTTTCTACCACTTCGGGTATAACAAACACCGACTCCTTCATCGGCAACACCAAAACGTCTTAAAGCCGTCTGCTCGTCCTTGCAAACAACTAAGACAACCCGTGAACCCATGTGTTTTTCTTCACAAATAAGTTTCTCCACTCCTCTTTTTTGGTAATAATTAATCGCTTCATCAGGATGTTCGAGGAAATTCGGTAATTCGCTAGTAGCAGAAGGAGACATAGTTGGTGGTAGATAAATCAACCATTTGGGATTAATGGCAAAACGACTCATTACCTCCAAAGCAGCGATCGAATTTTCTTCTCGAATGGTAATATTATTTCTTAGTCTAGTTTGGATAATACGCTTACCGATAACATCTTCTATGTTGAGTAAATCATCATACTTTTGCTGAGGAGTTAAATTATCATTGATATTGTCTTGTAAAGGACGAACAGATTCGTAATAAACTTGTTTGGCTTCTACGGAGACTAACTGCTCTTCAGGATATCTTAAAGCAGTTAACTTACCACCAAATACACAACCAGTATCAATATCGATAGTGCGATTTAACCATTGGGCATGAACTACAGGAGTATGTCCATAAACTATTTTTGCCTGACCTCGATATTCAGAAGCCCAATTATAACGAATAGGAAAACCAAACTCATCTGTTTCTCCTGTAGTTTCTCCATACATACAAAAAGCACGAACAACTCCTGAGCCTCTACCCTGCATTTGTTCTTTGATTCCTGCGTGGGCGACAACTAATTTACCATCATCAAAAACATAATGACTAATAAGGCTATATAAAAAGTCTTTAACTTCGTTGACGAATTCGGGTGATTCTTGATCTAACTGTTCCATGGTTTCTGCCAATCCGTAAGCTAGTTTGACATTTTTACCGTTAAGTTTTTTCTGTAATTTATGTTCGTGATTGCCTGTAACGCAGTAGGCTGTCTGATTACGAACCATACTCATGACTAGTTTTAAAACTTGAGGTGATTTAGGACCTCGATCGACTAAGTCACCAACGAATATAATTTGTCTATTATCAGGATGACTAACTTCAAGACCAAAGTTTTGTCCGTCATCGGCGACAGTGTTAATTGTGTAACCTAGTTTTTCGATTAGTTCTAGGGCGTGTCATCAATTAGAACTTAAAACAAGATAGAATATACCCCTA
>JAAHTG010001188.1_pt1 | contig 18737 bp, 28 predicted proteins | sample 6116081 | NCBI WGS metagenome assembly JAAHTG01 (sample SAMN13939989, study PRJNA603662) | sponge metagenome | isolation source: marine sponge | host: Mycale hentscheli | place: New Zealand | collected 2005 | reverse complement strand
ATCCGAAAATGTGCCGTTCTGGTGATTAGTTGTCCGACTTTTATCCGTTGCCTTATGGTTTTCAACCATATCTGGCGTAGATGCTCTATTTGGGCCAAAACAGGGTGTGGACAACTTCGGACAACAACGGACATTTTTCGGACACAAAATTGATATAGCAAGCAAGATAATAGATTGTTATGCCTGAGGATAGTGTGTTCATTAATTGGATTACATTGGGTAGCGAATGGTTCCTCATGAAGCGGCGGTTTCCTAAGTTTGCACAAATTGAGCAGACGATTTTGAGTAGCAAAAAGCAAGATAGGGATGAGTGGGTCAGGAGAAAAACAGGAGAGATTACCAATCCCAGCGGCAAAGATTTGAAGGCTCCTGCATTATCTTCCCTAATGTCGTTTGATGAGTTGCAAGAAACTTCAACGATTGAAGTGGCACCTTTACAATTATACTATGGAGTTTTTAATCTAAGAGGATTGGAAGCCTTGATGTCTGAAGAGTTGTGGGAAAATGATGACCACGAGGCCCACGCAGGAAATTTCCGTGGTGGTGGTAAAAAGTTCTGGCTTAACTGGTGCCAAAACGGAGGCAGAGACGGTAGTTCTATGCCTTTCTCGGTCTGGCTACATCCAGAGGATTTTCAATATATCAAGTCAAATCCTGAGGCCATGACCTTGCTTCAGTTATTGTTTCAACTGGATATAGGCCCTGACCAAACAATGTTATCATATCTATGGCCTTGGAATCAACATTGGTCTGTGATAAAGCAAAATATTGATAGTCGTATAGAGGATGAAGCCGCCGATGGTGATGAGAGGAACGAGATAGCCTCGCAAGAGATGGTAGACTATGCTAACAAAAATGCTCAAACACGAGGACCCAGAATTGGATATATTTATCCACTACCCGAGGCGTTATAATGAAGTTTATCAATTGGCCCCGTAGCACTTTGATGCGTTTTGCTTACATGATGCCTGAATTGTTAGCAGGTCACACAGGAAAAGTAGTCAATGTTGAGGGAATTCATGAATTGCAAATGGCTCCATGGGCTTACTGGAACGCTACAGAGAGAGGTTGGGAAGAACATAATTTCAAAAATTCTGGAAAGAATCGTATGTTACAACTAATTGCTGAGTATGGAGGTCCTGCACAACTATATTATGGAATTATGGATACACAAGGGCTGGAAATGCTGATGACTCGTAGTGAATGGGAAGCACAAGAAAAAAAATGGTTGCAATATTGTATTGATACTGGTAAGTGGCCTTTCAGTGTATGGTTGGTCCCAGAAGATATTGCGGTGTTAGAAAAAATTACGGATACCGAGGTGGTGACAGAAATTATTGACAAGTTCCGCTATGACCATGTGGGAACATTTACTCTAAATGGTTGGTTAAACCGACACAGATATGTCCCCAGAACAATTTCGCCTGTGATGAGAAAAATGGAGTTTTTGTATCCTTGGAATATTCAGATGGAGAAAATAGAAGATATGACTCAGGAAAGTTGGGAAGAGGTGTTAAAAACGGCTCGCAAGGGAAGAAAAAATACCACTAATATGTCGTTTGTAGACCCTCAATTTAGAGACATCAACAACATCTACACGATGATTTTGCAAGAATATGAACTCGCTCGTGGAAAACTTATTGGTTTTGGTCCATATCCAAAAATTTAGAACTCGTCACATATATTGGATTCCCACATGAATTTGTTTAGAAAAAGGATTGCTTCGCCATTTATTAGTATAAAATTTCTCCCAATGAGGGCTTCGGCGTTTATATTTTATGAATGGCTTACTAAGAACTCGCTCTGGAAACATGGTGTCCCTATGTCTGGCTGTGGTGTAGATTGCTTCCATGTCGTCGTAATCGTGTCCTATAATTTTCTGGAACTTATAATCGTCAAATCTGCGGCGTAACCCTCCTGCTCCATCGCTTTCTACGGTGTTGCTGGGTTCTGGTTGTTTTTTCTTAACTCTTTTCATCACCCCATCCTTCCGTTTCCCTTGTCGCTCGTGGTATTTCGCTTCATCAGAATAATCGGTATTGGTGAGAAGTTCTAATCCACCCAAGAACAAGATAAATCCTCCCAGACCCGTTATTATTTTTACAGGCCACTTGAAATACCATCGCCAACCTTCAACCTTTGTGGCAATTTTTCCAACAATCCATCTGGTTCCAAAATAGACAAATCCCACCCCTAATAATGGTAATCCATAAGGCTTGACCATACTTTTTAGACTTTCTTTTAGAGCATCTTCTCCAGACTGTCCAGCATAATACTGGTCCTTAATTGTCATTTCCAACGCTGACACAATCCCAAAATTCTCAATGCGGGATTTCAAATCTTGAAGAATAGCGGAGTTTTCCAACTTCCCTACCATTTTATTCACCCAGTCCGAAAAAAGTCATGGTGTGCTCAGGAACTCTGGCCCACAGAGCAAAACGGCGTAGTAACTTACGAATCATCTTACTCCACTATATATTGTGGTTCCCGCTATATGAACTTACTGTTAAATAGGTAACCCAGTTATGTTTAACTATGAGCAGACTTCGCAAGGCGGAAAAAGAATTTGTAGAATTCAGTATGAATTTGTTGAGACAAGACTCCGAGGCCAAGGATGGAAGAGAATTGTTGAACAGATTTTTTTCTGAACAAACTTCTAATACCTATGCACTGCCCAGCCGCAAGCAATTGTTGAGTTGTTTGAGAAAACATCCTGAGATTTATGCTCGGTTGCAAACTTTTGCTCAATCCCACCGAACTTATTATTCTTTGACTCCAATTCTTAGTCCTGTAACTAAGAATACAGGCGATAACTGCAATGCTCGTAGATACAAGCGGCCAACAAATTGAAATAGCAAGAAGCACCCATATATATTATGGGTCGGGCATTGTCAGAACTGAAGAAGCGATTGCATCGCATTTGGCTGGATGAAAACCGACCAGATTTAGACAATATTCGTGATGTTCGGGAAGAATCTTTGGAGCAAGACCGCATCCAAGAAAAGTATGCTGCTGATAATGCTTACGAAGAGTCAAGAGAATTAGGGTGTCCTATTTGCAGCCATGCACTTATTACAGTTTCGGCTTCTGCTGAATGTCCGATGTGTGAGGTTATGTGGAAGTATCACCAAGACGATGGATTTTCATACTTTGAGGCTGAAATGGAAGGAATTGATGAATACTATGAAGTTCACAGTCCAGACGAAATATATGGAGAATATTATTCATTAGACGAAGCGGCTGAGGCGGCTGAAAGATTGGAGAGTAAAGGAATCACTATTGTGGGCATTTACCGTTTCGGAGAAGAATTTGTAGAAGAAAAAGAATATCGTGCCGAAGAGAGAATGTGTTACGAGTGTCCTGCTTGCGATAGTGAGCGTTCTTACACCATTAAAAGTGATGGATGGGGAGCGTATTGTCGGTGTATGGATTGTGGGAATAATTTTATTACTCAACCTCCGAAAATGGTGATGGCCTCAGAGTCCGATAATTTTGATGCAGAATTCTGTTCAGAATGTGGATGTTCCCATAAAGACGCAGAAGAGTTCGCAGCAGAGACTTCTGGAGGAAATCAAGTGTTCAACTCTTGCTGGAAGTGTGGTTCAGGACAACATTTGTATCAAATAGCCCGCTATCCCGCTACAGCATCAGAAATTTCTGGTGTAGGAGGCAATCCCGAAGAAGAATCTGAAGGTGGAAAGCGTAGGGCGGGAACAAATTGAATTACAATAACAAATATTTAGACCGACGCACGGGAAAAATAATGTCAGGAGCAAAAAAGCAAGATTATATTAATCACGAAATACACGATTCCCTCAATTGTTTCTTTCACCCTCATGAACATCAACTATTACTTAGATTTTGGAAACACCATGGAAAACTACCAGAGGAATAATTATGGATGAATTTGAAGCCTGGTCTGTTCGCAAAAAGAAGAAGCCTAAAAAGCCTCTTAATCTAATGCCCAGCAGTTTAGCAGGTGGCGTAGATGAAATACCTCAGATTTTAGGTAAAAAGCCATTAGCAGCAGAAGACCGACCTGAAGAAGAGCGGATGACCCGAGAACAAGCAGAAGCATTAGCAGGACAAATTATTGGGTGGTTAGAACCACTTACTGAATACGCAGAAGTAGCAGGTAGTTACCGAAGAGGAAGGCAAGACCCAGGTGACCTGGATGTCGTCGTTATTCTGAAACCCAGAATTAAACTCCCAGAAATTACTGAGTTGTGGATTTCCGAAGGTAAAGCCTCTGCTGTCAATTGGGTGGGAGAAAAGAAAACTCAAATGCTAATTGATGGGGTAAAGGTAGATATTCGCACCACTACACCCCGAGCATTAGGAGCAGCGTTACTGTATTTCACAGGACCTGCTGGATATAATATTGGAATCCGTCGGTCGGCCAAAAGCCGTGGCATGAAACTTAATGAATATGGTATTTTTAACAGAGAAACTAATGAATATCTGGGCGGAGCCACTGAAGAAGAGATTTATGAAATATTAGGCAAGAACTTCCGTCCAGCCACAGAGCGTAGGGCTGAAGAGGAAGAGGAAGAAATTATTACTCGCTCATTAGGAGAAATCCCTGATGATGAACTTAGGATGTTATATCAGCAAGGTAAGATTAGTAAAATGCAGATGCAAATCGGAATTGGTCTGAAAATGGATTCAGTAGAATATGAAGATAGTGGAGATGAAGGTGAATACAATTGGGAAAATGATGATTTTGAAGCCTCTGCCATCTATCGTGGTAAAAAACCTGAAGGTGCAGTCGCTAAAGCATTGTTGTCCAAAAAATTAATGGATGAGGCTGAACTATCTGCAACTTTAGAAAAATTAGAGAATGCTGTCAGGATGGGCATGATTTCTGAAGAAGAAGTTATGAAGAAACTTACAGATAAATTTGGTGCAGAATATGACCAAGCATTTGATATTTCTATGGCTTGCCCTAAATGTGATAAAACATTATATCCAATCGGAGAGGCGGGGGATAGAAAAAGCGAAAATTTGATGCACTTTGAGTATTATTGCGATTGTGATGAAAAGCCTAAGATTGTTGTTTCACCAGATAATAGGCAACAAAATTGGGAACTGTCAATAGCCAATCCTTGTAGTAATTGTGGAGATAAATATGAGGGATGGAAGCAAGAGTATCACCCAATAACTGGGAGAATCAACAAGAATGCTACACAGTATTGGACAATGTGTGAGGTTTGCCATAAAGGATTTTGTGGAAATGGAAGCACCGTAGCCAATCGGTTTTGTCAAACTCAAGATAGTGTCTGTAATGATTGTGAGCCTTTCAACACATACGGTAAATATCGTGCCGAATCTTTCGGAGCGGAAACTTATACACCTCCTGCCGCAGCAGTGAAAGCAGCCAAGCGAGGTCTGGAACAACGCAAGAAATACGGTCGTGGTGGACTATCGCCAGCAGAGGCTAAATCTCAGGGAATTGACTCTGGTGTTACTCGTGCCAGAAAAATTGCGTCTGGAAAAGTTTCAAAGCATGATGTCCGACGGATGAGTGCATTTAATCGTCATCGCAAGAATAACAATCCTGGTAAGAAAATGCCAGACGGTGGACCCACCGCAGGAACTATTGCTTGGAATCTGTGGGGTGGAACTTCGGGAGTGAATTGGGCTAAGAAAAAGTCGGCTGCTATGAATGCTGAATCAAGTCAAGAAAACGAGGCTATGGATTACCTGTTAGAAGAAATTAAAAACACTTGGTATCTATATGAAGAAAACATTAAAGATTGGGTAGAACATGATATGGCTGGTGATGGGCTGTTAGATTATTGGGACCAATTTAATATGCCCGATGGCACACCAATTGATGACAATACGACCAAAGATGAATACTTTGATAGAAAAATGGATAGTTTCTTGAAAAGATTTGAAAAGACGGCTAAAGTATCTTCAGATGATGACTACGGAATAATGATTGAGGGAAAAAGGGTTCTTTATGTTCCTGTCGGCAAACCAGTTAATTTAGATTCATTAGGAAATTGGGAAAACAGACGGGCAGACCAATACGGATATGAAGAAGCACCGATTACTTCGTGGACATGGAGTAATGATAGTTACATGGGAGTAGTTTTCGGAGATGACTCCATAGACCACATGGGAGGCGAAGAAGGAAAAGATTTTGATTGCATAACTTTACACGCAACCATGCCGTGGGAAGCCATAGATTGGGCTTCCACAATTGCATTTAACATCAGTAGTCATTGGCAAGAGCGTGAACTTTGTGTGATGGACGAAGAACCTGTGTATAACTTAGATATTTACCGTAATGGTAAGAAAGAAGCGTTTGTAGACGAGGCTATGAATGCTGAAAGTTTGGGATGCAAAGGTTATACAGGCTGGGGAAGGTATGGTCAGGCGAAGCGTTGCTGGGCTCCTGTGGAATACATGGGTTACTGTAAGGACTGTGCTACTTGCCAGAGTTGTCGTTATTCACTAAAACAAGATTATGAAGATACGGGTTTGAGCATGATGGCCCATTCGGAGCGTTTTTGCCACCAATGCTGGGCGGGCTGGGAGGATACAGAGGAATACGAGGCTGAAACACAAGAGTTTGCTGACCGATTTGAAATTCAGATTCGCACCAGCCGTGGTAACACCACCGAAAGAATTCCAGTAGGTCGTTCTATGCTGGTTCGTAGACTCCGAGAGATTCTGAGTCGCCAACGGCTACCTTATGCTATTGATGTCTTTGGAACTGAAGCCGCATTCAATGTAATGGGGCCTTATGGTATGCAAGTCTATCGTCCTAAACCAAAACTGTTAGCCACTTACAAGTATGGGCAGTTTGAATCTGGCGAAATGGCTGACCATCTCAATGAAAAATTAGGGTTGTAGATTAATCCTTAAAATATCGCTTCCAAGTTGCTCTTTGGGAACGAGAGCCAGCATAACGGTTATCCCAAGAAACCTTGCCCTTAGTTGAAGTATTCCATTCTTTTCGGTTCTCACGAATTGCTTTGATAGTTTGCAGGTCTTTCTTGACCAATGACTGACTCGCTACCTGATTCAGTTTCTTAGACTTCAATTTCTCTAATTGTAGTTGTGCTGCTTTTAACTTGTCGCTCAGGACTTTATGACCCAATGGTCGTCCGTAGTGACGAATTTGTTCGGCCACCTTATCTGTAATTTCCTGCTCAATATCAGCAATCCTTTTCTCTTTCTTTGCAATCCTTTCATCAATCATTGGGCTTCCTCATTAACATAATGCTGCTACAGTATATAAAGAATCTAAACCAATACTAAAATAGGTAGCAACCCGTAATGATATTATGGAGTGGTATTCTCGTCGGGAAGTAGCCATCGCTTTGTGGAATCGTTTGCATGACCACGAAGTCAAGTGGTTAGTAGATGACCCAGAAATTGGGGAGTTTGGAATTCGCAATGCCCGTGTATCCCGTCAGGACGATGTCTTGCAATGGTTAAATATTCTGGACGCAGATAAAAGACCCGTCGGGATTTATCTGGGAACTAATCTGGTAGACTGGAATCAAATTAAACTACCTCCCAGGTTACGAGAAGGAGAAAATTGGAATCGTGAGGCCAGACAAGAATATCGTGAGTTGTGGAAGCAATACCATGACCCAGAATTTTTAGGACACGATAAGTTTCTGAAGACTTGGACAGGCAAGTTAATGGTCTGGGATGTAGATGATGAAAATTTAGGCGATGCTTTCTCTACAGCCTTGAAAATTCACGACGAACTGTGTAGCCGTAGTTTCACGCCTGAAATGATTTTTTCTGGGGGCAAGGGATTTCACATAGTTTTAGACGCACAGCAGTCGGCGCAGTGTGCAGGTGTGACTCTGAAAGATTTAATGTCAGAACCAAATCCTCTTAAAAAATTGGGTAAATGCTATCGTGAAGCCGTGCAAGCCGTAGCGACCGTGGCGACAGGAGAATCTTTGTATCGTTACGATATGGCTCCGACGCATCGCATGGGACTAATCCGATGCCCATATTCTCTACATCAGAAAACTGGGATACCTGTGTGGCCGTTAAGTGAGCAAGAAATAAAACTTCTAAAGGGCAGTGTATTTGTTACACCGCAAGATGTCGCAGATATATTGTTTAGTTGGACTACAGAAAATTGGTGGGGCGAGACCTGTCCAACCTCTCCGATGAGTGTGGTCACAAGTCGTCATCAGTTTTTGTTCCGCCCAAAAGAACAAATGTAATAGCAGTAATGACTCCCACAATGGCAACGAATTTACCTATGGAAGTTTCTTCAACCTCGGAATCACTACTATCGTTATTGGCTTTCTGTTCATCATAAGCCGCACGAAGGCCAGCAATATCTTCAGGGTCTACTCCGAAAGGTATTTCTGATTCATCTTCAGGAGGAACCACTTCTACCTCATAACTATAAAAATTGGGATTTTGACGAGATGGAGTATCACAATTTCCAGCAGTCAGAACTCGGTTAATAGTAATACGGTAAGTTCCTGCTTCGGCAGGATATACTGAAGCATAAACAGTTCCATTTTCTTTGTCACCACCATAAATTATACCCCGCCTGACAATATTTTTCTCCCGACCTTGCGGATTAACATAGGTTACTGAATAGTAAGCCGAATGATTTGGATTGTAATTGTAGTCAATACCAAAGCCGCTGGTATCGGTAGAGCGAAGTCCTATCATGATGTCGTTACGATACAAAGTCAGAGGCCCAGAGACTCCTTTTTCAGAAGTAGCCACAGAATAAATGTGGCGTGTATCACACTTCCAAGTGTTATCAGTTTCTATATCATAAGTGTCCAACACCGAAATGTCAGAAGGATTTTTAACTAATTGATAATCCATCCCATCAACCAAGCCAGAAGTTAGAGTTTTGCCACCCTCCCAAGCAGATTTCAGAAAAGACCAAGAATCTTCAAAGAATCCCATGTTTAGCCTCTCCTGTTTAATGCTAAGACAGTTCCCATAATAATTGCTGTGAGCACCGCACCAAATAGTTTCATATCATTTTTACTTTGCTCTTTTTCTTCAGCCATGAGTGATTCTAAACCAGACATCTGCGAGGCAGATAGATAATTTGCTAAATCAATATCTGATTTGTAATTTATAGTATATATTTGAGTTAATGGGAGTGAGCCTCCTGCAAAGGCACAACCGTATTTATTTATGGACGGGGGAGTTTCGGAGGTAGCAATCATTAGAAGGGCATATCCAATTTCGGCACATTCCTTGTATTTTATAGCCTTGGTGACCACTCTTCCCAACGATGTTCCACCTGTGAAAAACGCAAGTAGAATTTCCGCAGTTATTTCTACGAAGATTGCCAGAGCCATACCATCGTTTCCTCGGGAAGCAGCAGTTTCCGCAGCAGAGTCCGTTGCATAAGACACCTCTACGGAAACAGGTCCTGCGGGCCAGTTGTCAGGAATATTATACTCTCGTTCCAAATTACCTTCAGAATCAGTTTCTATGGTTTCTTCTTTCAGAACAATCAACAGTTGGTCTTCAGAGATTTTTTCTGTGGTGAGTCGTGACAGTTCAGCCTGATTGTTTATCAAGTCAGGCATCAGAAGAATCAATTCAGATTGCACACGCATAATTAGAGCAAAATTCATCTGGAGAAAACGAACTTTTAATCTGTCTGAGCGACCTTCGCCACCAGAGCGAGTCTGGGCTTTCAATACAAATATGTTATTATCTCCTACAGTTTTTAAATCAAAAATGTTAGTCTTCACACCCTTGACCGTAGTTTTCTTAAATGATGACCTTTTTCCACGAGGAGAAATATATTCCATCTCTGAAGATAGTGACGCATAACAATCAGGACCATCAGTGCTCCCGTCACCAAAAGTGTTGTCCCACCAACTGGCATTGTCCTCTTTAATCTGGTCCCAGTCACCATCTTTTGCATCAACAGTTTCCAACAGACTCACGCCCCAGAAGGTTCTGGGTCAGTAGGAGTTACAGAATCTATGGCATCGCCCACGGCTTTGGTAGTTCCTAACACCATGGACATTAATTTGTAGACGATATATCCACCAACTAACCAGAAAGTCACCGTAATAACACCTCGCATTTTGCCCCAAAAAGAAATAATTCCATTAGTGGTGCCTTCAGGCAAGAAACCCCACCGTTCCAAAGTGTTAGTGACTCCTGCTATCAAATCCAAACCGCCGCTCCACATAACGAATCCAACTCCTGCAACAACAACTATTCCTGTGGTGGCACGAGGGTATTTTTTAGCAGTATCAAAACTTCCGTTCAGTAGTTTTCTTCCAAATCCTTGGGTAGTAGAATCAACTACTTCATCAGCCAAACCAGATTTTTTCAACGCATCAGCAGACTTACCCAGACCTTTTCGGGCAGTGTCTTGCATAGCATCTTTACCAATCTTAGTGACTTTGGTATTCATGGCCCTATTTAATAATTTATACATTTTCGGGTCACCCAATTGTTCAGAAATTTCTTTCGCAGCCTTACTGCATTTCTCTGCGGTAGTAGATAATAGTTTAGAAACAGTAAATACCGAGTCATTTTTTGCGGCACGAGATAGAGGAGTGATAATATTATCCAACTTACCCAGAACCTGAGTGTCAATTTCGCCAATCAAACGAGTAGCCTCAGCCAGTTTGCTGGCTGAAGTGACGGGTGTTCCAGCAGCCTTAAGATTTTTAAGCACCAGTTTCCTACCAGCACTGCTATTAACTGCGTCTGCACCGACGCTACGGCCTACCTTCGCAAAGATTCTTATTCCATCTCCTTTCACCATTATTTCACCTCGGTAATAATTATTTGTCCCTGTTGCTATTTAAGTTTGCTTCCAAAAGATAACTACTAAATCTCCCTGAGTGGGTAGTCCAAACATTTTAACCACCCAGCGGTCGTAGATTTCTGCGCCAACTGGATACAATTTTCTGGTCTCAGGGCCTAACTCTATTAATTGTTTCACTCCCATCCCTGGATATAAATAATTAACTAAACCAACATCGCCCCATTCATTACCAATCAGAGTATTTATCTCTTCGTTGTCCCAAATATTTGCGTTAGTCCAAAGAATTTTTTCACCCCATTGCTCATCATCGTAACCCCATAATGAAGGTTCTATATCTTCAAGGTATGATTCAAAAATAGTTTTGTAGGTCCACCATTGAGTTTCTTCTGGGTCGGCTTCATAATCAAGCATCTGCTTTTCAATCCTTTTCCAATCAGCATCAGACCCTGAATCAACCACTGACCACCAATTCTTTGCTAATAATAAGGGAAAAATTTCAGGACGCAAATCAGGGTCTTTTTCATACAGAGGCTCCATTAGTGCTGAAGTTATCGGGTCTTCATTCACACTTCGGAATGGTTGAGAAACACCCTTAGAATCTTCATTAAAGTAAGTTTTCACCTCGTCCCAGTCAAACGATGAGGTTTGATGAGCAGCCTTCATCAGTTTCCAATTAATTAGTTTGCCAAGGTCTTGCCACATTTTTTGTAATGAGGTATCAACTATGGTTCCTACTATGGGGTCGGGACCTCCGTATGGGTCACTGCCAAAATCAGCCCTATCATCAGCATAATTATTCAATATTGTAGCACCCCAAATAATAGCATCAGGCGATGAGGTTTCAATTTTCGTCATCCAATTAATCGGTGCTGGCAACCCCATGACAATTATTATGCTGTTTTGTTAGTTAAATTTAAGTGTCAGAAAACCAATATATTTTTATGCAAGACGCTCTGCGGGCCATGATTAACTGGCAAAGAGATGTCAATCGCCCACAAGGTTGGTTTTGGGATATATACACAACTGTCCCTTATGAGGAATCCCGCCCAGCAGGTAAATTTTATCCACGAAACAAGATAGGAGCGTTAATGGAGTTCTTTGCTGAAGCATTAGTAGAAAACGATGATGATGAACTGAACAATTTCATCACAGTCCAATATGTAAGCGTAGATAATGTGCGTGTAGAAACCTATGATATTTCAGAAGAAGATTTTACAGGGTTTCAATTAGGAGATAATTTAGAAGGAGAAGAACAGCACCTTGATAATAGACTTTTTCGCTTACTGTTAAAAACCTTGGATAATCCCGATTTTCATGCAATGAGTAATCATGCTTACGATGTGACTTTCTTATTCAAAAACAAAATATTAGAAAGTTTGAAATAGTTAGTAAGGAATTGGTAATTATGGGTGTTCGCCAATTTGACGAAAGAATGAAGATATGTCGCCAGTGTCCTGAATTAACTCGTAAGTTATTAGGAAGTTATTGTAATGTCTGCGGATGTAACATGAAACTAAAAACTCAAGTCGCTGGAGCCTCTTGTCCGTTAAAAAAGTGGTAGTGTTAAATAGGTAGTAGCACACAGTAATATTATGACTGAAATTACAGCCAGCCTTTACGATAATGAAAACGATGCCCTAAGCCACGCGGCTTCAGTAGTGAACAATCTTGACCTATCAGATGTTTTGAATCCGAAGCGATTGGTGCAAGTGGTTCATCCAAATCAAATTCACAATTCCGATACAATGTATTTGGTCATCTCTCCTCAAGACACAGAAATGCTATTCAGCAAGAGAGAGTCAGTGCGCTCCGAAGCCATGCAAAAAGTGGCTAAGTTGGAAGCCCAATTGGATGCTATCCGCAACAGCCATAATTTCTTGACTGTGACTGACAACGAAGAGTGAGGTGATGGCCTCTGGTGAGGCAGATTGATTGCCCCGAAGGTCGTGCTATCTCAGGATTTGAGGTTTATGACCCTGTTCCTGAGCCTCAAGGTGTTGAACAACAAAGAGGGCGTAGCAAAAACTATGTGGCTGCCACGGCTTTTTGTCCACAGTGTAGTCAATTGTATGAGTGGGATGCTCGGTTCGGAGAGCCTAAATTGAAGTGGAGTTTAACTAAATCAGATTATTGTTTTGATTTAGCCTATGAAACCGATGATTCAGGAGAAGTGTTCGTGCGATGTCAATCGTGCCAACATGACTTGCGTGAAGAGCCCAAAGAATTACTGGGAGCCACGCCGACTAAAGCATCACCTCGTCAAAAGAAGAAACAATCTTTTCATCAAGAGTGGCTCAAAAATGTTACCAACCACAATAACCATTTTGTCATGGCTATAGAAGAATTCAAGAGAATGGCGGTAATTGGATACAAATCAAAACTCACTATGAATCCTTGCGCTAAAGTAGGAGCCAACAATTATTTCGTTTTGTGGGACGATTATCTCAACCACTATGAATCTTTGACAGTGGGTGGGCAGCAAAAGATAGGAATTGCCCGAAAATGGTGGAAATCTTTGTGAGCAAAAGAATAAATAGCAACACTGCAATATATTATTCATGCCTCAAGAACCGTCTCCTGAATTTTTAGCCGTGGAGCGGATGTTACAGGCCAACAATACTGCCGTAATTAATTGGAATCCTCAAGGCACAGGATTGATGCGTCAGAGTGTTCAAGAAAAGAAAACCACCAAAGCCACCAAAAATTTATCTACTACGGGCGGGACGGTTTATGATTTTGTAGACCCTCCTTGTGGAACTTGGGGTGAATTAACACGCTGGGTTACTCAACTCCGAGAAAAAAATCAATCCAAACGAAACAATTGGAATGTTCGTCGCAATCATTTTGGAGGGTTAATGCCAGAAATGAATTATGTGGTCACTGATGGAAGAGATGCCAGAGATTTCCGATACACCAATGGGGCTCTTTACAAAGAAAATTCTGGTCAAGAAATGCGACTCAGTTGTCAAAACTGTAACACTAATTGGGTTCGCAGCGTTCGTCAATCAGCAGCAGGATACGCAAATCGTTGTCCTTCTTGCGGAACTACCGATAGATTTTCTGAAACTGGCCCTCACAACATTACTTATGGTTCCTTGACATTTCCTGTGGGATTAGCCAGCAACCCGACTTGCACCATTGGATTTGTTAATTTATATGGGCGTGAAGCCGACCGTATGCGTAACTCAATCCGTCCAGGAGTTCGTTTCCAAGCCAGATTTTATGGTAAGGCAGGATGGAGAACTCGTGCCAGACCAACTAATGCTCAAGGACGAAGGCCCTCAGGAAGAAACCGTTATGAGAAATATAATTACTTGAATATGACATTAGGTAGTGCCGCATATAACCAATCAGCCTCTTCTTCAGGATTTATCACAATTCAGTAGTGCTTAAATAGGTAACACAATAGATTTGGTGGTATGCGAATGAATCTTAGGCAAAAATTTGATGAGATGATGGCAGAAGGTTTGGAAGAAGAGATTCGCAGTGTGGCGGATTCTACCAATATTATTAATGCAGATACCGCACCAATATTGCCTGTGATTGCTAAACTACCAGATTCAGACCCATTTATTGCAGGAGCGTTTTTATTGGGACAAGATGCAGATGGGGAAGCCGAACTACTGCTGACCGAGCCTGATGAAACCGACCCTGGAGTCCCCACAGAAAAATTACTTTCTTGGATGAAACAAACTATGTTTATGGAAGGTTTGATGGAATGCGAAAGCCCGTGTGAATTACTTTTAGACTTCAATATGGGATTGGTAGCCACGGCCAAAGATTTTACTGACGCAGAATCTATGGGATGGGAAGCAGTGTTTGAGGAGATTAAAAATTATCAACGCAGCACCAACCGTCGGGCATTAAATCAAATCGCAGGAAAAGGACAAATCCAGAACCTGTTGATTGATGTTCTCAAAAGTATGATGCAAGATATTTCAAAAAACCTGGATGCTTATTTAGATGATACTACTGTAGAGATGGAAGTTAGTGACGAAATGCCTGACTATCCTGACGAGTTCAAATCGGAGTGGTCTTGATGTGGCTTATACTTTATGGAATTCCTGAGGTGATGGAAATATCGGAATTAGCATTTGCTGACTTAAGAGCCGCACAGGTTCATGCCGAAGAATTAATTCGGACTGCTGAGGTAAAGGAAAAATACGGCGATGCGGCTCATTATGAACTTCGTCGGGTCTATTTAGTTAGGAATTGATATTATGGGTTGGGAATTGTATGATGCTTCCAACGCCGAGGAAAAGCCGAAAGAATCTTCTGGATTTCTGGGAATCTGGCTGGGCATCTTTATATTTGTCATAGTTATCTCGTTAGAAATGGCTCTGCTGAATGGTTAAATAGGTAATCTACCTCATCATAATATGAGGAGCATGAGTCGTAACTTAAAAGCAAGAGATATAGCCCAAAGACCTAATGCAGTGGTTCGTAAGGACAACCATTCATGGCAGGTGCAATCCACCGATGGACGCAGTAATTATACTGTGATTGATTGGGGAGATAGAAAACAATGTAATTGTGTTGATTATCGCCGCCGCAAACAAGAGTGTAAGCATATCAAGGCCGTGGAATATGTCGTATTAAAGGAGCGATTCGGAGACCTAATAAACTGAGGAATTTAAAATGAGTATAAGAGCCAACCGATGGGTAGAAGAAGTATTAGAATTATTGCGTGGGCGAGCCATGATTAGCACAGAAATTGCTGAGAGGCTTAAGGCTACGGGCAAAGGCGGTCGTTATCCACCCAGCCCTCGTCGTGTGACTTTTGTGTGCCGCAGCGATAAGAGATTCCGTGAATTGGGTGAAGAAGTGGTAGGAACAATTGCTCGTAACCGCAGCCATCCCGTTAAATTGATTGGAAGAGTGGATACCAAATACAATGTGGAAAAGCCATATAATGCAATGGAGAGAAAAGAATGAAAATTGTTGCCGTAATTATGTTGCTGCTAACTTGCAGCGTTTCTGGGTGTCTGAGTGAAGAGCCAGAAACTGTAGAGATTGCCGAACCTGAACCTGTGCTCAGTGAAAATTGGGACAACCAATCATACCAATATTGGAATGTGCAACCGATGAGTGTAGGTAATGTGTCAGAAATATCATTCAACAACACAGGAGATGTTAATATCACTATGAACCTCACGGCTTATTTTCACGAACCTCTACTATGGGAACAAGGGTATATGGAATATATGTTAGAATACAATAATGAAACTGTATTCAATGTCACTCTCAATCTATCTAACAATGAAATGTTCTGGGTAAATCTAACTAATGTATCAGGAAATATCACCGTGCGAATCCAAAGCAATGGAAGCGACGACCCAGCATCTCAAGAACCTGGGGATTTCTTTATTGCCCGAAATTATGCAGTTATGACTTCCTATCCTTAATGGTTAAATAGGTATGACTCTTACCATAAGGTATGGGTCTTTGGAAAAGAATCAATGTCTGGCGACTAAATAGATTGAACACTAAGTTTCCTAAGCGTCGTAATTCAACGATTTGGACTAAAGCAGAACGCTTGGAGAAGAGTCTACGCAGATTTTGATGCAGGGAACCGCAAACTATATAAGTGATGCTAACCTAATATAATATGAGGAAGAAACATGATATGCGATATGTGCTTAGAACCAAATGCCGAAGAACGAGGAATACGATGCAATAAGTATCGTGTGTGTAGTCCTTGCTTGGATAAATCTATTGAGGCAAGAATGTTTTTGATTGGGAGGGATAAAAATGACTGACCAACTGAAAATCAGAATTGAAACCGAAGAATACATTTACGAAGAGTGGATTGTAGAATAATGGATTGTTTATATACTGTAGAAGGAATTGATTAACATGAACCAAACAAACATGATGAGTCTGTGGCAGGAATGTCGCAACGATGCAACATACAAACAAGAAATGCCCGATGGCACAACCCGAAACTATGTGAACACACGCAAGGCTAACCAGATTTTTGCGGAACGCTTCCCTGATGAAGAAATGGCCTTAGTGTATCGCCACAATGACCGACTCAAAACAGGATTTAACCATTGGATGGTTCCTGCATTCTGCGTAGAGCAAGAAATGGCTAACCGAAATTTTGATGAACCTATTTGGTGCAAGATTGGTAGTTATCAAGCCATGCTAAGAGAACAAAATCGCATTATGAGGAAAGCAGGTTGTAGTCCAACGAACCACGACTGACACATGGGTATATAACCATAACGATAAATTTAAATAGGTAGAACCAAAAAGTGATTATTATGAACGAAGAATTGGAAGTAGACATTTACACTTGCCGAGAATGCAACAGTAGAAATTTAAGCCCTGATGCTACGGGTGTGGTATTTTGTGACGATTGTGGATTAGAAGGTGAAGCAGGACAAATTGACCCAGGCAAGGATAACCGTGTGTTCGCAGATGGTTCAGGAGCCGAAGGCGAAAGGTGGGGTATGCCTAAAAGCGAGATGTATCACGATGGTGGCCTCACTACCGATATGCCTATTGCTTACACCGATGGAGCAGGAGGAAGGCTTTCTACGGCACAACGCCGAAGATACAACCGACTTCGCCGTCAGCACCAGCGCACACGAATCCGTGATGCTAAGGAACGCAATTTGGTAACGGCTCTTAACGAAATGGAACGATTGGGCTCACAAATGCAGTTGCCGAAATATGTCAAAGAAAATGCTGCCCGTATCTATAAACGAGCCGTGGAAAAGCAATTGGTTCGTGGACGCTCTATTGAAGGTGTAGTGGCTGCTTGTATTCATGCTTCTTGCCGCATCAACAATATGAGTCGGACACTGGACGAGATTGGACAACATTCTCGCACAGGCCGTAAAGAGATTGGAAGAACTTACAAAAAGGTCATGAGTGAACTCAACATTCGCATTCTACCGACCGCTCCAACCGAATATGTTCCCAGATTTTGCAGTCAATTGAATCTTGACCCTCGCACTGAAGCATTGGCTCGCAGAATTTTGACCTTTGACGAAATCAAACCTTTAACGGTAGGTCGTGGCCCAACAGGTATCGCTGCCGCCGCCGTATATTTGGCTACCCGTATTAACACGATTACTCGCACACAACGAGATGTTGCTATGGCCGCAGGAGTTACGGAAGTGACCATCCGAAACCGCTACAAAGAAATTTGTATGCAACTGAATATTGATTCAGAAAATCCGAAGGCTCCTTGAAACTTAAATAGGACACAACACCATGTTTATTCATGGAAATTGTAGGATTGCTTTTGTTAGCCGACATCATAGTCACCGTAGGTGTGGTGTGGTGGGGTTGGAATCAAAAAAGAATCGCTAAATTGGTGGTTTCTGAAAAAACAGAATTGCAACAAGAATTCCATGAAGCAGAATTAAAAATTGTAGAATTGGAAATGAGTGCTACTTCTGATACGGTGGAAGCCGTTATGGAAGAACTAATGCGAGAGTCGGCTAATCATAAAGACATGATTGTAGACTTGCGTGAAACCAATGTGACATTGCATGATGAATTAAAATCTATGACTCAAGAAATGCGAAAGCAAAAGGGAAGAGCCGCCTCAGCCCACACTCAGCGAGGACAGTTATTAGAAAAATGGACTCCTTTCTTGAATCACCCTGATATTGATGAAGCCTGGGACCACAAAGATTGGAGTTTCTTGGGACAACCCATTGATTATGTGGTCTTTAATTGGTATCAAGACAAGCAACAAAATTTAGAAGCAGGAAAGGTAGTGCTGCTGGATGTAAAATCTGGTAAATCATCATTAACTACGAAACAACGCCGTATCCGAGATTTGGTGCAAGCAGGAAAGGTTGAATGGCGAGAAATAAGGTTGGATTGAGATGGGATTTTGGGAAATAGTAATCATAATCATAATATTTGGCTTGGCCTTTGGACCCTTTGATGAGGAGTTTTAGGTTTATCTCCAGACCATCTTACCGTCTTGGTCTGTCCAGTGGTAAAGCATCGCCCAAAC
>JAAHTG010001180.1_pt1 | contig 18818 bp, 15 predicted proteins | sample 6116081 | NCBI WGS metagenome assembly JAAHTG01 (sample SAMN13939989, study PRJNA603662) | sponge metagenome | isolation source: marine sponge | host: Mycale hentscheli | place: New Zealand | collected 2005 | reverse complement strand
TTCAGCACAAGTTTCCGCATAATCTTTATGCGTAACCGCCGACATAATCTGATCTCCACCAACTACAGCACCTGTAAGAGTTGCGCCAGCAATCGTTGTAGCAGTTAACTCGTTTGACCATGTAGTTGTACCAGTGCCGGTATGCTTCAAAAACGTGTTATTAGAAGCATCCGCCGCAGGCGAAGCACTAATACCAAGTTTTTTTTCTAAAGCAATAATTGCAGTAGACGCAGCACCATGAACTTGGTCATGCTCAAAGTTAGAAGCATCAAGATCTGTAGCAGCAAGAGGTGTTACTTGCTCATTAGTTCCGTCTAACGAAGTTGGATAATTTGAGGAAGGCATTTATAACTCCTATGGCTTCAGATCTAAAGTGAAAATACCGGCAGCATTCCATTGAATTTGGAACGTACCAGACGTTGTACTAAAAGCTCCCCCAAAATCTATGCAAGCAACAAGACATTTGTTTGTGCCTGTACTGGCATAAAGCGTGTCATCATAAACAACTGCTCTAGCTACATTAGATAACGTTGAGTTTGCCCATGAAACATCAGCCGCATCAAACTTTAAAGTCCCTGTTCCGTCTGAACTGCTTGCAAAAGTAACAGACGTAAGAGTTTCGCCGCCAGTTGAATAGTTACCACTTGCAGGTAACTCGTTAGAGACATCGTTCATCGTAGCCATAGTCTCGTAGTTAGGGCTAAACGACGCTGTAGTTAAAAGACACTTAAACGTATCATTATCTAAGTCTAAGTTGAGATCGTTTTTTAATGCAGCTTCAAAGGTTTCACAAAAAAGTCCACTAGCCATTTGTATTACTCGTTCCTTGGATTGGCTTTGGCCTAATTATTACGTCACCGTTTGGTTTTTGCATTCTTTTTCTTCTTCCTAGCGGCGGCAGCAGCCTTTTTACCTTTAGCGGTATAAGGATACTTTTTTCCATTAACAATAGGCATGATTGAGATAGTAGCAGAGCGAACAGGGGGGCTGGGGAAAGGGGAAAAACCCAACCCCCCTGCGGTCTCTATGAACTAACTATTAGTTAGCTCCGATGCTGGAAGATGATTCCACTCGTTGTAGGGATTGTTCACGGAAACGTCCGTAACCTACGAGGTGGTACCAACCAATTGGGTTGAAGCGACGCAGTTTGTCAACCACAGGGCCAACAACAATGCTTGGCTCAGGCCCAAATCCGGGGGCACGTGAGAAGGCTTTTGCAAGTCCTTGTCGGCCACAGATAAGAGTCTGATATACGTCAACGTTAGTGTCGCCACCGTCGGCAATAAGTCCTGCACGAGGGTTTTCGATGTATTCGATACCGTTAAACGTACCGATTGAACCTGCGCGAATAGATGCGCCGTCCTGCTGTACTTGGTATTGAATAATGTCAGTTACTGCTACATCGTCACGAAGATCGTAAGAAACGTCAGGGTGAATAATCGCCATGTAGTTTCCGTTTGTCCAACCCGGTGCGTTACGTGTACGAAGCTGGGCGACGGCTTTACGGCCTTCGGCAGCGGTGTAAACGTTTGCAGCGGTAATAGCGCCACGAGTTGCTTGTCCAACGTGAGTTACGTTTGTGCCGCCGTTAGCGACATCAGACACAATTTTGTCAAGCGAATCAGCCATGTTGTAACCAACAATGCTAGCTGCATCAGCGTCAACGTTAAGGAACGAAGTTCCACGAACCTTAGCGGTCGTGATAACAGCGTTACCGTACTCACCGAGAGTTACAGTTTTTACACTGTCTGTCAATGCGACAGCAGTTACATCTGTAGTTTCGGTAAGTTCTGTAGTTGCCTGATCCATGTCAGTATAAAACGTGAATTGGACACCAGAACCGCTATGGGTTTGGTTAGTAGATCGTACATCCGCAACCATTTCAAACAATGGTTGTGAACGCAACGCAAAATAAGCAGTCTGATCGAATGCCGTTTTTACGCTATCTGCGAGGGTAGTTGTTGTGGTTTCAGCCACGGAAAGTCCTTACGGTGAGGACTCCGCTAGTTTGTAGCTAGGCTGTAGCTCCCCACAAGATACCTTCACCCTCCATCAAAGCACGTAATTCATCTGGATTTTTAGTTGCTTTGATACGAGCATCAAGATCGGCTTGCGACACTGGATCTCCACCTTCCCCGGCAGACTGGATTCGTTCTTCTGCTCTTAAAACATCAGGCATTACTGCATCAGATTGCCGTATGGAAGGCGCATTATCGCTAATAAATCCTGCTGCTTCCGCTTCTGCACGGATACTAGCTGGATCAAGCTCTCCATCGTAACCTTTAACAAAATACTTGACACGAGCATCATCAGGATCAAGTCCTGCTGAACGGAACGTATCCCGACGTTCATAACTAGCTAGTCGCTGTTCAAGGTCTGCATTGCGTTGCTCTGCTTCTTTTGTTCTAGCTTCTAACTCACGCCGAAAATTAGGCTTTGATTCAGTTGAACTGTCAGCATTGGCATTATAACTATTAGAGTCAATGTCTGTCATATGTCACTCACCTATCGGTACGCATCCTCAGCGGTGGAACTTTGGATGGGGGTTTTGTTATTAGCTCACCCCGAAGGGGCCAACAACAAACTTTATTATAAATACTTAACAGTGTTTATGTCAAGTACTGGCACCTAAACCAGATGCCCCTGTACCAGATATCAACATGCCAGCTTCACCACTAAACCCAGTAGTGCGTTCTTCTCTGCGTCTACGAACTTTGTTAGCTGCTTCAGGGTTTAAACCAAATTGGCTTTGAGCTAAATCAGAAACACTAATTCCATCTTCTTCACCAAGAATTTGATTTGTCAAACCTACTTGTGGGGTTAAAGATGATTGTATCTCACGTCGTTGGACACCTTCACGTTGCAATGCAGACGCTGTTTCTTTATCAAACCCTGTTGCTGTACCAACAACACGAGCGGCTGTAGCTGATAAACCAGCAGCTTCGAACGCACGACGTTCCTCAATAAGATTAGCTGCTCCTTCAGGATCTAAATAATAAGCAACTAAATCTGTTTTATCTACACCGTACAATCGTTTTAATTCTGCTTTTGTGTTCGGGTCAGCACCTTTTTCTGCTAATTCTGCAAGAGTAACCCGTTCTCCGAATTCATTTGGAGAAACATCTGCTGCTATAAGATTAGCAAAGTCCATTCTGTCATCATAAAAACGTGGTGGTAGCCCATGAGTACGCAACAACATTGCGTATTCGTCTTCATTTTTCATGTATTCGGCTTCAGTAATAGCACCAAATCCGTTGTCTCGACGTAACTCCATACCGGGAAATCGTGTTTTATATTCATCTGTTTGACGTATTTCGAGAGCAATAGCTTCTTCACTTAACCCGTCAATCATAAATTTTTTTAATTTACTTACAACACTAACAGGTAAACCAAAAGCTCCTGCTAGCCGAGTAAGAATAGCTGTTGCACTTTCTACACCAGCAGCCGCAAGTTGAGTGTTGCGTTCAGAATCAGTGAGTTGGTTTGTTCTATTTATAGATTCTGGTGAACCGGGACCAGTAGCATTATCAGCAACATAGTCTGTATTTCTTTCCCAAACTGTACGACCATCTAACAAAGTTCGTTGAATAAATGGTTTATTGCCAGCTTTATTTGGGTCGTTATTTTGTGGTTCAGTTAAATACGTTTCAACATAATTATCAGCACCAGAACTATAAAATCCAGCTTCAGAACTCCAACCACCCGGCAACATGCCAGAAGCATCTTTAACCATGTCATTAAAAAATGACGGGGTAACATCCGCAAGAGCCATACCGCTATAAGTGCCTGCTTCAATAGCTGCTTTTAACTCATCTAACCCAGTTAAACCTTCAAAACGTTTTTCAAACGCAGCAAAATCTTCTAACGTTTGAGTACTTGTACTAGTAGGCGCTGGAGTTTTAGTTTCTATCCATTCAAATAAATCTTCATTCCAAGTCCAAGGACCACCCGTTGTAGGCATTGGTGGTTGTACAGGGTCTTTAGGATCGTCGTTACTATCGTCTTCGCCGCTAGGAAGTAATCCGGCTTCTTTCTGATTTAAAAGAGCGGCTGCCGCATCAGCTTCTTCTTTTTGCTTTTGCGCTTTAGCATCAGCTAACGCTTTAGCTTTAAGTATCCCTGCATCTACCAAAGCTTGCTGCGCTAAAGGATCAGCGCTGGGATCAAGCCAACGATTAGTAGTCTTAGCAGGAGAAGTCCGGCTCTGCGTCATCCAGTTTTCAAGAAATTCCATCAGACTCTAATCCCAAAACTATTCAACAACGTATCAACAGTACCATAAGCCTCATCCCGAGCATTTTCGCTAGTATCCCACTCAGGAGTAGCACGCACATAACGCTCAAACTCGCCACGAGTCATCGGACGACCAAGATTATTTTCCCCCACCATAGTGTTAGTCAACGCACCAAACATTTTGTTATCAGTACCCATAAAATCAATAGGTCTTCCAAGCAAATTAGAAGCAACATTACTGTAAGAAGAAAAATAAGCGCTAGGCGTATACCCTTGATCTATCAAAGATTTTAAAGCAGGGTTATCTTCGCTAGCTTTTTGAGCGTGCATAGCGTTAAGACCCTCATAAGTAGTTTTACCTAAATAAATTTTGTTAGCAAAATCGTTTATTGACGTATCGTCTAATTTCAACATATAAACCGAAGCGTCTTGTTTTATTTTTTGTTTAATTGCGTTAAAAGTACTAGACCCTTGTACCGCAGTTGGATTAAAAGCAAGATTTGTGTTTATCAAAAACTCATTTTTAAGTTCGTATTCAGTCATGTTTAACTGTTTAGCGTTATATGCCATTTGCATAATTGCATTTTTAGTTTCAGTTTTGTCAGTGTTAATACCAAGACGGTTAGCTTCAAGAATCAAACCATCGTAAGTATCATCTAACAATTCTTTCATACCTGCGTTCATATTCCATTGCTCGTTAATACCTGCATTTGGATTAAACGATGGCGACCAATCAGTAGCTAAAGAACCTGCTGCTTTAGCCCAATCCATTTGGAATTGACGTGCTGTAGGACCATTCTCTTGAAACCATTGTGTGCGTTGGAACAAACCCCAAATAATGTCAGGGTTTTCTTCTTGGTCATCAATGATTTTCTGAATTACGTTTGTGTCTAATGTGCCGTCACCATCAGTGTCGATCCACATTTTGTCACCATGAAAATTTTGGAAAAAAGCTACAGACCCAAAGTTTTCACGAATATATTCTACGGCTGAATCACTTAATGTATCTTGATTACCGCCACCCCCACCGCTGTTGCTACCGTCGTTGCTACCGTCGTTGCTACCGTCGTTGCTACCATCGTTGTTGTTGCCCCCTGTTGGCAAAGACGGATCTGGTACATAATTCGGATCACGTTCTTCCATCATCTGAGCAGCTAAAGCCGCTCGGTCTCTTTCTTTTTCAAAAGATGATTTTGGAATAGATCCTTCAGCCGTTGGTGTTGTAGAACTTTCTGGTGTTGGAACAGGTGTGTTTGGTTGCACCCCCGGACTTGTCGAAGTTATCGCAGAACTCCCAATAGGCGCACCTCTACGACCGTCATCATTGGGGTTAACTACTTCTCCGGTACCACGTCGTCTATCAACTAATTCTGGAGAATCTTTTGTAGGGATAAAATCGCCTTTTAAAACATTTTCAAAACGAGTACGTTGTGGCCCTTCAAAAACCTCAGGATCATCAGTTGCTAATGAATCGACAAGACGTTTTGCAGTTACACGCTCACTACCAAACTCTAAACCTGACATCCAAACCATTTGGTCATTAATAGTTGCACCTTCAACAGGAGCACTATTTACCCATCTTTGGAACTCATCGTAAGTTTCTTTATTTGTAAATGTTTCTAACTCGTTAGGTCCTAAAGATTGAACCCAATCTAAAACCATATTTTTAGCATCAGAAGAATCAGGATCAGCAACAGGATAATCGTAACGATACTGATTCCAATTAAGCCGTCCTCCTCCTTGACGAGGACCATTTGCTTCAGCACGTAACGCTTCTGCTTCTTTTCTACTACGAGGAAGATACTTTGCAATCGTTTCAAGAAGCTTTTTTTGATGCTCTACACGCCCCGGTGCTTTACGTAAATCTAAACTAGGCGTTTTTTCTTGAAACGAAAACAATTCGTTTTCACCACTAACAACAGACTCAGCTATTTTTGTTAAACCTTTAGCAGGAGTAGCAACAAAATGATCGAAAAGACTTTTGGGCGCATTAGCAAAAAATCTTCCTATAGACGCATTAACTTCATCAAAAAAACGATCAAGACCGTCATTTTCATATTCCCCTCTATCTAACCAAAAGTCTGCATTAAAAATTTTTTCTTGCACACCACCTTTAAGAGATAACCCTGCATCTTTAATAGCTATAGCTGCTGTTGTAAAAGCTTTTTCTACTGGTTTAGTAACCGTTTCGCCTGCATCAACATACGCATCGTAAGCTGTTTTTAAAGTTTTAAGTACTGGTTTAAGTTTTTCTTCAGCACTTTCAAGAGTTTCGCCAAATGATGACCCTTGGTCTACATATCCTTTTTCTGCATCTCCAGCCATTATTTTAATCCTAAAGCATTTTTAACTACCTGAGTAGAATTGTAAGCCTCAACACCAGCAGCACGTTGAGAGTCTAACCCACTAACAATTGCATCTACTTCAGGTTGCAAACTCATTCTTTGATCGCTAGGCAAACTATGGACCGCAGCAACAACAGCTTGCATATCGCTATTAGATAAACCACGATGCAAATATGTTTTTGCTGCTTTATCGGCCATTGAAACTATTGTGTTTCTGGAATAAGGCGCTGGTTTTTTACTAGCAACAATTTTATTAAACTGAGCTTGTAAAGCTTTTGGGTCTGTACTTTTTAATAAACCATCAATAGTAGGCGCTCTGTTTAAACCAATACCACCAGCTTGTGCAAACCTATTAGCTTCTTGTACAGCAGCTAACATCCCATTAGCTACATTTTCGTATTCATAAATTTCTGAAAGACTTTCTTCAGGAACAATAAAATCGTTCATAAACAAACCTTCAGCTATTTGATCCCACGTTTCCTCATCGTTTTCAAATGCCTTAATCATTGCATCAAAAGCGTCTTTGCCAGTAACAGCTTGTGATACATCGATAGCTACTTCGTTTTCTCGTCCTTCAATAGGGTTGTCTGTAACTTGAACAAACGTTTCCATCGGGTCAGAAGGATCACGAATAATTGGATACGCACCTGATGTGACTATAGATTCCAACTCTACTTCTGACATTTCAGAAGCTTTGCGTCCGTATTGTGTACCTTCTTTAACACCAATTACATAATTATCTGCGACACCCGGTCTTGTCGGATCGGTTATAAGAAGTCCTCTTTGCCCTGCTGCTTGCATTAAATCTGCTGAAGGTCCAGAACTCATTACGATACTCCTTGTTTTGCTAAATAACTAGAAGGCCATGACACTCTGCTTATGCTGTCGTCTTTATCAAAGTAACGACTAAAAATAGATGCAAAGTCTGGTTTGGCGCTTATTTCTAATCTGAATTCTAACCATAGTTGTTTTAAGTCAGCGTTTGTTTTATGACTTAACGTTGCATGGTCAGGGTTATTAGTTTCGGTAAACCTACGCTCTAACTCTTCAGAAATTAAATCTCTTGTTTCTATGTATTCTACAAGCGGTGGAAACTCTACTCGATCTTCAAAAAGATCTGAGTCTACAACAGCACGAAACGAATGAATTACTTCAGATATTTCTGCTGCGCTTTTAATAGTGTTAAATTTTTCTTTCCACGCAGGATTTGTAATCGCTATTTCCTCGATTATTTTGTTTTTAATTTCAGACAAATCAGTATTAGTTTTAGCGTTTAAGTTAACGCTTAACCCATTCATGCCACGTCGAGTTAATTCGTTATTGATGATTTGCATTTGATCGTTATATTCGTGCCAGCCTTTAGCTTCACTTGACCGAGTATAAATTTCAGATGGGTCTAATCGAACTCTGCGACCTTCATTAAGTTCTTTAATTTGAACCGCACGATTATATTCAAAGCCGGATTCCAAAGCCCCAATTTTGCCAACAATAAAGTCGCCTATAACTGCGTTTTCGTCTGCGAAATCTTTTGTTTCTTGGTAAAGCTTTTCGCCTTCAAGAGTTGCGGAAGCTACAGAACGAACTCTTGTTTGACGACCTAAAATTCCGTACATTTCAGGATGTTTAGAAAACAACCATTCGCTTGCTTCTTCAGTACCAGAATCTTTTAAGACTCGTTTGTACCCATTAATAATTTCTTGATGCGGAGATTGAGCTACAAACGACAAAGGCAACGACAAATTTCCTAACATACGGACAGTTAAAATTTGTGTTGCACGTTCTTGAATTTCTTTATCGAATGCCGCTTTTTCAGCTTCAGTTTCTACAGTTATGCCTGTTTCGTAATACTCTGCCATTAAGTCTGCTGTGATTCTGGCTACAACTCTTTGACGTTGAGCAGTGTTAAACAATGCGCTAGTAGCTGTTTTTGTCCACGTTGGTTGCGCTTGTTTAACCACTCGTTCTAAAAACGTTTGGCCTTCTGTAGGTCCATAAGGCAACAACAATTCAAATGCTTCAGCAAGTTCTGGAACTTTAAGAATTGTTTCACTTGCGGGTATACCAACGAGTGGCCCAAATCCCGGCAACCCAGCGCTAATCATAGAAGCAGAACTAAAATTAAAATCTATAGTGTTGTCGCCTAAAGCAGCTAATTTACCAAATACTTTAATCCCACCTAACTCTGCACCCATCCACGATTCAGGTAATCGCAAAACAAATACCGGATCACCGTTTTCATCTTTGCTGTCCATTATTTCTATTGCTTGCCGAAAGTTTCGTGCCCCAGCAGCTACAAACGCAGGGTTACGGGCAGCTAAACCTGACCATCGTGTAATAACTTCTTGCCATGCTCCATAAAACGGCATGATATTTGCAACAACTTCTTCAAACTTTGAACGTTCAGCTAAGTCATACAAAAGATCCCGTGTTTTTTTAAGAGCTACATCTCGTGCTTGAAGTTCCATTTTTTTAATATCAGATTCTTTTAACTTAAAACGTCCTTTATCTTCAAACCGAGCGATTCGCACACTCATTTCTTTTGTGTAATTAGTCCTAAAAACTAAACTCCTAGTCAAAACATCTGTTGGCATAGTTCCAATGTTTTGGAATGTTCTGTCTAACTGTTGACCAATTCGTTCTAACAAACGGCCTTGTTTAGCCGCATCTTCAAATTTAGAATCACCAATTACTTTGCCAAAATCTGGTTCGTTTAATGCTTCTCTAACATTGTCAATATCGCCTTCATATTTACGATTAACAATTGGCTGTATATCTCGATCCCAGTTAACTTCTCGTCCTTCTATAATTTGTTTCCGTACATCTGCAAAATCTGGATGACTAGGAACTAAAGAATTAAATTCTTCCCTCATCACATTAAGAACATCGTTGTAATCAAGCTCATCTGTTTGAGCAAAGTAATGTGGCATAGCATCTTGCAAAACAACACCGTCACCTGATCGCAGCCACGCAACTAATTCGTCGTTAGTTTTGCCTTCCCACATCAATCGTTGAAAATCTTGGTAAGCGTTAGCTACTGTCGGATCTGTAGACGGCACAAATTGTCTGTTAACAGTATCGTTGTACGCTTGCACAAACCCTTCACGTTGTTTAGGGCCACCAGCCCCATCAAACTGTCTCGGTTCACGCAATTGTTTTTGTGTTCTTTGGCTTGCCTGTGACGCTGAATCCCACAAAGCACGGTTCGAATTATCAGCAGACATAGCATTTCTATAAATAGCTATTTGTTGCGGCGTGTTACCAAAATGATTTGCAAATGAAACGCCACCTATATGCGCCCCACCTATCCCAGCATCTGTAAGCATTTTGCCTGCTTTATCAAAATTGCTATACATTTCAACATTTTCAGAAAGCATTGCATTTCGTTGAACACGTTGTTGTTCACTCAACAATTTTGCTTGTGATTCCAACAACCCTGCTGCAACATTCAAATCTTTTATTTTTTGATTTGCAGCAGCTAATTGAACATCATCAGTTACGTCAGCGACACTTGCTCTAATAGATTTAATTTCAGCAGTTAATTGAGACCGTGCTACTGAACGAAGTTGCAAACCAACTGCACTACCAGTTTCTATTTGGGCTAAACGTTGCAAAGAATTTCTTGCCATCAACCCATACAAAGCTCCAATTGCTAAACCAACCGGTCCAGCAACTACCCCTGCTCCAACCCCTACAACTGCGCTCCTAGTACCAATTCGTTTTCTGCCGTAATTATCGTAAATGGTTTTACGTACTAGTTCAGTAGCAGCGTCTTCACCGTTTTTAGCGACAAACTCTTCAATCAAATCGTAATAGTTAACAGGTTGATTTTGTTCTATAAGAAGATCTCGTTCACTTTTTAATTGATTAAAAGCTTCTGTAGCGTCGCCTTTGTTGTCATCTATTCTTTTGCGGCTGTAACTACTTAAATCTTTTTCGTTGATCTTTCCGTTTGCGTATTGATCTAATTCAGTTAAACCTTTTTTATATCCGTATATTTTTGCTTGGCGTATTTCATCTTTTTTGGTGTATCCAAGTTCGTCTAACATTCCTTTTTGGATATCTGGGCCAAGATCTATCCCATTTTTTCTAAACCAATTTGCACGCAAATCAGTCATGCCACCCATTACAGATTTCAATGTGTCTATTGTCCCAAGATGTGCAGATGTTCTTGCGTACTCGTCAATCAAAACACGCATAGGCCATGCAGGTCTAAGCAAAACTGATTTTTTCCAAACAGAAGTAAACCCATTTAATGCAGCAGAAGTAACTGACATTCCTTGGCCTGCATACGTTTTAAACAATGATTTGTCTGTAAACGCTTGTTTATACAAATCATAACGAGGAACTAACGTAGCTGATTCAAGTTGCTGCGTTGTTATAGGCATAAACCGTGCAACAGTTTCTCCGCCTTCTGCTGCTGTAGTAATGCGGATACCTTTGTTACCGTAAATGCGAGCGTTACGTGCTTTATTTTTTAATTCAGAATCTCCAGCTTTCCATTGGCGTTGGAGTATTTGAACAAGTTCGTCTTTGTTAACGCCTTCCATGCGTTGACTAAATTTGTTAACAATTCCTTGGTTAATTTCGTCAACTGTTGAATTAAAAATTTTACTTAATTCTTCTGTGTTATTTGTTGCTGTCCAAGAACCTAATTTTTTGTCAACAAAACCTTGGTCTATCCCGTCAATGCCTATTCGTGAAGCATCTCGCAACATGCGTTGGAAAGCAGTAAAACTTTGGTTTGTGTCATCCCAAATAATCATTCCTTGTGGAACTTTTTCTACAATTGCTCTCACAAGACGAGTTGAAGACACACCTCCCAATACAGGTAACCGTTCAACAAACGTTTTTGCAGCTAAACCGGCACCATTAAAAGCACCTATTTTAGGTAAAGCATCCATTGTACTTACATGGTTTTGTATAAGAACTTGATCTGTAGCTGCGTCAACAAGAGCTTGGTTATCATTTAACGCATCGTAACGTGCGTTTAATTCGTCAGCCGTTACTGGCCCACGGTCAACATCTTTACGTGCAGCTAATGTTTTTAATCGTTCTTCTTTAATAGATAAAGCAGCACCAAATGGAAGCTCTGGATTTTCGTCTTGTAGTTTTTTTTCTAACCTTTTTTGTTCTGTTTCTAAAAATTTTCGAGTATCAAAGTTTTCGACAAAAGTTTCCCCAGCATCAAGTTGCCGGTTAATTTCATCTAGCTGATAATGCAAACCATCTTGTTGATGACTTAACGCCCAATTTTCTGCGGCTTGATGCATTTCATCTAACACTGCATTGTCCCCACCGCTAACAGCAAGAGTTAAATATTTTTCTCTTGCTGCTTTGTTAGGCAAAGAAGCTAACGCACGTGCTTGTTCAGGCGTAAATTTTTTAGCGTCTACACCTAGATTACCTTTTTTTGCTTCATCTAAAATTCGTGTTGTAAGAATGTCAATCGTGTCGTAATCAGTTTCAGCAAAACCTTTTCCTTTTTGGTATTCGTCTGACCACACTAAATCATCTGCGAAACGTAATTTTTCTAATGCTGTATCAAATTTTGCATACGCCCCTGATTTTTTGATTGCTTCTTCAGTAGTTGAATAACCAATCCCTACTTTTTTCTTAGCGTATTTTTGAGCATTTTTAGAAAGTTTCCCAACTTTCCCTGTGCCTAATAAAACATTTGCTGGATCTAAAATAATATTTGAAAACGCATCAAACGTTCCAGACACCATGTTGTAATACGCAGTGCCTTTAAAACGTTCTACCTCAGCAGGATCGTCAAGGTCTATCCACCGTGACGCCATTGCTAAAGCTTGGCCTGCACTTCGTGATTCAGTGATCTTGTACGCTTGACGCCATTCATTAGGGTCAAACACAGAAAACACGTCGCCTATGTCGCCTTGCCCTGTCAATGCGTCAAACGAGTTCATTAATCCTCGTTGTCCAACACCAATAAGCGTACCGATATTGCGATCTACCCCATATTTGTAAGCAACTTCCATTGCATCAAATACAGGATTAATAATGCTTGTAGCTGGCGATCTTATTTCTTCAGGTATTGCACCAAAAAATCTGCCGCCTACTCCTTCTTCACCAAAAAGATGTTGGACTACGCCATCACCATCTTCAGCACCAAGAATGTTATCTTCCCACGAACCCCAAATTGTTCCCCATACACCATCGTATTCGTCGTCGAGGCCAACTACTTCTTGCCCAATATCAACAACAAACTCTAAAGATTTTTTTGAAGCGTTGACTGCTCCTTTAGCCATCCCACCAAGTGTGCCTAGTAACCAAACCATGAATTAATAGTCTTTCGTGGGAACCATAGAAATCATTTTGTTTATAATTTGTCGAGTGTCATCACCTACATATGGTGAATTAGCTAAAGGCAAAAGAGTAGGCAAAACCCGTGCAAGTTTTTCACTTGTTTGTGGTTCTGGTGCTGGCATCATTTGTTGGTTAGCAGCAGTAGTAACTGGTTCTGTCGCACGTTCTGTCATACGAGTTGGGGAACCTAATTCACCGGGTCGTACTTGATTAGGAGCAGGCATTTGAGGTAGCGGTTGCTGTTGTTGCATTGCTTCTTGTTCAGCAGCAGCACCATATTGTTGGCCTGTAGCTGTTTGAACTTTTTGTCCTTTGCCTTTACGTGGCATTACAACGCCCCTAACAATTGTTCTAACCCTGCTTCTGGTGGTGCTTCTCCAACAGGTGTTGATTCAGCCCCCATCCCCGGTAATGCAAGTCCGGGTTGAGCTTCTGGTGACATAGCTGGAACTTGTTCTGCTTGTCGTTCCTGAGCTTCACGTTGTACTTGTTCTACAGCTTCAGCTAATTCTTTTTTATCGTGAGCAACAAGATCCATGATGCGTGCTAAATCTCCGGGTGGCAAAATGCCTTCCGCAGCTTGATTTTGAACTGCTGACAACAAAGCAGCTTCTAACTGCTCTGCAATTACACTGTCGTGCTCAAATTCTGGGTCATCAATTAAAGGATCTATTGACATGAACGATTTCTTTGACATAGTGCCCATGCCAACACGTTGGCCTCCGCCGATAACAAGGTTGTTGATATCGGCTCCTGCTTGACTGTATGAGACAACGTTTTCGGTAGAGTCAAAGTTTTCGTTTGGCGTGTAATCGACTTGGCCTTTAACATTTTTAGAATTGACATAGAAACTTGTAGATCGTCGTCCTGCGTACGCTTTAGAAACTTCTACAGCTAACCGATTTTCTTCTTGCAACGACCTAGCCATAATTCGTTGAGCTTCTTGTACGGTAAAATCAACTGTTGCTGACAGAACAGCATCTCCTCGACGCCCTGTACGAATATTTGACGTAGATTCGCCACCAAATTCTTGTGGAATGCCTGCTGTTAAACGTTGTGCACGTTCTAACCGGTCAATAGCTGGGTTAGTCATATAGCCGGGTTGCATTTGCATGTCACGGAGGTCACCGCCACGCACAACACCAACTTCGCCTGTTAACCCATCTGCTGGATTAACGATTTGTGCAGTTTCGCCTGCTCTTCCGACTAACCATGTGTCTGGGAACACACCTTTTTGCACAGCGATAACTTCTAAAGCCATTAAACGTGCTTGCATTTGGTACATACCCAATATGCCGTCGAATTGGCCTTGTGCATTGTCAAGACTAATGCGTTGTGCAAACACTACGGGTGTTTGATGCAACGGATTAGGAGTTCTTTCTAATTCCAAAGCCATATATGGGCTGGATTCAGTTTGTGTGCCAAATGTGACTGTGTTTATAGGAGATCTTGTTCCTATTAGCACCTGTTCTGTTTCGTCAACGTACTCAATCATTTCGATTGGGTGGTCTTCGTTAACGTTATTGTCGTTTCCGAACTGTGCAGCGGCTTCTGGGTACCTATTTCGTAACCAACCTATTGATCGTTCATACGCAAAGATGACATCTCTAGGTCGCATGTCATCTACACCAAGCATTTTTGCTGGGTAAGCAGTTAATGGGTCACGAAGATGCCATTCTGGACATTTTGTTTTTGAATTAAACCTAATTTGTGTACAAGTAGTTGAATAACCAATTAAATGTCTTGCTCTTTTACCTAATTGCAAGTCCATTCGGCTGTTTTCCCACCACCCGAACAATGCTTTACGTCGTTTAGAAGCATTATCTCTAGCTCTTTTAGTAGATGCGTCTATTGGAGGGCAATGAATGTCTGGGCTAGTAGAAGCTATACGCATTGCAGTTTGGTCTAAACCTTGTGCAAGTAAATTTGCTACTGCTGATTGCTCATCTGTGTCGAGTTCTGGTAGCGGAACAACAACATCCCCGTTATAGTAATCTCGGACAGTCCGCATTTTTTGTTTTGCGTGGTCATTTATGCGTGAGCGTGTCGTATATATACTGATAATCTCTTCGACGGTTTTCACACTCACCTCATACGTTGGCTGACTCAGACATCCATGATGGACGCCACTGTCGATCATTGACTATAGTCGGAAGATATAGTTTTTCTAAGTTATGCTCTAGGAACCATTGTGCCATAACACAGTCATCTGTGCGAGACCCGGTTCCTTCAGGGTTCCAACGTGTTACTTCGTTGACCAAAAGTAACGAATGCGGACGAGCTTCTGTGTTCTGGATACCCGGCAAACGCACTCGGCCAACACGCCATAATGGAGCGAGCATTTGCACTCCGTATTTGGGGTCGCCTTTATTCCTAGAATGCGTGTAATGCGGGACAAGTTGGACATTGCGTAATGCCGCCCATCGGCGGAAGTGGTCGTATTGGAGAATAAATTTTTGTGCGGCGTTAGCTTCGATAATCCAATGAGTTATTGGATGGCCCATATCGTTGCTGATTTGCCACCAATCTTCAGCTACGCCAGTAAAACATTGACGTTCATGGTTCCAGTCTAAAAAGTCTGGAGCATCCATTTTGCGTCGATACGATTCTAACAGATATCTAAACTCTGTTTCTTGGTTGTAAGCCCAACATTGGATTGCCCAATAATTAGCTGGCGATGGGTCTGCTGTCGCTACAACAAACATTTCACCATTTACGTTTTTAGGTAACTCCCACAAATCACGGTCATTATCCCAACAGCCGGGGTGGTGTACTCCGTCTTTGCCTTCTCCGCCGCTTACCCACAACGGATCGACAAGAACATTTGATGGGTTTACATCCGATTGCTGGTACAAGACCTCAAATCTGTCAGGAGTTTGTGCCTTAATGTGGCGAAGTCGTCGCCACGGCAAGCGTCGTGGGTATAGTAAGCATCCTCCGGGCCAAGGTTCCCCACTGGGCTTGTGGTTTTCAGGATTGCCGTCGCATAAGTCTTCATAATGCGCTTGATATTTAAGGTGCGTGTATTTACGCCATTCATCGGGGGCATCTTCGGGATCAAATTCCTCTAGTTCGTAGTCTTCAGGGGGTGCCACTTTATCTAACGCATAACGGTAAATATCGTCCGCTGACATGCGTTGTCCCTGTAAAACCAGCAAACCGCCGGGTTCTAGTCGGGTTTCTGCCACCTCGTCCCACCAACGACGCATATCTTCCCGTGCTTCTGCGGAACGCATTTTGCGTGGGTCGTATACGTCATCCCATATGACCAAATCAAAACGGCCTCCGAGAAACCCAGAGTCCATTCCGAAAGCTGACCATGTAGGTTCTTTTTGGCTTAACGGTGTGTCATCCTTTTGTAACACAGTAAAAGCTTCGGCGCGCCATATTTCAGAAGAATCTGGTTTAAACATTCCGAAATCTTCTTGCAACGTGGCTTCGGCGTCAACCGCCAAGTTTAAACGAACGTCGTTTAACTCGGCTCTAACTGGGTGCGCTCGATCAAATTCGGCGCGCAACCTGCGGCAATACCATTCAGCCAAACGTTGCGTAGAAGATCCGATCATGCCACGAATGGCACGATTTCGTATGGTTGCCCATGCAGGTAGTACTTTAGCGAAGAATGTGGACTTTCCTGTACCCGGAGGCGCATTTATTACTGCGTACTCTTCGTACTCTGTGTCCATTAACCCCATTATTTTTTCTGTTGCTTCTATCTGCCACGGTTGGAGAATGATTCCAAAGTATCTTTTAGCGAACACTTCAATGTTGTCGTAAGCCGCTTGTGCTTCTGGACATAACTGTTCATAATTAGGGACTTGGGGAATTGGGTTACTTGTTAACCGTTCTTGTGCTGCTATGTAATTTCTTGGAGCTTTGTCGTTTTCGGCGTCTCGGCAAGCGTGGTAAGAGATTCCTGTGTCTTTGGCTGCGCCATAAAGGCTGTGACCAGCACGTCTGAGAGCTAAATACTCTGCCCATTTATCTACTGTGGTTTCTTTGCCTGACGGCATATAACTCCCTTATTGACAAGAATCACAAATTTCAGGATTTTCTAAATCACATTCAATTATTTCATCGTCATCGAAAGGATCTATGTCTGTACGTTCTCCTAAAAGTTCTGGGTTTTCCTCAAATATTTCCATAAGAGTTCGTGGTTCCATAGGTTCTTCTATCCATTCGGCGTATTCGTAACAAAAACAGTCGTCAGCGCAGTCTGGACAACTTTCACAGGCGCAGTCGTAATGGTAAAAATGACATACGCATTCTTCCCCTTCACAGTCGCAACCGTAAATGACCACGACTCACCAATCTTTACACGCCCAATACCGAGGTTTTGTGCTCGGACCGGGGTTGTCGCAGTTGTGACGGTCCCGAAACGCTTTTTTACGTTTGGGTTCGTCACTACGGTTTGCCATTTTAGCGTCCCCAAACATTACTTTTTTTACTTTCCCGTTATCCATAACGTAAACTTTTTTTGCTTTACGTCCGTAGCCCGGTTCTCCTTCGCGAATAGCAGAAGGTTTGTTTAACTTAACTGATTTTCCTTGGTATTCAGCCATTCTTTACCATCCATAAAAATCTCGTAGGAACTCGTCTCCCCACGAACGACTACGAATTGCTTCTTCTAACACATGAGACCTGTGATGCAGGTCGTCTATTTCCCACCGTAGTTCTTCACCGTCGTCACGGTCGAGTTCATCGATCCAAGTTTCAAGGGTTTCTATACGCTCATCTATTTCGTCGTAGCCGTCCATATCAGCAAGCTCATCGATTTTTTTTTCTAAAGAGTCGAGTCTGATAAGGATTGTGGGGTCAGTTTCGATTTGCAACTCACCCATATCTTCTTGTACACGGTTAACTGTGGCTTCAAGTTCACCTATCCGGCCTGCTACTTGCGCCGCATTCCACACAATTACGCCAGAAGTAACCGCTACAGACATAATTAGGCCAAGTGTTAAACGACTTACCTTAATTTGTTTAAAGTCGTTTTCTATATCTTCAGCCATTAATTACACTCCAACGCTCGTTGCGACGCCTCAAAGACGCCCCATTGTTCTTCAGACCAGTTTCGCACACTCTCATCATTTAATGATGCTAGTAAAGCTACACAAGCTTCATCAGTAATTGGTGCCGTTGGTTCCGGTGCGCTACTAGGCCAAAACGCCCAAACACCAATAATTGCTGCAATAACAGCCCCAACAATAGCTTTAACGTTTTTAAGAATATGTTCTATAGAGTCACGCCAAACATCAGAACGCTCCGCAATATCCTCAATAGTCATTTTGCAGCCCGATTTTTAGACCTATTACCAGCACGAAGCCTACCGTTCTTCCCCCTCACCATATCCTGATTAGATTTTACTGTTCCTTCTTTCACAGCCTTATACCTAGCACGCCCATGCTCCGCACGATCCTTCTTCTGTTCAGGACGAGCATTAAAAGCCTTATCGTAAGCAGCTTTTTTAGCTCGTGACTTAGCGTTTTTTCTATAAAAAGAAGCAGATTTTTTTGGACTAGGCACAGTACGAGACACGACGCCATGATACAGTACAACCGCACTCGCCGCTAACAACGGTTCGATCGCCCGTCAGAGGGGCTTCCGACCCCGTGTCCAGACACGACGGCCCCAACTACAGGGGGGTACGGGGCGACCAGCACAGCACGGCTCGGTCAAGGCAAGAGAGGCCTCAACACTCGGAGGAACCAAGGACATAACCACACACAAACCAAACAGTCGAACCAAACACCCCAAAACACCGATAATCACTATTTATATTAACCCCCGTCTCGGCACATCCCCCCATCAAACCTAGAGAATCAGCGCCCAACCACCTCATACCCTACCCCCTAAATAATCCCCCTACCTACCTGCAAAACCACACACCCACAGTCGCCCTACCACTATCAGACAGAC
>JAAHTG010001178.1_pt1 | contig 18834 bp, 15 predicted proteins | sample 6116081 | NCBI WGS metagenome assembly JAAHTG01 (sample SAMN13939989, study PRJNA603662) | sponge metagenome | isolation source: marine sponge | host: Mycale hentscheli | place: New Zealand | collected 2005 | reverse complement strand
TTATCAGGATATACAAGTACAGATTATGATGTTGTTGCTTCGAATAGTAATACAGGGTGGTACGCTTTTAATAGATATAATCCTACTACAAGTGATTTTAATTTTAATACGAGTGATGCTTATTTTAAATTAGATAATGTTAGTGTTAGTCTTACATTAAAATCAAATACTAAAAATATAATACCTAAATCCTTACTTTGGGGTGGAGCATTAAATCCAAGTCTTAATTTTACAGGTTCTTTTAAAGGAGGATTAGCAAACTTTATTCTAGAAGGAAAAGCAGTGGGTAGTAATACATTTACCACGATAGAAACTTATGTAGGGAGTGATTTAGATGGATATTATATAGGAGGTGGTAGAACTCATAATGCTCCAAATTATAAAAAAAATGCGGTCAAAGCAGGTCTTGTTGCTGCTTGTACTGCTTATACAAATTCATCAAATCCTCAAATGACTGTATATACTAGTGCTTCAGATGCTGCGAATCAAACAGGTCTTGCTGTATCACATACACGATTATTAGAACTTACAATTCCTACTACTACTACCGCCTATACAGAATTTAAAATTACAGGAAATGGTGCTGATGGTTATTTTACAAGTGGTTATGATGCTCGTCTATATGAAATTGGTATTCTTGGGTGGAATCAAACAGAAGCAAATGCTGCTACGGTGTTATGGAATGATTATCAAACACGTGAAACACGTATTGGTAATGAAAGAACTGCTATATTAAATCAAGGTGTAGCGTTAGAAAATCATTCTGATTCTGCCTCGTGGTTATCAATGGGTACACTTGTACCTACAACATACAATGAAGCGTTAGATTTAAAAGCAGTGTGGGATTTTCATTTAATTAACGTTCAAACTGCTACTGCTACTCTTACCAATACCATCACTGCTGATGCTACTTATATCACTTCGAATGGCGACCCTGAATATTTATATTCTACCCTGTACACTACTATGTTAGCAAATGTAAATAATCCTATTACCAATAATCTCATAAGTGCTGCTTCTACTAATATTACAGATTTAGAAACAGAACACGCTGGATACCTTAGTCGTATTAATAATTTCGTAACTTCTTTTGCTTTACCATCGTATTCTCCTTCTTTATCTCAAGCAGAAAATTCTGATTTAATTTATGATACTGTTACCATTATACCGACTGGTGAAATACAATTCGATGAAATACAATTATTTGAGAGAGTACAAGGACAACTACACGCTCAAAATATAATTGTATCAGGTAATGTACCTAATGTTAAATTAAATGATAATATTCTTGAATCAGGTATAAATGGTATTACTTTTACAACGAATGTTGTGTTAGATATGAGAGAAAACCGTTCATTAGCAAATGTGTATAATATGACATTTTATTGTAAAAGTTCAGGAAAATTTGTTGTTCAATTTTCTCATTCTACTTTAGGAAATACAATTACAAGTAATTCAATAACTGCGAATGGTTTACAAGTATTACAATTTAATACAGGTGGAGTTTCACCTTTACCTGTTGGACATACAAGTCCGATAAAAGATTTAGATGTAACAGATATTAATTCTCTTGGATACCCAGCACATAATGATAAAACCATTACAAGAATATATATTCGTGAAGTTGCTGGATTTACCGTAAAACCATTTTCAAGAACACCTACTGAAATATCAAATGATTATTATAGCGTAGGACATACAACAAAATTTGGTACTTTTACAATAGCAGAAACCATACAATATGAAATTGGATTATATCGTGATAGAATTATTGAATATTTATATATTCCTGATACAGATGATAGAATTAGATTATTAGATGATTATGTTCAATTATATGGATTATCCATAGCAGTTCGTTTGTATATGGGTCAAGCAATCAATTTTGGTTTATCATTAGAAGAAGCGTATGAAATGTATCTTGATAGACATACTGGTAAACCTAAACACCCATTATTACTAGTTTAATAAAAATATATTATATAGTATATATATGAAAGGTCGCCCAAGAATTTATAATGAAGAAGAAGTAAAAGAAAAACAAAAACAATATCAGAAAAATTGGTATGAACAAAATAAACAAAAAATTAAACAAAATTATAATCCTGAAAAATCAAAAACTTTAAGAGAAAATAAAAAATTAAAAGGATACTATATGATATATAATGATGTCTTATGTCAAAGATATATCGGATTTTCTTGTAATGTTGTTTCACGCATCAATTCTATTTTTGCTGGTATTAGAATACAGGACACGAAATTACATAAAAAATTTAATCCTGAGTATAACTGGAAATGGATAATGATTTGTTTTTGTACTGAAAAAAATGAAGATTTATTAAATAAATGTATATATAAACAACAAGATTATGTTTTATTATAATAGGAATAATATTTATATTATAGGAATACACTTTATTTTACTTAGTTTGAAAGAGTAATTATGAAAGAGAGTTTTGAAATGATTTTATATACCCATAGGTTTGAATATATAAAATCATTAAAAATAAAGTGTATTCCTATCGATTCCGCAGACTGACGTGACCCCCTGTTAAACCTAAGTGAGCGTTGGATAAGATACCAGTACGAAGTGTATCGCTCTTTGCTTGAATAGCAGCAACTTGTGTATCATAGGATGTTTGAGCAGACCGTTTTGCCGATTCATCTGCTGCTGCTGCTTGTTGTTCAGCAACTTTTGTTTCTTTTTTTTCTTTCTTCGCTTCTTTTTTTTCACGAGCAGATGCTTTGACACTATCAGCAATAGATAACCCAAGCATTACCGCTCCTCCAGCAATTGCTAATGGTTCGAGAACAACCGATGCTGCTGCTACACTTTCTGCCGCCGCAAAACCTGCTGCTGCTGCTCCTTCTCCTAGACCTGCTGCTACTCCTTCTGCTGCTGCTTCTCCTGCTGCTGCTCCTGCTCCTTCGGTAACATCGAATGCTGCTTCTGCTCCTACTTCTGCTCCACCTGCTGATTCTGCTGCTGAAAATGAAGAGAAAGTTTCCATTTCAGTACCTGCTGATTCTGCTGCTTTTGCTGCTTGTTCCGCTGCTCCTTCTGCTGCTTTGGATACAACTTTTTGTGCTGCTTTTATACCGAGTTCTGCTCCACCAGCAAGTTCTGCTCCTGTTTGGAACGCTTCTTTATGTGTTTCAAGATTGGATATATGATTTTGTATTTTTTGAACCGCCGCACTCGATTCAATTCCTGTTAATTTTATAGCGTTTGTAAGTTGAGTGTCCGCTGTGCTTCCTGCTTCTTTTAACATATCACTTGCGGATGATACCGCTGATAAGGCAGATGTAGATGTTGCTCCAAGTGCTGTCGCATAATCAACACCTCGTGTACTTTGTGCTTTTAACGACTGAAAATTTGAATATTCCATATACTATTATGTTATATTTTTTCTTCTGTTTTTTCTTCAACGTTAGAAAACATATGTGCGTATTTAGCAGATGGTTGAAATTCAGGACTAGGAAAAATCTGTCGTTCAAATCGTAAAAATGCTTGTACTGGATTCGCATCAATATTGATATACATAAATGAATAAGGTTGGTCATTCAGACAATAATTATATAAATCAAAAAATCTTCCACCTAGTAGACCACCATATTCTTCATCAATCTTTTGTAATTCTTTGAGATTACTGATTTTCATAATAATAACACCTTTACAATTTGCTCGTACTTTTGTATCTAACGCTCGAAAACTTTGTGAAACATAAAATAAGTATTTGATATTATAATGTCTAAATTTTGTTGCTAAATGATTACCACTCGATTTTCTAGATTGTAAATATTGAATAGCATCATCAAATATAACAGCAATCTTGTCTGCTTCGCCCATTGCTTTGCTTTCCATTTGAAAATCTAATAAGGCGTTGAGATGGTCTTCACTATATTCATCTATGATTTGTACACCTTCTTCATCTGTTAAATACTTTCCACTAGGGTCATTACGAATAGTTGGACTATAATAATAGATTTGGTCTAATTTACCACGAAGAAAATTTGGATTTAATATAAAATTATTAACAAGGACGGTTTTTCCTGAACGAAAACTTGCGTACACACACAGAACCGATGGTGCTTTGGGTAAATTCGGATGTAATGAATCATTTAATTCTTTATCTGCTTCATCTTCAATAATTGGAAGTACCACTGGTAGAGTTGGGTCTTTTTTTAATTTCTTCGGCATATATTATACAACAATATAATATTTACATAATTATTTTAATAGTATTTTGTTTTTGGTTTTTTAAGAAGACCACGTAATAATAATTTTTTATCTAATTCATCTTGTTGTAATTTTAATTGTCTTTCTCTTTCTTCTAGTTCTGCTTTTCTAGCGTTAGTATGTTTTAATAATGAATTATCAACAATCGTTTCAATATCATTCAGAGATATTTTTTGTTCAGGGACAGATGCTTTTAAAATTAAGTCGGCACGTTCACTACTTTCTTTTTCTTTGAGATGTTTTATATTTTGTTTTTCTTGACGGATTCGTTTTTTTTCATCTTCTTTCAATTTTTTTTCTGCCGCTTTAATTTTTGCTTTTGCTTTTCTAGTTTCCATCGCTTTCACACGAATCTTTTCTAAATGTTCTAATTGTTTTTTTGAGCGTTCTTTTTTTACAGGTTCTTTCTTAATTGGAATAGGTGGTGGAGGATGTTCAGGTTCTTCATCACTTGATTCATCTTCATCCATTCTAAAAATTTCATTCGCAGGTTTTTGTACCTTTTCCTCTACTATTTCTTCTTCACTTTCACTTTCAGGTTCAACAGGTACTTCCTCTTTTATTTCAGGAATTTTCGGAAACTTATTCATATATATAGATTAATATTTTTTTTTTATATATTTCTTCTTTTTAGTTTTCTTCTTTTTCATTATAACATATATGAATATTATTTTCCTATAGATTTATTTATACTCGGCGAGGGCGTAAATGTAAAACAAGTGTGGTTTCATCTACATCTGTGACTTCTTTGCCTGATTTATCTACAAGTTGAAAATCTAATTTATTGACTTGAATTTCTGCTGGGTTGTTTAGAGCAACATAAAGTTTTTCATTTTCATTATAATTATAAATCGGATATTGTTCACCTGATTGTCTTTCAGTATAATCATATTTATTAATCACACTAATGAGTTTATCTGTATCAGCACTATTCAAAGAACCAAAAGTTGAACGATTCGGTAAATTACGAAGACGAATGTATATGCCTTTGAGAAAAGGTGTAATTGTATCAGCAGCATCCGAAACAAAACTTCCTTCAAGAAATCCAACACCTGCTGCTGCCTGTGTAAATGCTATCGCTGATAAATTAGCACCTACTACTCCTTGTATATTAGGATTAAGAACTCCTGATTCTCCGACTTCTTGTATCATATTGGTGCTAGGGTTATTACCTATTCCTAGTACTAATGCTCCTGAGGAAGTTCCTCCTGTGTCTAGAAAATTTCCTGCTAAAGTATCAAATGGTACTGTTATGGGATTTACCACGACTGAACCTCCACCTTCTCCACTATCAATAAAGTATCTTGTCGGACTGGTACGATTAGAATTTTGATTAAATAATTCACTTGGAATTAATGAATTTACTGAAAAATATTTTATTGCGTCATCATAATTTCCTCCAAAATAATTTAGTTCTTTTTGTGAATTTAATTTAATAGGTGTAAACTCAAAATCCATTGAATCACCAGCACCTGTAAGACATCCTAATGGTTGTAATGGAAATACTTCATCGCCTAGAGGTACTTCAAGAACTTCCATTGCTGCTTCAGGTGTTTCACCTGTTTCTATTACTTCATCATTGACAACAAATGTTACTTTATTTCCAGCAAAAACTATTTTTAAAACAGGAGAATCAGTACCGATGGGTGCTATAATTTGATTTTCTGTACCACCTGCTGCTACCCATTCTGCGGATGCTGCGTCTAACATTGTAGAATATGGAATATTTAATAATTCATTGATTATTGCGTCACCAGTTGCGATAACCACTGGATTGGAATATCCTGCTTCATCTAATTCATATTTTACTATATCAATACAAGGTTGTCCTTTTACCTGACTGCCTCCGTTAGTTTTTCCTCTTACAACAAACATATATTCACCGATACAAGTTTCAGGTAATCCATAAATACTACTTAATTCTCTGAAATGTATCGCAGGGTCAAGTCTAGGAGGGGAATACTGATACATATAGTCTTGATGAAATTTTTCATTGACGTATCTTTTTACACCTAACGCCATAATGTGATTTGTTGATTTTCTTGGATATGGAACTCCAGCAGCAAATGCCGACGCTGGAGCGTTTAATTTATCGAAAACAATTTCTCCAATATTATGAATACCGTTCATCTGAGAAGTAAATTCTTGACCTTGTCTAGGTGCTGACCCTGAAGTTAGATTTTTAGTTACACGTCCTTCAATACTATCATATAGTAAAGCATTTCCTTCTACAATTAATTCAGCATTTAATTTTTCTAAATTTTTATTTCCAGCATTTAGTGCTACATTAAATGTAATTTTTTTTTTATTTGTTGCGTCAATTGTAAGTTCACTTGTAAATGCTCCTTGTAATGCTGGAATACTAGATAATGATAGTAATTTTGCTATATCAGCACCTAAGTCTTCCACTTCAGCATATTTTTTTTGTGGAATATAACTTAAAAGAGGGAAATGCGTAGCATATGGAGGTCTTCCAGCACCTGAGTAATCATCACGGTCACTTCCATATAACATTCTTACATTATAATATCCACCTTCTTGAGATAGACCATTAAAATCAAAACTTCCACGATTTTGAACTCGAAATTGTGCTGAGTGTAAAGCAATTTCTGAATCTTTTGGAACATTTAAAAGATTATTAAAATAATTACTAAACGAAGAACCTCGCTGGAATGTCTGTTTTCCTTGAGAAACATTCTGTAGTCTTTCTTGAAAACTAGATACCTGTATTAGACTCATATATAAATAAGTTAGAAAAAAATAACTTTTTTTTCTTCTAACTACATATTATATGCCTCTACCAAAAAAACATCCTTCACTTGATATTGTGAAAAAAGTGAAAAGAGTAAAAGATGAATCCAATGTGCTTCAAGAAAAAGATTATATTCCTATGGTTCTGACGACCAAAATGAAATTAGATAAAAAAAAGAAAAATAATATGAATATGAATGAAATTTTTGTTACAGATAAAAAAGATAAATTAAGTCCTATTACAAAACCTTCACCCCTAAGAAAAGATAATATGAACGCTTATCAATACAAAGACAAACCTATATATATGCCCTCTATAAATGACTTTAGAGAATTAACTTAAACACAACTCTTTCTCTATATTAGAATGGGACAACACGAAGCGAATAAAAGATATCGCACAGTACACCGACTAAGTTATAATAAAGCATCTCTTAGACGATACCACTTTCGACAAATTTGTAAAGAATTTCGAAATATTCTTATTGACGAACATTGCTAAATTATCATATATATTTATAAAATTATTTTTTGATTTTATAAATATTCAAATACTTTCAATAACTTATATTTAGGAAAACAATATAGAAATTAAAATATTATTATAGTATATAATGATTCTCAAAGAAGTGATTCGAAATGATGTCCTAAAAAAATTAATAAAATGTTTAGGACTTCGCAGAGATGACCGTTCTATGTTAATCAGATACCAATCATTGATGAATGATAAAGATGAAGCGGTTGTAAAATATGAACAAAAGTTAGATAATCTAGGAAGATTTTTTGCGAATAAAGGTTTATCATTACAAACTTTTTCAAAGAAAATTAGACACACACTTGTAGCAGATACCCATATTGACGTTGATATTACCAATTGTCATTTTGTGCTGCTGCTTCAATATTGCGACAATCATAATATTGATTGCGATTGTATCAGAGATTATGTAGACAACAGAGAAATAAGATTACAAGAATTAATGAAAAAATTTAATACAGACAGAGATACCGTGAAACATCTTATGATTTCACTTTTATATTTAGGAAAAATATCTGATTACGCCATTAAACACGGTCTACAAGGTAATATATGCCCTGATTGGTTAGATACATTTGAAAAACAAATGAAAAATATATCTTCTAGATTTCAACAAGAAAACTTAGAATTATATATGATGATTAAAGATAAAAAAATCAAAGGAAAAGATAGTCCTATCGCCACAACAATGTCTTATGTGTTGGGTGATATTGAAAATAATATTATTCAACGTACAGTTCAGTTTTTTAACAGAAATAAATATATAGTAGATACTTTATGTTTTGATGGGATTTTAATTCGTAAAAAAGAAATACCTGATACATTATTAAAAAATCTTTCAGATTATTGTTTTGAAAAAGAAAAATACAGAGTTCAATTTGAAATTAAACCTATGACATTAGGATTTGATATTGATGAAGAAAATAAAAAAAATGCTTATACTATCAAACAAGATAATATGGATACCATTCGTGTAGCGAACACCACTTGGACGGAAAAACCTGAAGAATTAGAAGTACCTTCCTATGATAAACCGAACAAAGAACAAATGGAAGAAATGAATAAAATTAAAATATATAATTCTACCTTATTATTCAATACCGAATACAATAACAAAGCAGAAAAATTTGAACAGTATCACGCCAAAGTTATGAATCCATCATCCATTCTTGAAATTGGAGAAGGTTCATTTAAATTAGTCAATTATAAAGATTTCAAAGACCATTATAATAATATTTTTATGAAAATGAGTGGAAAAACTAAAATAAAATTTGTAAATGAATGGTTGGATGATATTAATATCCGAACCTATCAACGTGTTGATTTTCTTCCATATCCTAGAATTTGTCCTGATACAGTTTTTAATACATTTACTGGACTAGAAGCAGAACTGAAAACAGCAACTGGTTCTGATATATCTTGGTTTACATTTCATTTAAATCTTCTCTGTGGTAAAGAAGAAGAAGCAACCAATTATATGTTAAATTATCTTGCTCATATGATTCAAAAAACTGGGGAATTACCGAGAGTAGCGTGTGTGTTTCGGTCTGTTGAAGGCGTTGGTAAAAATTCTTTTTTCGAATCTTTTTGTAATGAAGTTCTCGGACGAAAATATAAATTACAAACTGCTGAACCTGATGATGTGATTGGTCGGTTCAATCTCAATCAAAATAAAATAATGGTTATTCTTGACGAGGCACAAGGTAAAGATATGTTTATGAATTCAGAAAAGATTAAAAATTTAATTACGGCGGAAGAATTAAAATGGGAATCCAAAGGAGTGAATTCGGTTGTTCTTCAAAATATGGGAAGATATTTCTTTTTTTCCAATAATGATAATCCTGTTAAAATTTCTATGACAGACAGACGTTTTATTATGTTCGAATGCTCCGCAGATAAAGCAAATGATACAACTTATTTTAATGATATGGTAAATAAATTTAAATCACAATCTCGTGATATTTTTGATATGTTAATGAATCGTGATATTAGTCAATGGAATCCTATTCGAGATAGGGTACAAACAAAAGTTTATAAAGAAGTTCAATCTGCTACAATTCCTATTGTTTCACTTTTTCTACAAGATTTATATTATGAGCATAATCATAATAAATCTATGGGTAATGAATTAATCAATGAAATTCGAGCAAAACATTTTCTTATAAAATATAACAAATGGTTAAAAGATGGAGGTTATAAATTTGAAACAACATCTCAGAAATTCGGTAGAGAAGTTAAACCTTATGAAGGGATTACAAAAAAAAGAGATATGTATGGATGGATTTATCTAATCAATTATGAAATATTATATGATTATTTGAAGAAAATGAAATATATTGAACTAGATGAAGATGATGATTTTGTTACTGTACCCAGTGAATAAATTATTCAATATCATAATATTTTTATTACCATATATGGTAAGGCAAAAAATATTATGAAAAAATCATTAAATCTTGTGATAGGTATATCACGAATATTTATCAAATGATTGATATTTTCATATATTCAATTAGTCAGAGCGTTATACATACATAGAACCTCCGCCGTTCAATATTTTTCACACCATCTAGCGTCTTATACCTTACTGTATATATATATATATTAATAATATGTATAAATGTATAATATATAACAGTATTGGTATAATTTGAATTTATTTTTTATATATTCTATATTCTATATATAGGGAGTTGAAAATCTTGTAGACATCCTTAAGTTTATCATATTCATACATACACATAATAGATATTGAAATAGTCAAATAATAAATATCAAATTAAGTTTTGAAGTTTTAATGGTCTTGTAATTTTCATTTGATTTTCATTTCATACTTAGAATAGGAATAACTTATATATAATAGGAATACACTTTATTTTATGTTGTTTTGAAGAGTAATTAGGAAGAGGTTAATTGAATAGTATCTATACCCCTCAGGTATTCAAATTAAATTTTGATATAAAATAAAGTGTATTCCTATAAGTTATATATATTAAATAAGTGATATAGAGAGTTTGCGTTATTGTATATTATAATGAATACCGATAATGTGAAAGAAGTTCTCCTAAAAAAATGTGTTGAAGAAGCATTTGCGTATAGTCAATCAGGAACAGGTGGCGACCATTTTTATGAAAATAATATGAAAAAAGAATTCAAAGATGTGTGTGATGCTGTACGAGAGAACCAAGAACACGGTGATAATTATCAAATGTATCAACTAAAAACAGGAGTAGGACTAGGAGCAGTACGAGCATATGCGGCGGTATGTAAACTACTAGATGGAAAAACCTATTATGAAAATCAAGATGAAAGTGATTCAGGTATTCACGAACGTGTAGGACGATTTTATCTTCTTCCTGAGATGATTGAACCTGTATTTTGTCCTCTGATTTATCATATGATTCGTGACCCTAAACAAATTATGACAACAAAATGTGATTTTGATAAAATTCAAGAACAATTTGTAATTCATAAACTATACGAACAACAAGATAAATGTTGTGATATGCTAGATGAAGACCTTATTTTTGGTATGGAAGAAGAAGTAAATGAGTTTCTAGAAAATACACCTTATTCAATCATTAAGGAAATGTATAACGAACTACCAGCATATCAAAAGGTAATGTATAACTTTGAACATCTAGTAGATGAAGAGATGGAAGAAGAAGGTGAAGTCATTTTTTCTGAAACATTTACTGATAAAGATGGGAATGAATGTAAAGGAGAAATTGTAAAAATTGTTCATCGGTGTAGTTGTGATATTGATTCAGTACAAGTAATTCCAATGAATAAAAAAAGAAAAGTTAATAAATAAAATATATAGTAATATATATGGAGATACCATTTTGTGAATTATGTAATATAGAATTGGAAGATAAAAATGATTATGTATGTAAAAAATGTTTTGAGATTCTTATGGAAGAATGTTTTCCAAAAGAAGAACCTGAACAAAAAAAGAGAAAAAGAACTTAAATACAATTTATTCAATTACTTATGTGAAAAACATCATTGCTCCTATAACTCAGTAGGCAGAGTGTTCCGCTGTTAACGGAAAAGTCGTTGGTTCGAACCCAACTGGGAGCGTAAAAATAAGTTTTGAAGTTTAAATAAACATTTAGAATTTTTATATTTATATAAATTATATGTCGCAAATATTCAGTGCCTCAGAAATTCAACATCTTCCTCAGAGCGTTCTCTCTGTAAAATCTAAAAATGGTCTAAACGCCGCCTCAACTGCTGGTTCGTCGCCAGTACTTGATTTTGACCTTCACGGTTCAATTGGATATTATCTCGCATCGGATGTAGTACTTTCATTTGATTATGAATATACTTCGACTGATGGCGTTGCTTATAATATTCGTCCTCAAAATAATATGGGTCTAGGTGGTATTATTAATCAGATTAGTATTTATAGTCTACAAGATGGCGTTCTTCTCGAAGAAGTACAAGACGCTCATATTCTCAACTCTCTTCTTATGTCGCACAATAATGGAAGCGACCAAGATGTCCAAGACGGTACATTTAAACGTATGTCGGTGACCGAATGTTATACCAATGATTACCAAGAAATAACACCTTTTGTTTCTCCTAACGCCCAACCTATAACTCCTACTGTATCCAACACAGGAAACGCTACTTACCAATCTCAAAAAATTCAGTTACCAATTCGTCTATCGAGTCTTCTCAACAGCGACCAAGTCATTCCTCTAGGGGCATTAGGAGGTCTACGCATCCGTATCCAACTCAATCCTCCATCGGTATTCAATATGCTACACGGTGATGATGTAGATGGAAATGTTGTTGCTCTTGGAAGTGCTGCGAATGTTTTTGAAATTGCTCCTGATTCTAACACAATGGTTTTTGGTAATTATTTCATTTACCAAGCACCTCTTGGAAATCATTTTTTTACAGGAACACCAGCAGGTGGAGCAGCATCGAATCAAACTATGACTAATGGAAATTATGCTGACCTTGCTGCTCTTGTGGTTGAAATTAATGCTCAACTTGATGCTATGGGACAAAATGTAACTTGTGACGTAGATGCGGCAAATCCTACTACACGAATTATTTTCACCAGTACAAATGCTGCTAATGTAACCTTAAGTGGTTCTTTTATTCAGCGAACAGTAACAGGACAATTAGACGCAGCAGGTCCTAATTTAGTAGTTAATGCTGGTTCTTCGAGTGCTTCTCTTTTTGTTTCTCCTGTTTTTGTGAATATTCCAGTTTTCTTAGGTGGTGCTGCTGCTCTTGCGACTCATCTCAATGATTCACTCACCGCAGCACTAGGTTCAAATGATATTGTATTTACTGCTCCTGTTTTTGACGCTGCTACTGAAACTTGGAACTCTACTGTAAACCAAACTGATGCTAATATTCCTGAAATTGTAGTATCAGGAGATATTACAAGCAGTGCTGCGTTATTCTCAGGGGGATTAACCATTCCTGCTGCTGCTGCTGACCCTAGTGCTGTAGTTATGACAGCACGAGGTTCACCAGCACTTACTACTCAACTAGTTCTTTTACACGATTCTTTTTATGTAAATAATCCTAAATCTCTTAACACCTGCCCATTTAAAATTGGAACTTCGCTTGAAGGTTTTGATACCGCAGGAGTAAGTCTAGGAGAAACATCTGCGATTACTCTTATGGAAGCAGTAGCAGCAGGTGTCCGACTTACATTTGCGGCGGATGTACCAGCAGCAATTCGAACCAGTTCGACCAAAGTAACAATGAGAACAAAAATTGCGGATGAAAGTGTCATTCAATATTCTATGAAAAATATTGCTCTTGAAATACCTGTAATCACGCCTCCACCTAGTTATGTTCTTGCTCTTCAAAAAGCAATGAATAGTGCTGAAGGTATGAAATTAGATATGAAAGGATACCAACTTGTACGCTCGAATGTACAAAGTGGAACAACCCTTGCTTCTATGAATCTTCCTTTTGTCGCTACTCGTGCGAAAGGTATTGTAAGTATACCTCACGTAGTGGGTGCTACAAATTACACAAGTCGAAATGTTGCGAACAATCTTGATTTTCTTAAAATTAGTCAATACAATTATGAATATAATTCAATCAAACATCCTGCTCGTTCCATCGATTGTAATAAAGCACGTCTTGGTAGTCTATCTCAAGAACTTATTGCGGAACAACATAAATCTTATGATTATTGTATGCCCCATAAACTTCTTTCTTTTGATGGTTATAAAGACCTTTACAAATCTAAAACATTCTTTCTTGGGCGTAATCTTGCGATTCATAATACTACTTTCAATACAATTAATAGCAATCTTAATCTAACAATTGAATCGACTAGCACAGATGGAGGTGCTGCGAATGCTTACAACGTAAATCACTATGTTTCTGCGGTACATAGTCTTGTCCTTCGTCCTGAAGGAGTGATGCTTGAGAAATAAATAGGAATACACTTTATTTTTAATGATTTTATATATCTAAACCTATGGGTATATAAATTCAATCCTAACTACTCTTTCATAATTACTCTTTAAAACTATAAGAAATAAAGTGTATTCCTATAATATAAATATTATTCCTATTATGAAGAAAAAGTATTTTAAAAAATATTAATCTATAATATATGCCGAAATTAATAAAAGTTGTAAAATCAGATGTAAAAGGAAAAAAATTATCCGCCTATTTTGATGTAGGTGGAGGAAAAGAAAAAAAAGTAAATTTTGGTGATTCCAATGCTATAAGTGATTACACTTCAGGAGCAAGTGATGAAAAACGAGCATCCTATCGTGCTAGACATAGTAAAGGAAAAGGAAGTTTATCTTCACCTATGACACCTAAATCCTTGTCCTATTACATTTTGTGGGGTAATAGCAGAAGCAAAACCGCAAATATTTCGTCGTTCAAAAAACGATTTAATCTATGAAAAAACATTAAATATATATAACTAAATAAAATTTTAAATATTTAATGTTTAGTAATATTATATGTCGTCTAATGTCCAAACTTCAGGTATGGGTAATGGTAAACAAAACTTTCGCATTCGTCCTTCTAATGCTCCTTCTGATGGTATCTTTGCTCATCAAGGGCAACCAGTTCTTACCTTTGAACTTCCAAATTCTAATGTTCTTCTTGACCCATCAAAACTACGCCTCGTCGGTAAATTCCGTATTAAAGAAGGAACACTAGCAGGTGCTGTAGAAGGTGATAAAATTCGTCTAGACCAATATCTAGGTATTAACTCGTGTTTTGAAAATGTTGCGTGGAGTTCTAAAATGAGTCGGTCTGTCATTGAGAAAGTAAATAACTATCCTAAACTTATTAATTCCATACGTCCTGCTCTAAGCAGTACACAAAATTATCAATCCAATCTTCAAGTAGAATCTATCGCCACACAAAATATTGATTTTTCTGACAAAGCGTATGGATTTGTAGCAGGGGGCGATGGCGGAACACCTATTGGTGTTGATTTCTCTACCAGTATTTTTACTGGTCTTACAATGGCGAGTGGAAATCGTCTTCCACTTATGAAACTAGGAGGTCTTATGTTATCGATTGACCTTTCACCTAATGAAGCGGTATTCACAAGTACAAGTGCTTTAGTAACACCTCAATACGAACTATATGATTTATCGCTTACAGGTGAATATCTAGTACCTTCTGCTGAAGAACGAGGTGCTATCGCTGGTATGGAATCAGGTGAAGTTGAAATGAATACTTTTACATCTTTATTTAGTATTCTACAAAGTTCTCAACATAATAGTGTATTTAATCTAGGACTTCGTGAACTAGTAAGTATTTATTTTTCTTTTGTACCTGCGAATTACATTAATAATTATACACACAATCAGTTTCAATGTATGAGAATCTCTAGCAATGTAGCAGGAGGAGATGCGAGTTCCGAACAAGTCACAAAAGTTAATTTCCTTCGTAATGGTACACAAATGCCTTTTCTATTTGACCTTGATGTTCTTGATAAATCGAATGAGGCACAACTTCAACGCTACTATTTAATGTCGCTTAAAAAACTAACTGATATTAGTCGAACTGCGATTGATGGAAATATCAATGATGTGCGAACTGCTATTGGTTCTACTGGATTTACACAATCTACTGTAAATCAACTAGATGTTCTAAATAAAGAGAATTATGTTCTTGGATGCCCTTATGATATGCTTGGAAATTACTCAGGTGCTGATTTCTCGAATCAACCACTTACAATTAATATTGATTCTGCTCTAAGTGATGCGAGTCCTAATGCTGTATATCTATACGCTCTTGCTAAAACTATGGTATCTTATTCGCCGTCAGGAATTTCCGTAAGGTCGTAAACATAAAATGGAAAATGTTTAATTCTTAATTGATGAACCGCTTGAATTGCTTCTTCTTCAGTAAAACAACGTTTTGTAAAAGATTTACCATTAGGTTCAACACGAGCAATAAAACATTGATTCGTGGAATCCCAGCAATAACCTTTACAATTCGTATTCTGAGAATTCTCAGCATTTGTAGCAACTCTTAAATTTACAATTCTATTATCATTACGAATTCTATTGATATGGTCAATTTGTAATTTTTTATTGTTCATATCCCATTCAGGAAAAAATGCTTTATAAATAAAACGATGGACACGAATATGTTTTTTTTTGACAGTTGTTAATTCATAACCTTTATGACTAAGATAAGTTTTTTTTCTCATCCATCCTTTAGAAGTTAATTTATAAATTTCACCTGATGTATTAACTTTAAATTTCATATTCATAAATGTAATAAATTTATAATTCTCCATCCCTATATACAATGAATGATAACGTATCTTTAAGTTATTATTTTAATAAATAGAGTTTGAAGAAAAACATATGAATAAAATATATAATAATATATATATGGAATTACCGAGCGAACTACGTTTCGAAAACTTATCGACACCTCATAGTGCTAGTCTTCATACAACAAAAACTCAACCTGTAAGTTTTAGTCAACAGCAAGTAAGATTTGAAATTCCTCGTCAAGGTATTTTAAATTCTACCGCTATTATTGAATGGTCGTTTAAATCTACAAATTCTCTTCAAGGACACAATTTTCCTTTAGGAATCGGATGTCTTGCTAACATTGAACGAGCAGTATTATCTACACAATCAGGGCGTGTTATAATGGATAACCGAAACTTTGCGGAAAAACAAGTATGTGAAGAAGTTTTCCGTGATGCTGAATATTCTCATTTCCTTGCTAGATATCTTAATCTTTCTAACTCTACTTTTGCTTACACTGGTGAAAGAGAATCGACTGGTTCTAATGCGTGTGTACGTTTCAGTGGAGAACCTAAATCTATATTAGGCGAACCATCGCCATACGGTCGGCGTTGGACTACCCCAAAAATTATTAATCTTGGAGGAACTTATTCTCCAAGTGGAGCAAATCACGGAACACCTGCTGCTGTCCAGCAAGTCCGTGTATCGATTCAACAACTATTTCCTTTTCTTTACGGCGTACAACTTCCTGTAAATATTATGGAACAACTTTACATTGATATTTATTGGAAACAAGATGATGCGGTAGGCAAAGTTGTTGTAAAACGTGGTACTGAAGTGTATGCTGCTGGTGGTGTAGTTCAGCAAGAAGATTGCTTTTTACTTTCAGACCATATTGTATATGATGACCCTGCGGTAATGGACAAAATCTCTGCTCAACAAGAATCTCAAGGAGGTCTGTCGTTCTCGTACAAAGATTATGTAGTACAAACTATTTCGTCTGCTGCTCCTGCGGATGTGACCATTCAACAATATGAACGTGAACTTGGTTGCTCGAATTACAAACTCACAGACCTTCGTAATATTGAACTAAAAACCACCGCTGGTTCTTCGCTTGACCTTCTAGGTCGTTATTATTCCGATGGTGACAATATTCGTTCTCTACAACTTTCTCTCAATGATGCGAATTTCAACCCTGATAATAATAACACTCAGATGGAAAATTACAGTTCTCTATCAGAACTCTATGATGTAAAACCGTACATTCCTCGTCCTATGTACTGTAATATCGCAGGACAATTTGACGGTGCTGTACCAAATGGTCAACAGGTCCTTGCTCTTGGGGGGCAAGTATTCAATGGTAAAGACCAACTTGTCAATGTTGGTGGTAAATTTAATCTTCTTGGGTACAATCTACAAGATGATGCTGGTCGCCCTTTCCAAATGGGCAATACACCAGTTCGACTTTTCTATAAAAAAACTCAAGGAGGAACAGGTACAAGCAATCCACAAAAAACAATTACCGAAGGTTCTCTTCAATATTATTTCTTAGGTTTTATGCGTTCATTTATGGTTGCTCCAAGTGGACGAGTTGTAACTTCGGAATTTGATTAATTGAATAATTATTATATAATATTATATCTACTAATATTATATAATGGAATATGCGGATGAACTAGTCATTGAGGCATCTGTTAAACAATCACAAGTAGGAAATGGTACGAGTACTTGGACGACAACTACCCCATCCATTATTTTAAACGAAGGAGATGTTATAAAAACCATAGGTTCGTGGGTATCTGTACCCAACAGTGGGGAAAATTCTATAGAAATTTTTGATAAATCTGATTCAACAAATTCAATTGTAGATGCGTCATTTAAATTTTCATATTATAAAACAATGGATACAAAAAATGTTGTAGCGTTTCCTTATCATTCTATAAAAATAATAGAATCTGATGTGGTAGGGTATGGGTATACAATAACACTTCCTCGTGGAGAAGATGTTGGAACAGGTGCTAATATAGAACATTATTCGAATGTTCCACGAATTCAATCTTTTCCATCCAATACTTATAAAAATATTACAGAAGCGTGTGTATATGATGATATCTTACATACGCCAAATACCGATAAATACGATGGTATTGAAACTTATAAAGATTTTATGATTAATTCTCAATTGAAACAAGGTATTCGAGATGTTGTCAATACAGGAAATCGCTATACACTTATGTATAAAACAAGTACAGGACGTTATGATTTTGTTCAGCGTGAAGTGAATTTAAAAATTCCAAAAGGATTTTATACACCTGATTCTTTAGCAAGTTTTATTAGTGAAGAAATGAATCAAGTTTATTTTAATGATACAATCAATGGATTGAATGAAACAATGAGTAATAATGGAAGATATTTTGTAGGAATGACACCTGTTGCTCTACCTCAACTGAATTTGACTAATGGAAAAGATGATACAACTGAGATTGGTTTAGTATCTCATCTAACATCAAATGCGATTACTTATGGATGTGGTCTATTAAAAAACATTTCAGGAAAAACAACATTAATTGCTAGTCAGTATT
>JAAHTG010001173.1_pt1 | contig 18872 bp, 13 predicted proteins | sample 6116081 | NCBI WGS metagenome assembly JAAHTG01 (sample SAMN13939989, study PRJNA603662) | sponge metagenome | isolation source: marine sponge | host: Mycale hentscheli | place: New Zealand | collected 2005 | reverse complement strand
CCAGGGCAGGCGAGGCGGCTGTTAGCGCAGGATCGGCGGCGACTTCTGCAAGTAACGCTTCCGGTAGCGCGTCCACAGCTTCAACCCAAGCAGGATTAGCAGCAACCTCAGCCAGTGATGCAAGTGATTCTGAGGCAAATGCCGCGACCAGTGAGTCAAACGCAGCGACCAGCGAGTCAAATGCCTCTGGTAGTGCGACTACTGCAACCCAACAGGCAGGCTTAGCTACAACCGCAGCAAGCGATGCGAGCGACAGTGAAACAGCAGCGGCGCTCTCTGAAAGTAATGCTGCTACCAGCGAATCTAATGCTGCCGGTAGCGCGTCTACAGCCTCTACTCAAGCAGGCATAGCAACAAGTGCTGCAAGCGATGCAAGTGATAGTGAAACTGCGGCTGCATTGAGTGAATCTGCCGCGGCGGGATCTGCAACGAGCGCATCAGGAAGTGCTTCAACTGCCACCACGCAAGCCGGTATTGCCACAAGTGCAGCAACTGCTGCCGGTGACAGTGAGACCGCTGCAGCGTTAAGCGAATCTAATGCTGCTACCAGTGAAAGCAACGCAGCAGGCTCGGCCTCCACAGCAAGTACTCAGGCCGGTATTGCCACAACCGCAGCAAGTGACGCGAGCGATAGCGAGACCGCGGCCGCACTCTCCGAAAGTAACGCTGCGACAAGCGAATCCAACGCCTCAGGGAGCGCCTCTACAGCGTCCACACAGGCAGGTTTAGCGGCAGCGAGTGCAACTGCAGCAGGTAACAGTGAGACGGCAGCAGGCGATAGTGAGACGGCAGCAGCAGCGTCTGAAAGTGCCGCGGCGGTATCTGAAAGCGCAGCCGCATCGAGCGCAACAAGCGCATCAGGATCGGCTTCTACGGCTACTACTCAAGCAGGAATAGCTACGAGTGCCGCATCAGATGCTTCGGATAGTGAGACCGCGGCTGCTCTTTCCGAAAGTAATGCTGCGACTAGCGAGAGCAACGCAGCAGGCTCAGCATCCACAGCAAGCACTCAGGCTGGTCTAGCGGCAACCTCAGCATCGAACGCTTCAGGCAGTGCAGGAGCGGCGTCAACAAGCGCATCTCAAGCCGCAACCTCAGCGTCGAATGCAGCAGGCAGTGCCTCATCGGCAAGCACCTCTGAATCAATTGCCGTATCGGCAGGTAGCGCCGCTGCGAGAAGGGACTTTGTTCGCTTTTTTGATCCTCTCCGCCAAGCCTCCGGTGGCTATGGGTGGACCAATGCTTCTTTATCTGGCTCCGTTACTAACCCAACCACTGGCTCCACAGGGGTAATTATTACCGATGGTGCTAGAGAAACAGGATCAGGGCAGGATTGGGAGTCAGGAACAAAGATCAGAGTCCAATTCTGGTACAACTCTGCGGCCCTGAGCACAGGTGCGTCAGCAAGACTTCGCGAAAATACCAACGGAAACTTGGCTTCTGAAATATTGGCGAGCATTGGCGCAGGTAACGGATGGACTGAAGTCGATACGGTTTACACCCTCACAAATAGTTATACAGATTACGCTCCTGCCTTTGATCGGAGTGACAACACCGGGACTTTGTATGTAACAGATTTGCAGTGGACCGATGTAACCGAGTCAGAGGACGCAGCAGACAGTGCCGCAGCAGCTTTGGTTAGCGAAGGTAATGCTAGTGCCAGTGAGTCGGCAGCAGGAACATCAGCTTCCACAGCTTCTACGCAGGCCGGGATCGCCACAACGAAAGCTGGTGAGGCTAGTACCTCCGCAGCTTCTGCAGCCACGAGTGAGTCTAATGCTCAAGGGTCCGCCAGCTCCGCTTCAACAAGCGAGACTAACGCGGCAACCAGTGAATCTAACGCATCAGCCAGTGCTGGATCTGCTTCTACGAGCGCATCTGCGGCTGCCACTTCTGCATCAAACGCTTCTGGTAGCGCGAACACGGCAAGTACTCAGGCCGGTATTGCCACATCAGCGGCGAGTGATGCGAGTGATAGCGAGACGGCAGCAGCACTGAGTGAATCCAACGCTGCAACGAGCGAATCTAATGCATCAGGCAGTGCATCTACAGCCTCTACGCAGGCCGGGCTCGCCGCAACGAGTGCAACTGCAGCGGGTGACAGTGAAACCGCAGCAGCGGCTTCTGAGAGCGCAGCAGCGATATCTGAATCTGCTGCAGCCGGTTCGGCGACGAGTGCATCAGGATCGGCGTCCACTGCCACCACACAGGCAGGTCTCGCGACCACTGCTGCATCGGATGCTAGCGATAGTGAAACAGCTGCCGCTCTATCCGAATCAAACGCCTCTACCAGCGAATCTAATGCAGCGGGTAGCGCGTCCACGGCGACGACTCAAGCAGGTCTCGCGACCACTGCTGCATCGGATGCTTCGGATAGTGAAACCGCAGCAGCTCTAAGTGAGTCAAACGCAGCCTCGAGCGAATCTAATGCAGCGGGTAGCGCGTCCACGGCGACGACTCAGGCCGGGCTCGCCGCCACGAGCGCATCCAATGCATCGACAGATGCCGACGATGCGTCTGATTCAGCCGGGGCAGCGTTAGTCAGCCAGAATGCTGCAGCATCGAGCGCAACAAGCGCATCAGGATCTGCATCTACAGCCTCTACTCAAGCAGGTCTAGCGGCCGCATCAGCAACAGCAGCCGGCAATGACGCCGATGATGCGTCTGATTCAGCAGCAGCGGCTTTGGTCAGCGAGAATGCAGCTGCCACGAGTGAGACAAACGCAGCTGGGTCGGCATCTACGGCTTCTACTCAGGCAGGTTTGGCAGCTACATCGGCTAGTGGCGCGTCGAATTCGGCAGGAGCTGCTTCAACGAGTGCGTCTCAGGCGGCGTCCAGCGCGTCAAGCGCATCGGGAAGCGCGTCATCAGCGTCAACGTCAGCTGGTCTAGCGGCGACCGCACTTGAAGATACGCAATCCCTTGACGGTAACTTCGACTTTCAAGATGGGAAAGTCGGGTGGCTGAAGTACTCGGGTGCCCTAGCACTTTCTAGCGTCTCTGTGGTCACAGGCGGCCCCACGGCAAACTCAGCATTACGGATGACGGACGACATCTGGTTGTACACGGGCCAGAAGTTTCCAATCGATATCACCAAGAGATATCGCGTAACGGCAAGAATGAAGGCTAACACCAGTGGATCATCGACCGTTTACGCTGGTGTCATCACGTATGATCAGAACGGTTCCGTAGAGACATTATCCCCCGGTACGCACAGATACGCTGCGGCAAGCGGATCTCAGTTAAGTTCTTCTTCTGGATGGGTAACCTATAGCGCCATTATGACCGGAGGCGCTGAAGGTTCAGGCGCGACGATGCAAAACTTCAGAACGACAACGAAGTTTGCGTCACCGATGTTTATCGTTAACTACAACAACTCATCAGCACCCTCTACCGACGTAGATCTCTGTGAGATTGTGGATGTTGAAGCAGAAGAGGCGGCGTCAGATAGTGCCGCAGCAGCGGTCGTATCCGCATCTCAGGCCAGTGCCAGTCAAACGGCAGCAGGCCAGTCAGCTTCAACCGCATCAACTCAAGCCGGCATTGCCACCACTAAAGCCGGGGAAGCATCCACAAGCGCGGCTGCTGCGGCCACAAGCGAATCTAACGCCTCTGGCTCAGCTAACTCGGCTTCAACGAGTGCAACAAACGCTGCTAATAGCGCGTCTGCTGCCGGCACCTCTGCAGGTAATGCGGCATCTAGTGCGACCAGTGCTGCAACATCAGCGTCCAATGCATCGGGAAGTGCGACCTCAGCCAGCACATCGGCTACAAACGCTGCCGATTCTGCCTCCGAAGCCTCTGATTCGGAGAGTGCTGCCGCTACTAGCGAAAGCAATGCTGCAACAAGCGAGTCAAACGCTTCAGGATCAGCTACTTCAGCAAGCACATCCGCTACAAATGCGGCAAACAGTGCTTCAGGAGCCTCAGCCAGTGCCGGTGCTGCGTCAACTAGCGCTTCAAACGCGGCCACGAGTGAGTCAAACGCATCGGGCAGCGCAACCTCAGCGGGTAGTTCAGCCACTAATGCGGCCAACAGCGCTTCTGACGCTTCCAATTCTGAGTCAGCGGCGGCAACTAGTGCATCTGACGCAGCAACAAGTGAGAGTAATGCCGCGGGAAGCGCATCTACTGCTTCAACGCAGGCAGGTCTCGCCGCAACATCTGCCTCGGGCGCAAGTAACAGTGCAGGCGCCGCGTCAACAAGTGCATCTCAGGCGGCGACATCGGCGTCAAATGCAGCAGGAAGCGCAACCTCGGCGAGCACTTCTGAATCAATTGCGGTTTCAGCAGGCACATCCTCAGCCAACAGAGACTTCGTAGTATTTTTCGACCCTTTACTCACGGGTTATTCAGATGGCAACGGCTGGGTTTCTGTAAGTGAAGAGAGCGGAGTTACTAATCCAACCACTGGCAGTCAAGCCATGGACGTGCGTGATGGCGCACGGTTTAAGGTTAACGATAGCGGATACACCTTTGAGATCGGCCAAAAGATCAGAGTTCAGTTCTGGTACAACTCTTCAAACATCGCGACCGAAACCTCTAAGTTTGTTTTTAGAGATCCCTCTTCTGGGGCCGCCTCAACAAATATCAACTTCATAAGCATCCCTGCAAACACGGGTTGGACTGAAGTTGATCAAGTGATTACGCTGGTGAATAGCACTTACCTCGGCAACATGGTTCCATGCTTTGACAGAGTCACGAGCACCGATCCGCTTCTAATCAGCGACTTCAAGGTAATCGATGTAACGGAAAGCGAGGACGCAGCAGCCAGTGCATCAGCAGCTTCCACCTCAGAATCTAATGCAAGCGCAAGTGAAACTGCAGCCGGGCAGTCAGCTAGTTCAGCGTCAACATCGGCTAATACAGCGACAACGAAAGCTGGTGAGGCAAGTGTATCGGCATCAGACGCTGCCAGTAGTGAGTCAAATGCATCGGGAAGCGCTTCAACAGCGTCAACGCAGGCTGGACTTGCATCTGGATCAGCGACTACCGCCAGCAACTCAGCCTCTGCTGCAGCGGGCAGCGCCTCAACAGCTACAACGCAGGCTAATGCAGCGGGCAACTCAGCCTCTGCTGCAGATTCAGACAGGATTGCTGCGGCAAGTAGCGCAGCGGGCGCTGGGGTCTCAGAATCTAATGCTGCTACCAGTGAAAGCAACGCAGCAGGATCGGCTACCAGTGCAGCAACGTCACTACAGCAAGTTCTAACAACGGCTACTGGATTTGACTCAGCGATTGCTTGGGACTTCGTTACCAATGATCTGCAGAGCTGGACCGTGAGCGGAATTTCTGCCACCTACAACTTTGACTCAGTAGTCTTAGATGCCACAACGGTTGACCCAATTTTCCGAAGCCCAGATTTTAGCATCGACGGCAGTGAGAACTACATAGTTCGCGCTCGAATCAAGCGCACTGCGGGATCTGGATGGCAAGGCACTTGTTATTACGACGCTTCAGGACATGGTGAAACAGGGTCATTCCAAAAAACAATCTCTACTCCGACAATACTCAACGAATGGGTTGTTGCTGAATGGGATATGTCAAATCTCACAGCCGGTGGTAACGATTGGATCACCAAGACAATTACCCAGATCCGCCTTGATTTTGGTAACACTGCGGCCGACACGATTGAAGTTGATTGGGTTTCTATCGGATCTACAAGGCCCGTTGCTTACAGCGCAGCTATCGAAGTGCAAGCAACAAGCATTGACGGCCTCGAGGCGCAGTACACGGTCAAGATCGACAACAACGGCCACGTATCTGGTTATGGCTTAGCGTCTACTGTGGTTGATGGAACACCAACAGCGACATTCCAAGTCAATGCGGATGCGTTTGTGATCACCGATCCGGGCGCGTCAGCCACTGATGTAGTACCGTTCTCAGTTATTAGCGGCGTGACCTACATCGACACTGCGCTGATCCGGGACGCCACGATTACGACAGCCAAGATCGGCGACGCGCAAATTACCGATGCGAAGATCGACAACCTAACCGCCTCTAAACTGACAGCAGGAACGATCGATGCGAGCACCATCAGTATCAGCGGCACTAGCAGCTCAGCGCTGAACATTAGCAGCGCAGCAAGCGGGGCGAGATCTGTATACACGTCAAATGGCATAGAGATCTACGATGGTAACGGCCTCCGTGTGAAGATAGGTCAGTTATAAATGGCGACCCTTCAACTAGCTCACGGTGGTTTTTTCGACCCTGATGCCGGGGGGACCGTCTATTACGTTATTGGCACAGGTACTAGCGGCAATGGCACCCAAATTAACCCTTGGCTTGTAGATGCGGGTGACACCGTTAGGTTCCAGCAAGTCAATGCCCTTGGCACAGGGACTGTAACCGGACTTTCGATTTACACGAACAACAACAACATTGGTATTAGCTCTACGCCTCAAAATAAGACCGTTGCTGCTGGTGGCCTAAATAATGACGCCTACGCATGGCGAGGCAGTAATTATTACGTTAAGAGGAGTGCAAGTAGCGATACCACGCCCGATCAATTCTCATTCACTGACGTGACTGATCGCACGATAAACACGTTGCAGACCTCGAATACAATTACGATCGCTGGTATTAATGCGTCAACTGCTGTCAGTGTTTCGGGTGGAACATACAGCAAGAATGGCGGTTCCTATGTGAGCTCGGCTGGAACGTGCGTAGACGGCGACACATTCGCGGTAAGACACACGTCTTCGGGTTCATACAACACTGCGGTGAATACAACGCTGACCGTTGGTGGAGTGACAGATACTTTCACAAGTACTACTGGCGCAGCGCCTGATGGCACGCCCGATGCGTTTACGTTCACCGATGACTTGAGCGGCGTACCGCTCAGCTCAACAAGAACAAGCAACACGATCACGATTGCTGGCATTAACACCTCAGTCGTTGTATCGGTGTCTGGTGGTACATATAGCAAGAATGGCGCTGGGTACACTGGGTCTAGCGGTTCGGCAGTAAACGGAGATACCTTCGCTGTAAGGCATACGTCGTCGGCATCCTACAGCACCGATGTTAATACAACGCTGACTGTTGGCGGAGTGAGCGATACGTTTACGACCCGGACTGAGCCTGCGCCAAACGATGGTACGCCCGATCAATTTATATTCTCTGATCAAACAGGTGTTGCTCGCAGTGATACCACAGTCACCAGTAATACAATTACGATCACGGACATCAATATATCCGTAAGCGTGAGTGTTTCAGGTGGAACATACAGTAAGAACGGCGCCGGTTATACAAGCTCCAATGGGACCGCACTTAATGGCGACACGTTCGCTGTAAGGCATACGTCATCGTCAGCTTATAACACCGCGACAAACACCACGCTTAATGTGGGTGGGGTGTCCGATGTGTTCACATCAACAACCGAGTCACAAGTAGTATCGTCAACGTATGGCGTTGAGATTTACAACACGGCAGGAAACATTGCCTTTACCACGGCTGATAACGTCGCCACTTACTATGCCGGTGATGTTTTTACCATCCCGAACGGTCAGTCACTAAGTTCACCAATATCTGTCCCCGGTCTGACGACCAGTAACCTATTTCATATCTTCATCACGAATGCCTCATCTGGAACCTTATACGGTCAGGAGAACTTCGGAATCATAACGGTATCTAGCGGATCGTTTACTTTCCGAAGACAGGACAGCCAAGGCAATAACTTTACAACAGGCAACAGTGATCATTATTACACCGTAGTGAGAACATCATGACGTTCGGCATCCTCATCAATAACAACGACGGCAACCAGATCATTGGCGATCAACAGGCAACCTTTTTAATAAGAGGGTACGGTACAGCTAACTTCGGAGTTACTGCTGGCACAGGCTATGCGCCTAGCGGTGGACCCGGTGACGGTAGCGACGGATTCATTCCACAATCAGGGATAAGCTACTTCGGCAGTGTCCTTGGGTCAGACTTTTTGTTCGGTGCGCCTTACAGTTCATCAGGTTTTTCTAGTACAGCTCAAGTTCACTTGGAAGGCACGATTACTTTTGGCGCAGTACTGTCGCGGCTGAATAGGAAGTGGGGCAGGAACGAGTCTCAAAATGGATCAACGCCCTCCCCTAAGCCACCTCAGTACAAGTGGTTTCAGGTTGCTGGAGCGAACGCGAACGGGTTCCCAGTCCCGGCATCAAGCTCAACGGATTATGGCTTAGAGGTGTATGCCGCTAACGGTGACGTGAACTTCACAACAACGCAGCTCACTTCATTCGGGACGGTTCAGGCTGTAGTGGAAACCAGCGCCTCTTCAGCCACTGTCACGTCGGCCGGAGAACTCTTTCCCGGTGCGCACACAGCGACGTTTATTGCTCCGGCAGGGGAGAACATCTACGACTACTACGTTGGCGTCAATCAGTTCATTTACTACGGAACCGGTGGCAACAATCACTACGCAATCAAAGCGGTATACCAGCAGTCGACCCGATCGATACAGATCATCAGCTGCCTCAAGCAACGCAAATTCATAATCGCAAAATTTCGGAATTAGATATGAGCAGGATTTGGGCAATAGTCTCAGAAGATAGCGGGTTAGTCGTCCAGACTATCCATCAGGATTTTGGTGGATTAGTCGAGGGATCGCAGTATGGCGAGGGATATATTGCGAGAGATATATCCAACACCGGCTGGGAAGCGATTAATACCAAGTGTTACTGGCACATCGAGAACGAGTGCTGGGAAACATTGCCACCTAAGCCAGAAGGCGAGTACTACTTCGAGAATCATGGGTGGGTTTTCGATAGCGATATGTTTGGCCTTGTATTAAGAGCAGACCGAACCAAGAAGCTTCAGGAATGCGACTGGACTCAGATGCCAGACAGCCCACTAGATGAGGCAGCTAAGCAAGACTGGGCTACTTATCGACAGTCTTTGCGTGATATGCCGGATAGTGTACCTAGTGACTGTCACTCTATATATGCAGTGGTTTGGCCTAACGAACCTAGCTGAGAGGGCAAATAAAATCACGGGTATGATGATAGCGTGGAATGCTATACCCGGAGAGACTGTATGCCTCAACTTGTAGATATTTTTGAGGTCCATCAGATAGTCGAGCAACCGATACACGATATTGGAAAACAGGCAGGCAAGCCCAGCCTGTTCGCGGATGTATACAAAGCATGCGCAGACGGCGAGGCCTTTCTTTTCATGGAAGGCAAGTCATTCACGATACTAAAACCGATAGTAGAAGACGGCGTTAGCAAGCTTCTGGTCTGGGTTGCCTACAGCAAAGTGGGTAACGCATACCAAAAGTTTATGCCTTTTATTGAATCGCGTGGTCGCCTCTTAGGCGTCGACGAGATCGAGTTTTGGACAGCATTAGAGCCAATGAACCGATTTGTTCGGTCCAAAGGTTGGACAAAGAGATACACAATTTGGAGCAGAAAATGTTCGACAACTTAGATGAGCCCTTACTAGAGGACTTCAGGGAGAGTAGAGCGTTCAAGCCTATTAAGCTTCCGCGTCAAAAATTTTCTAGGTTATATTTCAAAGGTGGTGGTGGCGGATCTATCGACGATACAGAAGATCAAAAAGAATTAGCGGCCATCGCGCTTGACCGATTCAATCGGTATCAGCAGGTCTATGTACCCGCGGAAAACAGATTCATAGATGAGGTCCGAAACTACGACTCTGAAGCAAGAATGCAGCAGGCCGGTGGGATAGCCACAGGTTCTGTGCAGCAAGCGTTTACTGAAGGTTTTGCCGATCAAAGAGCGGACTTTGCAGCTCAGGGGATTAACCCTGCCAGTGGTACGTCTAACCAAGCTCTTCAGGAGTATGGCGCAAACAGTATGTTCGCTCAGTCCGACAATGTGAACCGAACCGAGCAGTCAATTCAAGACGCCAAGCTAACCGGAATGCAGAACGTAGTCGCTATGGGTCAGGGGCAAGCAGGTAATGCGATCTCCGGCCTCTCCCAAGCTGCTGGATACAGTCAGCAGGACGCCTCTCGCCAAGCCGATAATGCATTCAATAGTGCCTCTAACCGGAGATACGTTGCAGGTGCTGCGATAGGTGGGGCTATTGGTTATCAACGATATGGGAGTAATGGCTGATGCCTTGGGGTTCCAGATACGAAGACTATGGCCGAGACGGTGACAACGGCGGCTATAACGGCGGCTACTACAGCTCGGCAACTCGGCCAATGGATAGGAATAGCGACACCTACGCGCAGGACATGCGTGCCTACATCGCTCGCCAAGAGTATCAGGATTACCTAAGAAGGTTTGCCCCGGTTGAACAGGAATTGATCAACACGGTTATGGGCACTGAACAGTTAGAGGAAAGGTTGTCTGCAATCTCAGTGAACAGCGATCAAGCAAGGTCAACTGCAGAGAACAACATGCAGATGGTTGCTGGTCGATATGGAACAAGCCAAACACAATCTCAGCAGCAGCAGAACAATATGTCCATGAATCGAATGCAGGCGCTCTCAGAGGCGAACGGCATGAACCAGACACGGACCCATATATACGATCGGAACATGAACGCATTATCCGGCGGAAGCGGTGCAATACGCGGAACGATTAGACAAGGATACGGAGCATGAGCTACGGAATTATTCAGGCAGGCCAAGATACTAAAAGGCAGGCGCTTTCCGGTCTGGATGAAGTTGCTCGAATGGAGCAGCAAACCCAGATGCAGAGAGACGCCAGACGGCAGGCGGAAGCTGCGCAGAGATCCCAAATGGTGGGCATGGTCGGAGGTGTCGCTGCAGACAGAGCTGTCGGCTATGGCATGGATCGTCTTGCTACGAAGAAAGCCGCTGAAGAATTTGGTCGTCAAGGTGCGCAGCAAACGCTCAACATTGGAACCGAAATCGCAGCACAAAATGTAGCCAGCGCAAATCAAGCTATCGGTGCAGCAGGATCAACGACCACAGCAGCAGCCCCCGGTGCAGTAGCAGGAACAACAACTGGGGCAGCAACCGGTGCAGCAACTACTGGTGCAGCAACCGGAGCGGCAGCAACCGGCGCAGCAACAACTGGTGCAGCAGCAACTGGTGCAGCAGCAGGAACCGCAGCGGCCGGCACAGGAGCAGCAGCGGCTACCGGAGCGGCCGGAGCAACAGCAGCAGGAACCGCAGCAGGAACCGCAGCAGCAGGTACAGGAGCAGCAGCAGGCGGTGCAACAGCCAGCTCTGGCGTACTAGCAGCGATGGGCCCAGCGGGATGGATGGCAATGGCCGGTCTTCTCGCATTTTCACTTTTCGACTAGGAATAAATCATGCCAGCTTTAAGCACACAGGGATTGGCCGCGGGACTCGCACAAGGTTTCGGTATGGCTAGGCAGGCTGGTCTTGATCGCCAAGCCGCCGATAGATATGACCAAGATCAGATTGCTAAACAGCAAGCCATACAGACTGAACAAGCACGATATGACCAGCAGTTCGAACGCGACCAAAGTCGATATGCAACTGAACAAGGTCGATATGCAACTGAACAAGCTCGACTATTGGCGCAAGACAAGGCCACGGCACAGTATCGTAGTGACACTCTGGCGGCTAACGCGGCTCGTACCGGGCTTGAGCAGACAAAGTTTGATCGAGACCAGCTGAAAGAAGCTGGCAAGTTCTACATGGGTAGCGCTTTACTACCCGACTTTAAGGTCGACTCGGCTCTTGAAGGGCAGCTACAAGCAGCAGGCCTTCAGCGATTCCTGCCGAGTCAACAGATCGACGTTGAAAATCTCACCACGCTCAACAATTTAGATCGTATGGGTAGAAACATTCTCCAGACTGGCGACATTGCGCAAGCAAATTCTCCGGAGTTCCTGAATACGTTTAACAAAGCCTTCGATAGAGAGATCAGTACTGGCGAAGGACAAGTCGATTCTGTAACTGGAAAAGTCGTAAAAAATAAGACTGTCACGCAGTTCCAGCCTGTGGGTAACGGCAAGTTTGTTACTGAAGTACAGATGGAGTACGAAGACGGGACGTTATCTGAGCCACGCCCGGTAACCCTGTTTAGGTCAAGCGATCCAAACGATCCGGTCACGGCGGAAGATCCAGATGCAATGATCCAAATGGTGTTGGGCCGAGCAGAGGTTGCTCGACGCATATCTTCTAACAAAAACACCATCCAATCCGCATATGACTTAATCACTGGCAAGAACGACAAGGCAGAGACCGGTCAGACGCTACCCGCTAACGCGAAGATGATTGAGTATCTCGTGAATAACGGAATGGAACGCGGCGAAGCAACTACTGTCGTAACTCAGTCCAAAGGAAACCCAATGTCTATCGCTGCCACGGTAGCCGGAAGAATGGTAACTGGAGATGTAAGCGGAGAGGCAACTTTCGAGGAGGTATATCCAGATGTTCTTCGGGCGCTGCAGAGCACCGCGGGTCCGCAGCCTACTGAAACAACTAATGAAACAGGTACTGAAACAGGTACTGCAGTACCTACGGCAGACCAAGAAGCATTAAAGGCTGAGAAAGCCAAGGCTATGGGGCTCAACATCCCCGGTCAGCAAGACATTACACAAGCGCAAGGCAACGATGAGCTGTCTCCCGGTTACAGAACGGTTCTCGGGTAATAGCGCGTGGAGTTCGCTACCGACAAGGACAACAACCGATTCCGGTGGGACGGCAACGACTGGGTAAAAGCTGAGTTCGCCTACGACCAGAATAACCAAGAATTTTCTTGGGATGGTTCTGATTGGGCGCCGGTAAATACTGTTGCTGAAGACTTTGCAGAAGAGAAGTATGGAAGCCAGCAGCAATCAGCTCCTTTAGAAGGACAGCAGCAAAACAGGTTCGGTGATTTTGTAGACCAGACTCAAGCGGCATTTGCGGAAAGCTTTGGCGCTGATGCAGCTGCAGTTCGATTACTTACCGGCAGTGAGACAGCTGGTGCGGCAGAAGATTATCTTTACAACATCGGTGAAGAGCAAAGGGAAACTCTTAGTGACAACGCAAGAGGGGCTCAAGGTAAAACATGGCTCAGCGATAAAGAAGGTGAAGTCTTTGGAGACGCATGGGGTGATGTTGATAGCTGGATATCGCTAGGCGCATCAGGCACGGGATCTCTAGGTGCGCTGATCGCAGGTGGTGGCGTTGCTAAGGCAGCTGCGTCCATTGGACTGCGCGGTCTTGGTAAGACTATGGTCAAGGGCGGTACTGCAGACCGCATCACTAACATGGGCATCTACGGCACGCTTGAAGCGGGCATGGTTGGTGGCTCTGCAGGCCGGGCGGTGGAGGAAGAAATTCTCCGCATGCCGAATGAAATTCTCGTTGAATCTGAGGGTTTTCAGGACGTATTCCAAGAGCTAATTCAAGAAGGCTATTCAGAGTCAGAGGCCGCAGACCAAGGCAAAAAGATATTTGCAAGAAGCACTGCTCAGATGGCTGTTGTCGGAGGCGGAGCAGCCGGTTTAGTTCTTGGCACAGTAGCTGGTAAGTATCTTGATGATGCGATGGCAGGACGAATGGCTGGGGGAATGGCCGGGCTTCCTAAGAACGTAGCAGTACAGACCGGAATTCAGGGAAGCACTGAAGCTGCCCAAGGCGGCAGTCAAAAGTTTGTAGAAAACCTCGGTATCCAACAGGCCGACGCAAGCCAAGAGTTACTTGAAGGTGTCGGTGAAGCAGCAGTAGCCGAAGGCCTAGCCGGCGGAATGATGGGTGCGCCTGTGGGTGCAATTGGAGCGCTTACGGGGCCAACAGATTTAACTGAGGTGCCTGATTCCGATCCATTCTCAGATGTTGAGATTCCTGATGTTGGCTTGGAATTAGATGAATTCGGAAACCCGGTTGAGCCTGCTGGATTGCTGCCTCAGCCAGATGTAGAACCCGAACAGGTAGATGCAGACTTTGTTGTCACGCCTAGTGGTATGGCAGCAGAAAGCCAAGCGGATATTGACCAAGGTCAAGAGCGCATGAGGGCTGAAGCCGAGTCTGATGTTCCTTTAATAGAAACTACTTATCAGCCAGATCCTGACATGGTCGTTAACAGTCAGGGCGAAGCGATGACCCCTGACCAGCAAACGCAGAATGATCTTGGTGTAAGGCCCAACCAGCTGGCCATTGAGAACAAGAACATCATCTACGGTGAGGGACCAGCACGTGATCCCGCACGCAATGATGCTCTCGAGGAAGAGTTTCCGCAGGGTTACAACGTCGAAACTTACGAGGGCGATGCTGAGTTTAAGGCACTAAAAGATATCAACATTACGCAGCAGTTCACGCTAGAAGACAGCAATGAAGTAGTGGAAGTAAGTGAGAGGGCGGATCGATTGTTTAGTAAAATCGATAAACGCCGGAATGTGCTGACCAAACTTCTGGAGTGCGTTGGTTAATGGATAAGATCTCAAAGAAAGAGCTTGAAGCGAAGATGCGCCACGGCGCAACAGTAAGACACGCTGACAACAAAAAGTTGTACAAGGGTAATAACCCAGCTCCATCTAAAGCAGACCTTGCTCCCCTTCTCGACAAGGAGGCGCTTAAGGATCTGAACACGATCAATGAAACTGCTGGTAAGCGTATCGATGCTGCACTAGCAGTAGCTGAGATGAAAGACGGGCAGACGCACGAACTCATGAAGCAGATCACGGACATGCTAGAAAAAACATCTAAGCGTGTTCCTTACGAGTTTGAAATCATCCGAGACGAGAAAGGCAACCTGTCAAAGGTTAAAGCAACTCCGGTTGAGGTCAGCTAATGCCTGCCTATTCGACTGACCTGCAAACGCTAAGCACTGCCGATGGTCTTGATGGCGATACTGTTACCGGATGGTCTGAAACGTCAGGCCATATTACTGGTAATCAGGCGACTGCAGACGAGGACTTAGTTCTTCAGGGCCAGTCGTGCATATCCAAGCCTTCAGGAAATGGCACTGGCGTTCAGGCAGGATTTAACTACAACCACGGTATCAACATTAAAGCTGACGCAGACTGGGTGGATGGCACCTCAGTAATTTTTTACTGGTGGCTGGCTACATTTCCCAGCGCCTTGGAGAGCTTTAGTTTCGGCCCTACCACCGGAGTATCTGGAGATACTGGCGCTACCATTTCAGGTGGTTACCTGCTTGGCGTGGGTCAGGGTGAGGCTAATGCTCGATATTTCAACGTGGGCGGCAACGACAAATACTCTGGACCTTTTGGTGGATGGGTAAACACTGCCTTAGATCCGGTCAATGCCACCGTCGCCTACACAGACGGCAGCCCAAGCGCAACTATTTATGACGTGTTTCATTACCTCCCAGTACTAAAGCAGTCGGTACGTCGAGGTAACTCGATGGCGGCAGATGTTTTGCGATGGGGTCCAAGAGGAAAGATCACTGTATCTGGCTCAGGCACTGCTACGTTTGATCGCGTAGGTGCGTTTGACAGCCGGAATGATACCTCTGCAGATTCAGAGTTCACCCTCATTGATAGTGGTCAGCACCGGCTAGGCTTATTCCAAGCCGAGGAAGGCTTCTACCTATGGAAGGGTCAGTTAGAGGTTACGGGCACACTGACCGATAGCAACACCTCTATCGTGTTGCAGGATTGCCCAACTGTTTATTCTGACTTTACTGAGCTTCTCGTAAACGCTGGCAGTGTGAATCTGACAAATGTCTCGTTTACAGCGCAAGCCGACACGCCACGGCAAGGAAAAGTTACAAGAGCAGCCAACGGGTCTGTTACGTTGGCTGGCTGTGTATTTACCGACACAAGTACGGTGGAGTGTAATTCAGCGACATCTTGCTCTTTTGTTAGAACAGACACGATAGATCTAACTGACAACGCAGACTTCGTTAAGTTTGAAAACAACTTTATTACTGAAAGTGTTTCTAGCAATGCGGTCAACACCAATACCGCGGTTCTCGTCACTGGCGACTTTAAGGGTAATACGTTTACAAAAGGCACCAATACCAGTAACGCAGTAAATTGCACTCTCTTTGGATTCACGTCGTTTGTCTGGGATAACACGCTTGTTGGTTACGAAACGGGATCAATTGGAAGCCCAGTAACACCTACGAACACAGGCAACGAAGCTATTAGGGTCACAGCTTCTAGCGGCACGCTAAATATCTCCGTTGCGCCGGGAGCCACTGTCCCTTCGATTCAATCTTCTGGGGTAACAGTCAATGTTACAGCCCAGCAAACAACTCTAACTATTACAGGCGTTAAAGCTGGCTCGGATGTTGTCATCAGGACCGCAGGCAGCACAACCAAGCTTCAAGATACGCAGGACATAGCTGCTGACGGGGACGTCACCTATGAGTACACATTCGCCGCATCTACCTTTGTGGATATTGCGGTGTACGGGGAGGGCTATGTTCCCTTCTTCATCAATGGCTTTGAGCTCGGCATAAACGATGCGTCTTTGCCAGTAGCGCAAGTTACAGACAGGAACTACCTACCATGATGCTGAAAATTATCATGACAACGGACGGTAAACACGTAGGCGAGACGGTTGATTCCACCGCTGACGTTATCGAATTCGCTGACGGCGAGACTATGCAGGTGGAAAAACGCCTGTACCAGAACAGGGTTCTATCGAACTCGAATTACATACTCATTCTAGAGGATTAAAAAATGGCAAAGTTGATTGATGGTGACGATCTCATCGTCAGTACTAACATCACGATCGATACAACTGCACGCACATTTACGCTAGTAGCTTCTGCCGATGGTTCAACAACCAACGGCTTGATCGCGAAAGACGGCGTAACGCTGCAGGCGTTGTATTCTAAATTCATCAAGCTCTGGGAAACGTCAGCTTACAACAGCTTTCCTTTTCCAATGTATGCGATTGACGCCAAGTCGGGTCAGTTCCAGTTTGGTTTTGATGGATCGCGTTTTAGTGATTGGGGACCAGCTGACGACACGACTCGTAACATGTTGCGGGATGGTGGTTTTGATGAGTTCCAAGCAGGCGGCACGCCAGCAGTAGACGGCACATCAAACACTGGCGACCTAGCTCGCCGATACGTGGGCATTGTGTCTCTGGGTGACGTTAACACTGGCGCTCAGTTGTACTACCAGCTTGCTAGCGCAGATGCTGCTGTTGACTTCGTCTTTGATGATGAAGTTAACGGACCCGTACAAATTTTTGGTGATAGCGCAGTAGATGCTGGATCGTCTAACGTAGATAAGCAGACTTTCTTCCGTGCTTATGTCCGGGAGCAGGGATTCACTTATCGTGATTCTACTCTTGCGGATACAGGCCAGACTGGAACAGGCGCGTTTACGGTTAACGTACTGCTGTCTAACGCAGTAGATACCAACATCGTCAACACGGATGCTGAGATCACAGGCTCTGAGTCTGCGACCTACACAAACATCACGGTTGATTACTTCACTGCAGGCCAAGCAACTGACATCAACGATGTTAACGATGATTTCCCTTTCAGCATTATTGTTAACGGAAACGGCGCAACACTGCAGCAGATCTATACCAAGCTTCAGTACCTGCTCCGTCAGAACTCCGACATCAACGGTGCTGGTAACGCGGGAACAGTTAACGGAAAGACTGCAAACGTATTGGCTGAGTTTGAGGGAAGCACCCTTAAGTGTAAGCAGGGCGTATTCATTACTAGCTTCAATAACGATGAGCTGAACAACGTAGAGTTCATTGACGACAACGGTGTTACTCGACTCTACAACTTCGCGTCGAGCGGTACGTTGCAGTTCAACAGCTTCTTGGCATCCGGCGGTACGGGTTACTTCACTGTGTTCATTACTGACTCAGTCACTGGGGCTCTTGACTACGGTACAGGTAACGCGATCGTTCTCGATGACAAGGATGGCACTGATATCTCGGGAACAATTTCTGCAGGGTCTATCCCGTTCACTTTCGCATACGACACAAACACACAGGGCGGTCGATCAGTCTTCACAGAAGCTGGTGGTCAGGTTCCTGTAACTGTCATTGCGGGTAACAAAGGCGTTGCTAAGCCAGTGGTCGCAACAGGTGTAATCACCAAGGCCAAAGGCATCACGATCTCGCTCGTTGCTGAGCAGGATCGAGCATACGTCGACTAATAGGAGTTAATCATGGCGGCTAACGATAAGCGGTTCACTCGGGTTCCACCGGAGTCCACAGGGGATCGCATACACATGGTGCATACCGCTGAGATTCAGTTCTCTGGCGGATATGACGATTGGAAAATCGGAAAGAGATACACCATTAGTGGTAACGGCGGACCAACAATGTTGGTTCACGTCCACGGTGTACAAGGTTCGGGGGTGGCTGGTCACCTTAGCGTTCACTACGCGAAAGCTGACAAATACAACGAGGTAGAGCCAATTGCAGGTCAGACTGTTACTGATCCTGACGGCATTACTGTCGCCGCTACTGTCGTTGCCGCCTATGATACTTACATACCTGCTCAGAACATCATCGGTTATGACAACCCTGAGTACGGTATGGATGTCGATATCACAGGGTCTGCTAATGTCAGATTCGCAGAAGGTCTGCCCCAGCTAGATGCATGGGGTAAGCTTCGTATCTCGGGTGCTACACCCTTGGGCGAGTATGTCTTCGGTCAAGATGAAGTTCTCACAAACAACTTCTCATGCGTAGAGCTAGAGGGTGGTTACGTCACCTATGACAACATGAGAAACTCAGTAAAGATCGGTATCGATGATGGAGTAGGTGCAGTTGCGAGTGCTTTTGCAGGCGCCACCACCAACACCTATCACAAATACATCGCAGGCGCATCGCACCTCTACGCAGGTACAGCTAGGATCAATGATCCCGCAGCAACAGGCAGCACCCGCAGATGGGGAATGTTCGATGCTAATAACGGCTTCTTCTTCTTAGTTGGAACCGGGGGCACAGGGGCTACTGATACAACAGGGTTTGGTGTTTGTGTAAGAAGCAGCATCCCGGGTATCGCACAGAAAGACACCATCATCCCTCGCAG